>SDBT01021064.1_pt1 | contig 10190 bp, 9 predicted proteins | sample 2277101 | NCBI WGS metagenome assembly SDBT01 (sample SAMN10404973, study PRJNA504765) | marine sediment metagenome | isolation source: marine sediment core GS10_PC15, 103 cmbsf | place: Arctic Ocean: Southern Knipovich Ridge | collected 2010
TTTAGACGCTCTTTGAGCTGTCGACTTGTCACAAATTTTCCCTCACGTCCGGCGAATGGAGAATTATTTACTAAAAATTTAAGTTCAATGGTCGGTTCATCTATTGAAATGCTTTCAAGCAAAGCCCCATCTGCAGACTTAACTAAAGTGTCTCCGATATATGCATCTGGAAGTCCAGTAATTATCGCAATATCACCTGCTTTCACTGTTTGTGTCTCTTTTCTAGTAACTCCCTCAAATGTGAATAACTTTGTCACTTTATGACTTGTAGTTTGTTTAGAATCATTTTTTACATAAATAGTGTCTCCGACATTAACACTACCGCTGTAAACACGAACAATTGCTAGTCGTCCTAAAAAATTGTCATAAGCTAAATTAAAAGGTTGAGCACTAAATGACTTATCATTATCTTTTGAGGCTACCGGTACATGCTTTATAATCATATCTAAGACTGGAGTGATATCTTTTGATTTATCTGTAATATTGAGTTTGGCGATGCCATCTCTTGCAACAGTATAGACTACTGGAAAATCAAGCTGTTGGTTGGTTGCTTTAAGTTCTGTAAATAATTCAAATGTATCATTATGCACACGATCTGGGTTAGCTGCTGGTTTATCAATTTTATTAATTATTAATATAGGTTTTAATCCAAGTTCCAAAGATTTCTTTAATACAAAACGGGTTTGGGGCATTGGGCCTTCTTGTGCATCTACCACCAAAAGTACCGAATCAATAGAACGCAATACTCTCTCTACTTCAGAACCAAAATCTGTATGACCTGGTGTATCGACAATGTTAATTTTAGTACCTTTATACATTACAGCAGCATTTTTTGAGTAAATCGTAATGCCACGCTCTTTTTCAAGCGTGTTTGAATCCATACTCACTCCAGCATCTGCAGCTCCTGTTTGCTGTAAGATAGCGTCAGTAAGTTTCGTTTTTCCATGGTCTACATGGGCAATAATAGCTATATTTCTAATTTCCATATTCGTAAATCTAGCGCAATAAAAAAATCTCCTTCGATGATATAAGGAGAATACGGTAGCTTCGCAAACTAGCGAAACCACAAGCGATTTTAGCGAAACCACAAATAATTCTGGTGGTTCTGTCTCCTCGTCAAGCCGTATTAATGGCTTCTTGGTCGAACTTTTTTAGTGTATCATGCTTGATCTATTTTGTCAATGATATTTTTATAAATTGCTCTGACCGACAATATATTTTATACGACTAACATAGATTATAAGACCTGAATCAAAAAAACCGCTCGGGAGGGCGATTTTTTAATTATTTCCAGTAACCCTTTTAGCAAATTCTGATTTTGATATTTTCATAATTCTATTTCATTTTAGCAAAAAGCCATTTTCTTAGCGATTTTCTATTCTGTAATATATGATATTATAGGGTTACTTTAAGGCTTATGTTAATTGATGACGTTACAATTAAAGTGAAGGCTGGTAATGGCGGTCGAGGCGCCGTGCTTTTTAGTAAGATTAAAATGACTCTAGGACCAACTGGTGGTGATGGTGGCAGAGGAGGAAGTGTTTATTTTGAAGGGATTTCTGATTTAGGTGCTTTAAATAAATTTCGTAATAAAAAGGAGTTATCAGCTGAAAATGGGGGAAACGGTAAAGATAGTGTTAGTGATGGCGGAGATGGTAAAGATCTTGTTTTGAAAGTGCCAGTAGGTACAGTTATTCATAACTTGTCATCGAAAAAAGATTCAGAAGTTATTTCTGTGGGTCAGCGCCTACTAATAATTGAAGGTGGCAAAGGAGGAAGGGGTAATTTTAAGTTTAGATCTTCTACTAATACAAGCCCTAAAGAATTTGAAGAGGGTTCTTTGGGAGATGAATACGAATTAAGATTGGAATTGAAAATGATAGCTGATGTTGGATTTATTGGCTTACCGAATGTCGGTAAATCCAGCTTATTGAATGAATTAACGAAAGCTAAGAGCAAAGTAGCCAATTACCTCTTTACTACCCTAAGTCCTAGCCTAGGAGCCTATTACGAGCTTATTTTAGCTGATATTCCAGGACTTATTGAAGGAGCTTCTTCTGGCAAGGGTTTAGGGGTTAAGTTTCTACGACACATTGAAAGAACAAGAATTCTTTTCCATCTTATTTCTTCTGAATCTCAAGATCCTTTGGCAGATTACAAAATCATTAGAAACGAACTTAAAGCTTACAATAAAGAGCTTTTATTAAAGCCAGAATATGTTTTTTTAACTAAAACTGACTTATTGTCTGAAAAAGAAATTAAAAAGAAAGTGGGTTTACTCAAAAAAACAGGGGGAAATATATTGGCTATCTCTATAATAGATGAGGAGAGTCTAAAGCTTGTTGAGAAATTGTTGAGGAAAATAATCAAAGAGAAGTAGGTTTTTAATAAAATAGTCGTGTAATCTATAATGATGTGCTATTGTTTTTTATTGATTGTTGGTGTATAATTTAATCAATTAAATCATTAATTAAAATTAAAAATATGGAAAATTTTAGACGAAATAATAGGTCAGGCAGTAGAGATGGTGGCAGAGGGTCTGTTGCCCGAATGCATAAGACTATTTGCAGTGAATGCAGAAAGGAATGCGAAGTGCCTTTTAAACCAACAGGGAGTAAACCCGTTTTCTGCAGTGATTGTTTTGGTAAAAGAAGAAACGAGGAGCCAAGAAGATTTAGTGGAAAAGACTCCGGAAGATTTAGTGGAAAAGACTCCGGAAGATTTAGTTCCGGTGATAGAAAAATGTATAAGGTGATTTGTGACGAGTGCGGAAGGGAATGCGAAGTGCCTTTTAAACCAACAAGCGATAAACCAATTTATTGCGACGAATGTTTTGGCAAAAGAGGCAAAGACAAAGGTTCCGGCCAAACAAGTAAGCAATTTGAGCTGATAAACACTAAGCTTGATAAAATCTTAAAGGTATTAGACTCTTCTGTTTCTGAAAAAGTGGAGAAAAAGGAAAAAACAATCAAAAAGGTAGAAGTTTCTGAACCAAAGAAAACAACTAAAAGCAAAGATAAAAAGGTAAAATCTCCGAAAAAGGCAAAAGTAAAAAAGAAAAAATAAGATACCTTTTTAAATTAAGAATAATAAGGATATATATTATTCCTTACAAAAAATCGCCTTTTAGGCGGTTTTTTGGTAGAATAGGAACAGATATATATAAATGAAAAATAATAAAAAATTTATTATTGCTTTAGGGGGTTCTGTTATATGTCCTGAAAAAATTGACAGCAAATATCTTAAACGTTTTTTCCAGTTTGTAAAAAAAGAAATAAAGAAAGGACATAAATTTATTATTGTGACCGGGGGAGGATATACTGCCAGGAATTATCAGAAGGTTTCTCTCGGAATTAATCGTGTTTCAAAAAAGGATAGGGATTGGTTGGGGGTTTACGCTACTAGACTCAATGCCCGTTTACTGAGGGTAATTTTTAAGAAAGAGGCCTATCCTGCTATTTTTGATGAGCGTTTCAAAATTAAATCTTTTGGTCATTATCCCATAATTATCGGCTCTGGTTGGCGGCCGGGTAATTCAACAGATTATGTGGCCGTTCGGATTGCTGGTGATTTTAAAATCAAGAGAGTAATTATTTTAGGAAAACCGGATTATGTTTATACCAGTGATTTTGAAAAAGACAAAAAAGCCAAGCCAATCAAAAAAATAACATGGAAAGATTACTTGAAACTTATTCCTTTTTCTTGGTCACCTGGTCTTTCTGTACCGATTGATCCTGTTGCGGCCAGATTGGCAAAAAAAGAAAATATAGAGGTAATAGTAGCTGATGGCAAAGATTTTAAAAATCTAAAAATGATTTTGGAGAAAAAAGAATTTAAAGGGACTCTTGTTCTGCCTTCAAATTAAAATCGTGGGTTAAACTATTAACCTTACCCGATTTAAGAAATATTATTTGTTTAAATAATAACGATGGCCAAGATTAAAAGAATATTAATAATTGGTTCAGGTCCAATAATTATTGGTCAGGCAGCGGAATTTGATTATAGTGGTTCTCAGGCCTGTAAAGCCCTCAAAGAAGAGGGTGTTTTTACGATTTTGATCAATTCTAATCCATCTACAATTCAAACTGATCCGGCAATGGCAGATAGGGTTTATATCGAACCTTTAAATGTCGAAACCATAACTAAAATTATTGAGAAAGAAAGACCAGATGGATTGATCGGCACAATGGGAGGGCAGACTGGCTTAAACTTAACTATTGAGTTAGCTAAAAAAGGTATTTTAGAAAAGTTTAATGTTGAAGTTTTAGGAACTAATGAAAAAGCAATAGAGGCCGGAGAAAACAGAGAAACCTTCAGGAGACTGATGAAAGAGATTGGTCAACCTCTTCCCAAAAGTAAAATTGCTCAAAGTATAAAAGAGGCGGTTTTAGGTGCCAATGAAATTGGTTATCCTATAATTATTAGGCCTGCTTATTGTTTGGGTGGGGCTGGTTCTGGAATTGCCTTTTCTGAGGATGAGCTGAAAAGAATAGTTCAAAAAGGACTGAATCTGAGTTTAATCCACCAGGTTTTAGTCGAAGAATGCGTTATTGGTTGGGCAGAAATTGAGTATGAATTAGTGAGAGACGGAGAAGATAATGTAATGGTGATTTGCCCAATGGAGAATATAGATCCAATGGGAATTCATACTGGAGACAGTATTGTTGTCGCTCCCTTAATAACTCTGACTAAGAAGGAGGACGAAATGCTTAGGGATGCTTCCCGAAAGATAGTCAGAGCTTTAAACGTGAAAGGAGGTTGCAACGTTCAACTTGCCTTAAACCGAGAAAATGGAGAATACAGAATTATAGAGGTTAATCCTAGATTGAGTAGGAGCTCGGCTTTAGCTTCAAAGGCCACTGCTTATCCCATTGCTAGAGTGGCAGCTATGATTGCTTTAGGAAAAAATTTAGAGGAAATTAATATTGGAAAGGGAAGAAATGCTTTTTTTGAGCCAACTCCTGATTATGTTGTTTTAAAAATTCCCAGGTGGCCATTTGATAAAATTCCCGAAACCAATAAAGTTATTAATACCCAAATGAAAAGTACGGGCGAAGTAATGGCTATCGGTACAAGCTTTGAAGAAGCACTACTAAAAGCAATTAGGTCTTTAGAAATTAAAAATAATGATTTAATTGATGAAGAGATTGAAAAGTTGTCTAACATCGAAATAAAAGATCTTTTGAAAAATCCTACAGATAAAAGAATCTTTGTTATTAGCGCTGCTTTAAGAAGAGGATTTAATACCAAAGAAATATTTGACATTACAAAGATCAATGAGGTTTTCATAGAAAAAATCAAAGGAATAATCGAACTTGAGGAAGCTTTGAAAAAGAAAGAAGCTTCAATTGAAGACGGCCTAAAAATCGGTTTAACAACTCAAAGAATAAGCCAACTGATTGGAAAAAGCTTAGAAGAAATAAAGAAAACACTTAAGCCGGTTTATCGCCAGGTTGCTTTTTATGCACCTTACTTTTATTCAACCTACAACGCTCAAGAAGACTCCATTAAGGACCTTTCTCAAAAGAAGAAAATAATTGTCATTGGTTCGGGTCCAATAAGAATTGGCCAGGGAATTGAATTTGATTACTGCTGCTGCCATGCTGCTAACACTTTAATAGAGGAGGGGATTGATGCCATAATGATTAATAATAATCCAGAGACTGTTAGTACTGATTATGATACAAGTGATCGCCTTTATTTTGAGCCTTTATGTTTAGAGGATATCGAGAACATTATTGAAAAAGAAAAACCCGAAGGAATAATTTTGTCTTTTGGCGGGCAGACCCCAATTAATCTAGCTAATGATTTGAAAAATAAAGTTAAAATTCTTGGCATTAGCGAAGAAAGCATTTCTCTTACCGAAGACAGAGATAAATTTAGTCAGTTCTTAAATAAACTAGGGATCAAACAGGCAAAATATGGGATCGCTATGACTAAAAAGGAAGCTGAAAGAATAGCTGATAGGGTAGGGTATCCAGTATTGGTAAGGCCAAGTTATGTTTTGGGAGGCAGGGCAATGAGAATTGTTGAGAATAAGGAAGAGTTAGATTACTACATGGAAGAAGCAATTAAGATTTCTGAAAAACATCCAATTTTAATAGATCATTTTTTGGATAATGCCCTAGAGTGTGAAGTTGATGTATTATCTGATGGAGAAAAAGTTTATATTCCGGCGGTGATGGAGCATATCGAAAAAGCAGGAATTCACTCTGGTGATAGTAGTTGCGTTACGCCACCAGTAATATTAAGAAAGGAAACGATAGACGAAATAAGAGAAATTAGTAAGAAAATCGCCTTATCTTTAAATGTAATTGGTCTAATTAACATTCAATTTGCCGTTCAAAAGGGTGAGGTTTATGTTTTGGAAGCAAATCCCAGGGCCAGTCGAACTATTCCTTATTTAAGTAAGGCTACTGGCGTCCCTTTAGCTAAAATGGCAACTAAGGTTATTTTAGGCTACAAATTAAAAGACTTGGATTTACCATCAGAGCCCTTAAGATATTTTGCTGTCAAAAGCGTTATTTTCCCATTTATAAAATTATCTGAAGTTGACTTCGCTCTTTCTCCAGAAATGAGGAGCACAGGAGAGGTGATGGGAATTGCTCCAGATTTTCCCCTAGCTTATCTAAAATCCCTTCGGGCTGCTGGCCTTACAGAAGTCAATAATATATTTTTTTCTTTAAGAGACAAAGACAAACCAGAGCTAGATAACATTTCTCAAGAATTAAAAGAATTAACAGAATCTTATAGGGTTAAGTTATTCGCTACCATAGGAACAGCAAAATATTTAGAGAAATTAGGGTTGATGCCGCGTTTAGTAAAAAAACTAGAAGAAGAAGGTTTGGATGCCATTGACCTGTTAAGAAATAACAAAATCGATTTAGTTATCAACACTTACACCGGTAAAAAAGAATACGGAGACTCTTTCAAAATAAGAAGAGCGGCTATTGATTCCAACGTCTATTGTATAACTACCATCGAAGCTACCTTAGCTTTAGTTAAGTCTCTCCTTCATCAACACAAGAACGAGACTAAAATTTATTCTTTGAATGAATTGAGATAAAATAATCTCCCTTTTTATACTATCTCATTTTAGCTTTAAAACGTCTCTATTTTACAATCCTTTAAAAGGATGGTATTCTGAGATATAGGAGGATACCCAAAAGGTCTTTGATTATTATTAAAAACTTTTAAAAGATGAAAAAACTTCTTATTATAGGTATTTTTGTCAGTATTGTTTGTTTACCGCTTGTAGTGGAGGCAACCACTGATACCCAAGCATTAATTGAATCATTAAGGCAACAAATTGAGACATTAAGAGTTCAGATATTAGAGCTTCAGGGCCAGTTAGCAACTTTTCAGGAGGTCAAGAAAGAAACAAAGGACATAACAAAGGACATAAAGTCAACTTTAAAAATAGCCAGACAGTTAGATTTTGGAGCAAACGGTGAAGATGTTGCATTGCTTCAGGAAATATTGGCAACTGATCCTTCAATCTATCCCGAAGGCTTTGTTACAGGGTATTTTGGTCCTTTGACATACAATGCAGTCAAGAACTTCCAAAAAAAGATGGGTGTTGAACAGGTTGGCAGGGTTGGGCCAAAAACAATGAGCAAGATAAACGAGCTGCTCGATGAGGGTGCTGGTTCTTCTGGTAAAGTTCCGCCAGGCCTTTTGATTGCGCCAGGGATTGAAAAAAAGATTGGTTATTCTCCCGAGGTTCCCTCTGATCAGAAGCTTCCACCTGGTATTGCCAAGAAATTAGATCATGTAACCTCTACTCCAGACACAATACAATAGCACCTGTCATTTTAGATCTTGCAGCAACAAGCACTGAAGAGTCCTTTACTATTTTTTCGAGTAGGTTAATATAATAATAATTAAGATAAAAAAACTTATGTTAAACAAAGAAAATAAGAAATTTTTATGCTGCCATGGTGTATTAGGATTAGTTATTGTTGCGCTGCTCGTTCTCATATTCATTACTTTAGTGTTTAAAGCTGGCATAATGGTTGGTGGGTCAAAAGCAGGTTATTATCATAAAGATTATACTAATCAATGTGATTATAAATCTAAAAAATCTATTATTGAGCAATATGAAGCAAAGGCAGAAGCAATGGGAATGACGATTGAAGAATACAAAGAGTATCTTACGGAGCAGAAAAAATAACTATTTTTTATTATAATAAACAGGTTCTAATATCGTTCGTCCCTCGAAGCCCCGAACAAGAATCGCCAATCAGGCGGTTTTTTGGTAGAATTGAAGAAGATAATTGATTAACAAATTACATGTCTAAAACAATCGTTACAATTATTGTTATAATAATTGTTGCGGGATTGGGTTATTGGATTTATCAGTCAACATTGGCACCCGAAGAGGAAGCAATATCAGAAGGAAGTAAGAATTGTGTCAATGATAATGATTGTGTTGTTTTTGGCGAAACTGGAGATTGTAACTGCGGTTGTTATAACAAAGACAATCTTCCATCAGGAACTGGCGGAGAGTGTTTTTGTGCTGCTCCAACTTCTTGTAAATGCATAGAGGGTCTATGTGAAGGAGTTTTTGAAGAAAAACAGGGGGTTTTACCCGAAGAAGGTAAAGAAGAAGAGGTAGTTTTTGAAGAAGAGGAGGAATTTGCCCCGACCCCAACCCAGATTACTTTTTTAGATGATCTCATTGCTGATCCAGATTGGAACTCCAATGGAAGTCAAATTGTTTTTTTGCATTAAGGGAGGAGAGTCACCAACATTGCACTCAATCAATATTGATGGAAGCGGACTTACGGAAATCGGCCCAGGATTTGATCCATCTTGGAGTCCTGTAGAAGATAAAATAGCTTACGAGCTGAACGGACAAATTTACACCATGAACTCCAACGGAGAGGATATTACTCAATTGACAACTGGGTATAGCAGTGCTCAACCTGCTTGGAATCCAGTTGGAACCAAAATTGCCTATACTTATTATGGAGTTGGAAAAGCATCGATCTGGACGATGAATGCTGACGGCAGCGGAAAAACTCAGCTTACTACTTCTGCAGACGGAGAGTGCGCTTTACCGTCTTTTAGTTATGATGGTTCAAAGATTGTTTATACTAAAGGACCTGTATGGAATACCTCTTTAGAAAGACTGCCAACAGCAACAAATGAAATCTGGATTATGAATTTAAATGGCTTAAACAAGCATAAGATATATGCGTCAAACGACAGTTACCAGTGGATATTCCAGCAAGCATGGAATAAAAATAATGAGATTTTATTCATGAAGAATCCGCTTCAGGACAGGAAGATTCCAGAGATGTTTGTTATAAATTCTGATGGAACTAATCCTAGATGTATGGTCGATCCTCCAAGGGATTCTTTTGGCATTCCTATATCATTTTATCTTGATCCGGTTTGGGATAATAGTGGAACGAAAGTAGTAGCTGTTAGAAAAATGATAGATGGATCACAAAACATCGTTACTATTTTAGTAGAAGAATAGGTTCTAACATCGTCCGTCCAGGGAAGCTAAAGAAATTCCTAAAACAAACTTTAATTCTTCCAATTTTTCCTTAATTTTTCCCAAATCTACGGTTCTGAATGCGTCCTGTAGAGGGAGCTAATTTCCGCCTATTTATTTAGGCGGTTTTTTGGTAGAATTGAAATATCAAGGTCAAATATAAGTAAATCATATAAAATCTATGGACAATAAAACTTTAAAAAGGTTAAGAGAAGATTTGATAGGAGAATTAGGAGCTATCAATCAATACCAGGAGCATATAGATGAAATTGATGATGAAGAGGTTAAAAAGATTTTAGGTCATATTAGAGACGACGAAAAAGAACATGTTGCTGAACTGACAAAGATTATCAGAAAATTAGACAAAACCCAAGAAGAGAAATTTCAAAAAGAAGAACTTTGAGTTAAACAGGTTCTAACATTATCCAACTAATTCCTTTATTTGTTTTAAGATAACCTCAGGATTTTTAACCAAATCCATCCACCTAAAAGTTCGAAAATCGTCCCATCTGAGGAGCTAATAAAAATCGCCAAGAAGGCGGTGTTTTGGTATAATATAGTAATTAATCTAATATGATTCAAAAAACTTCAATATTAACGCTACCAGTCACTTTATCAGCTCCAATACCGATCTTGATTTTTATTGGTTTGTCTGTTCTGTCTTTTTCAATTCCTTTTTCTTTGG
>SDBT01021065.1_pt1 | contig 10189 bp, 6 predicted proteins | sample 2277101 | NCBI WGS metagenome assembly SDBT01 (sample SAMN10404973, study PRJNA504765) | marine sediment metagenome | isolation source: marine sediment core GS10_PC15, 103 cmbsf | place: Arctic Ocean: Southern Knipovich Ridge | collected 2010
AATAATCTTCATGCTTGCTTCCCACGGCCGGGCCCGCCACGAAATCAACGGGCACGTGTCCGGCGCGGAACTGCGAAAACTACTTACGGGGGCGCTGAATCCCAAGCTTAGCTGGAAAATCAATCCTTCCCTGACCGAAGTTATGGCCATGCTCGAAAATAAGCGGGTCCTGCCAGAGAAATGGCCGGAGGTGATGATCCTCCTGGGCTCGAAGCAGGCGCGAAAGGCGTTGCATGACAAACTAATTGCGCTCAAACCATTTCCAACCCAGCACGTGGTTGACATCCTTAAAGATCGCCGCCTTGCGGTCCGCCTGGGCGCACTCGAGATGCTCGAGGAATTGACGGGGAAAACCTTCGGATTCGATCCCTGGCTGGACGAAGCTGCCACGGAAAAGAACCGGAAGGCCCTGGCCAAGTGGCAAGCATACGCCAAAAGTGTTGGAAAAGACGTTAAGTCGCTATACTCAGCGCTCACTAAAGAACAGCTTGCCGCGTACATTCAAGATCTTGTCAGGGATGACAGAGAACGGTCTGCCCGGGCGATGCGGATGCTGGAAAACGGCGGCCAGAACACGGCCAAGGCGCTTGCGGAGTTTCTGAAAGAGCATCCCGGCCTGCCCCCGGGCGCCCGGAAACGGCTCAAAGAGGTCCAGTACAGTCTGTTCCTGCCGCCTGTGGCCGGCACTGAACCCGCGGTCCTGGCCCATCGGCTCGTCTTTGGCAACCTGGACATCCGGCTGAAGAGCATCGCCAGCCTCCAGTCCATAGGTAAAAAAGCAATTCCGGTACTGAAAGAATTCCTCGAAGACCCGAACCCAATTGTGCGCGAAACTACCGCAGACGCACTTGTGGGCGCCGGCGGCAGGCAGATTGTTCCTCTCTTGGCAAAACACCTCAGCCGTGAAAAGGATACCGAGGTGGTATACACCATCCTTCGCGGCCTGGGAAACACCCGAAGCAAGCGTGGTCTGAAGCTCTTAATTTCATATCTGACCCACGCCAACGAAGACCTGGTAATTGTCGCCCTCAACAGTGTTGCCCGACTGAAATCTAAAACCGCCAGCAAAGAGATCGGCAAGTGCCTGGCTGATCCGCGTTGGCGCGTGCGGGTTGCGGCGCTCGACGCGGTCACCAAGCTCAAACTGAAGACGCTGCATCGGGAAGTCACCAAGATGCTGGATGATAAAGATGATTTTGTCCTCCGTAAGGCCGTGAAGACACTGAGCTCGCTCGCGGAGAGAAAGGCCGCGGGCAAACTGGCAAAGCTCTTCTTGCGCGAGGACGCGTTAAAGGGTCCTGTGGTGGTCGCTTTCGACAAGATGAAACTGCCGCTGCCGAAGAGCTTCGCCCCAGCACTGGAGGGCAAGGGCAGCGAGGTACTTCTGGCCGTCATTCAAGCCCTCGAAGACTGCCGCAAGCCTGAGCTTGGACTGGTGTCGAAATTCCTGACCCATCATGACCTGGACGTAGCCTGCGCGGCCACGCGGCTGATTGGGCGCAAGGGCATGGACAACCCCAAATATCAAAAACAGATCAGCAAGATTCTGCGGAGCGGAAAACGGCAAACGGTGCTGGCGGCTTTGGAATCGATCAAGCTGGAGGCAAAACAAATAAAGGCGCACCAGATGCTCTTCCAGTACACGCGCCCCCCCACTAAAGTTTCCCCGGGAAAGTCCAGTGCTGGGGCCGAAAGCCCGGCAAAAGACAAAGTGACTTCCGAAGACGTTCTGGCCGCGTTCATGGCGGCAACGGAGAAAGAATCGCCCGCCGCCGCCGAGGGCCGGAGCAAGCCAAAGGGGCGGCGCGGGGACGCACTATTGGCGCTGGTGAGGGAAATCGAGGGGCGCCTGACCCGTGGCGGCGACGCGGAACTGGAGTTCGCCGCGGCGCTGCTGCTGACCAGAATTGGCAGCGCCCAAGCGCTGCCCTTTCTCCAGAAGGATCTGAGCACAAGAACGGTCAGCCAGCGCGAGGCCATCGCCGCCAGCCTGATAAAGAACAGCCGCAAGGAAAGCCTGGGTGTTCTGAAACGTTTGCTGCGGGACCCCTCGAAGAGCGTCCGCACAGCGGCGGCGCAGGCTTGCCTGAAAGTGCCTGGGACCGCAAGGTTTGTTGACCCAGTGTTTCAGGAACTTCTGCGTGAGAAGACGCGTTTGAAGCCATTTGAAGTGCATGGCTATTGGCTTAGCCGTCTTATCGGCAAGAGTGCCGGGCGGCGAATCGTCAGAAAATGGCTCCGGCGGATACTGAGCAAGAGCGAAGACCCGGTACTGCAGAACTTCGCGCTCATCGTCCTGGAAAAATGCTGGAAGACCCGGGACAAGAAGATAATTAAGAAATTCCTGCAATCCAAGGACCCCTGGCAGAGACGCGCCGCCTTTCACACCCTTGGCAAAGGCAGTCCTGCGGCTTTCAAGAAACTGCTGGGCCGGATTTGTCAGGATCCTTCGGAGTATGTGCGCGAGGTCGTGCCCAACATCTATGTCCGGGGCAGCTCGCGCTGGGTCCATTACCTCGACAAAACTCATTTCGATCGTGACTATTCTTGGGGCAGCAGCTATGGCGAATCGCGAAGGCTTGCGCCTGAAGTTGACAAAGCATTGGTCCAACTCACCCGCGACGCCTCCCCGAAGGTCCGCATCGAGGCATTCTTTTGTCTCCTGTCGAACCATCGAAGCGTTGACCTTGCCCAGTTCCTCAAAACAGTCGAGACCTTCCCCGATCAGGAAGGAATTATTGAACGCGTGGCCAGTTATCTCAGCTCAAACTACAGGCAACTTGGCCAGAACTTCCAGGTTTTGATCCCATACCTGGAAAGAAGCCGGCAATCCGAAGACACCTTACACCTGATACTGAAGCATTTTGCCGTTGATCCCGAAGCTAAACCCGATACCCGCGCCTTTGTCACCCGCAGCGAAAAGGCGGCGGAAATACCCGCGACCTTTCTGAAAGCCGCCAAAGAAACAAAAGCTTCGACGGGAACCAAGCCTTTGAAACTGGTCTACTTTACCAGTCACCGCTGCGCGGATTGTGCCCGCGCAGAGAAGCTGTTTCCGCGACTGCGGGAATACTTTCCAAAACTTGAAATCGAGACGCATAATATCCGGGAAATGGCGGCGATGCGGCTCAATGAACTCTTGTGTGAGCGCTTTAGTGTTCCGGAGCATCTTCGGCTGGTTACCCCGGCGGCTTTCTCCGGGGGCGGCTACCTGGCGCGTAATGACCTGACCTTTGCCAGCTTAGGGAAGCTTCTGGCAAAGTCAGCCGCGATTCCTCTGAAAGAATGGTATGTCATCGACAAGAAAGAGCTCAATCGAGCCGGAGAAGCCATCGCCGAACGCTGCCTGGCCCTCGGCGCGTGGTCGCTTGCCTTCGCCGGCCTCGCGAACGGGCTGAACCCATGCGCGGTCGCGGCCGTGATTCTCCTGCTGGTCTATCTCCAGATTGCCCGGCGACAGTTCCGGGAGACGGCACAGGTGGCTCTTAGTTTCATCGCGGGCGTCTTTCTGGCATACTTGCTCCTTTGCCTCGGGGGAATGCAGTTTGTTTTACAGATACAAGTTTTGCGTTATGCCGGGGTGCTTTTGACTTGGATTGCCGGGGTCTTGACCCTGGCCATAATGGGCTTCAGCATCCGTGGCGGGGTTCAGTGTTTGCAGGGCCGAGGGCAACACGCCACCTTGCCATTGCCTCCGGCTCTGGAGGGTCGCATCGAAGAACGCGGCCGCGGCCACACCGGCGGGTGGCCTGCCAGGCACGGCGTTCGGCATTGGCATTTTCTCCTCGCGGCATTTCTCATTGGCGTCGTCAGTTCCGTCCTCGCGCTGGCCTGTACGGGTCAACTTCATGCTCCGGGAATGTTCTTTATGCTGAAGGCGGGCAAGAACACCATCAGTGCGCTGTGGCATCTTGCCATTTACAGCTTGGCTTTTGTGGCCCCGCCGCTGCTCATTTTCGGCTTGGCTTACGGCAGACTCAAGAGTCACACTTTCGCCCGGTTCGGCCAAAAGCACCCGGCACTGGTAAAGTTTCTCACTGCCGCGGTCTTCCTTTTTCTCATTCTACTCCTCCTGTTTGGCGCCAAACTCGCAATTTTGCTCCGGTAGCCGGTTCATTCCTTCACCTGCTCTATCTTGTCCGCTGTAACCTGGGCGAAAGTGGATTCTTGCCAAGTATACGCACGTGCCATTTCAATCAGGAAACTTGGTATTGGGCGGGGGATGGTGTAGCTTGGTCATAAGCTAATGAATAACACAGGCATCCTATGGAGTATTGGAGTATTGGAGTGTTGGAGTATTGGGTAAGAACACGTTAGACGACAATACAAGCCGCTGCAAAGTCCAAAGATCGTTTCCGGTGACCTTCACCGAATTGGGAACCATGGATTCCGGACTTGAGTTCAAAACCATTACTCCATTACTCCACTACTCCATCACTCCGCCATCCTGTGGGATGACAATGAATGAATAAGAGATACGCTCGAATTTTTGGCGCGGTTGGAATCGCCGCATCCATTGCTTGCTTGCTTGGCGAGGCGCCCCTCGCTACACTACCACGCCTCTCCGAGGTGCACGGAAAAATGAAGTGCAGATGAACAGGCTATTGAAAGTACTGACCCGGTCATTCGACCGGGCATGCGCTGGGATTGGAAAAGAAATGGCCAAGAGCCCTTTGGGCGGCTGGATGTTAGCCCATAGCGGAGCGTACGCGAAGCTGTGGGAATGAGGTCGACCATTTATTACCCTTCCCCCCCACCAAATTTGCCCATGGGCAAATTTGGTGGGGGGGAAGGGAGGTATTTCGTTCCTTACCGCATCCCCATAGCGGCGCTACGCTTGCTATGGGCTAAGCTCCCCACGCTGCCTGCGGCAGCTTCTCAGCCAAATGCGCCGACCTCCTCCGCAAACACGGGGCAAGAACCGGCAAGCAACTGGACGCAGAAGCAAAGCACGGCAAAGACGAATGAACCGGGTGTTGAGAATACTGACGCTGGGCCTGGAAAGGAAGCGGGCCTGGCAACTGCCTCTGATCATCTTCAAACTTGAACACCCAGGCTACTACAAAGCATATTACGCAGACCACAAGGACCAATACAAGCAGGCAATGAAAAAATGGCGGGCAAAGAAACAGAACTAGCTAAAATAGAGTGTGTAAGATTACCAGAAAAAAGATATAAAAAAATGAGTTCTGCGGTTGACATTTCTCGCGCAAGCAGTATAATACATGTAACAACAATGAAGAGAGAGGAACCCGATGAAAAACCTACTGATTCTGGCGGCTGTGTTTTTGCTGACGTGGAATGTGACAGCGGGGGAACGCAAGCCGAAAGTCACGCATAAATTCTGTGGGCGAGTTATCCAGGTTATAGACGACGCTTATTGTGTTATTCAGGCGATAGACATTAACATAAGAGGCAAGGTTTACGCCGTTACTCTGCAAATAGACGCCAGAGAGATTGCAGAGCAGGATTTGATTTACGTGGGTAGTGTTCAGATGGGTTTTTATCGCTTTACTCAATTGAACGGGGTAAAGAGGAAAGTGAGATTGTATAAGGTTACCAAAGTCTATACGCCTAAGCAATTTTATGTTCTGAACCCTGAAGCTTTTCTCAACTTTTGCAGTCCGGCAGAATGGAAGCGGATAATGGGTAAAAATAGAATCAGGCCCGGACATTATATTTGGGAACTTTAGAAGTATTTCACGGTCGTTTTTCTTAACCCGACATGGTAGGTGGATAAACAATGCTCGACAAAAAGACATGCTGGAAGTGTCATTGGGAATGGCCTAAAGTTGGATTCCCGCGGAAAGAGCTTTATAAATCTAACGAGACGGGGATTAGACAGGCATTTGACGAACAGTGGGAATTAGGGAAGGTATACTGTCGGTTAACAGTGATTAAGACAACGGACAGACCACCGCAAGATTGCCCGTTTAAGTGCGAACACAGTTAACGTAGAACATTAAGGAGAGTATTATGCCAGAAGCGGAACTGGCCTGACCCCGCTAGATAGGACAAAGGATAGAATGTGGCACATTGACCCAAAAGAACAGGACGAATGCGCCAAGCTCCTCCGCAAACACGGCGCCAAAACCGGCGCTGAACTGAACGCAGAAGCTAAGCAGGATAAGAAATGAATCGGCTGGGAAAGATACTGACGCTGGGGTTGGGGAAAAAATGGGCAAGAGCCCTTTGGGCGGCTGGATGTTAGCCCATAGCGGAGCGTACGCGAAGCTGTGGGAATAAGGTCGACCATTTATTACCCTTCCCCCCCACTAAATTTGCCCATCGGCAAATTTGCTGGGGGGGAAGGGAGGTATTTCGTTCCTTACCGCATCCCCATAGCGGCGCTACGCTTGCTATGGGCTAAGCTCCCCACGCTGCCTGCGGCAGCTTCTCAGCTAAATGCGCCGCACTCCTCCGCGAACACGGCGCAAAGACCGGTGATGAACTGGACGCAGAAGCAAAGCAGGGGAAGCAATGAATCGGCTGGGAAAGATACTGACGCTGGGACCCCGGCAGGGGTCCAGGTATTGACTAACTTAGTTTTTCAGGTCGAAGGTAAGGTAAAGGTAAGCTGAACTTGAACCCCTGGAGCCCTGAACCCCTTGGCGGGCTACCTCATCGCTGACGGATGATAACTATTCGGGTTGCTTTCCTGATCATCCTTGCATACTCAGGCGGCAACGAGTTTAGTTGGGCCTCAATCTGCCGCCGCCGTCTCAGTTGCGACTTGTTACGTTTCACCCTACCTTAGTCACTGCCAAACTTCCACACTTCCTACAGCGCCACCTATCCTCAGTGCGCGCCAAGAAAATCCAGACAATAGCCCAAAGCGCACAAGTCAACCAACAAAGCAGAAAGTGTAAAACGTGGTTGCATCCTGGCCGCCCTATAACCACTTTCTGGTTACACTCTACACAAAATCCCTGAGCCTCTTCCATATGAGTAATGTAAGCTCAGTTGACTACGAAACAAGGCGGATTAGCAGATTTTTCCACGATTAGACTTGACACCTGCAAGCGGAAGGTTAAGGTATAACGTAACAATCAAGTCAAAAGCGGGAGAATCTTATGTCAGAATTCAAAGAGGGTGACGAAGTGCAATTGAAATCTGGTGGGCCTAAAATGACCGTTCAGGAGGCGGACTTTGAAGAGATTTATTGTCAGTGGTTCGACAATAAGCAAAACGTGAAAGAGGGAAGGTTTCTATCCAAAACACTGAAACCAGTTATTACTGTAAAGGCATCGATAGAATCAGTTGTAAAAAAGAAAAGGTAACAATTAACTCAAGAACGGGAGAGTCTCATGTCAGAATTCAAAGAAGGCGATACAGTCAAGCTAAAATCTGGCGGGCCTGATATGTGCATTGAAGAGATAAACCGAGAAGGTATTTATTGCAGGTGGTGGCTTGACGCAGAAAAGAAGTTTGACCATGGAAACTTTGAACCGGTAACACTGGAAAAAGTAAAACCTAAAGAGCCACCTCACGCGCCAACAGTCCTCACGCAATAAGCCGAACCGTAAGATTCTTTGATTTATGCAGAACTTTAGCCTTGTCCATGGCGGCGCTACGCTTGCTATGGGCTAAGCTCCTCACGCTGCCTGCGGCAGCTTTTCAGCTAAATGCGCCGCACTCCTCCGCAAACACGGCGCAAAGACCGGTGATGAACTGGACGCAGAAGCAAAGCAGGGCAAGACTGAATACTGAATACTGAATACTGAACACGGAGTACTGATTACTGGCGCGTTGTTGTGTTGCGCATTTTTTCCTGGAAGAATTGGATCAGTCTGTCGGTGGCGGCGTGGGGGCGGGGGTCAACGTGTTCCGGGAGCTGGTCATAAATCGCGTAGACGCGGTCCCAGTAGCGCTGGCGCAGCCGGTCAATGTCCGGCGCGGGCGCCGTGAGGTCGGCAACCAGCCCGGCAAAAAACAGCACTTCCTGCCGATACGCCTCGGGCGACGGGTGCAAGGGCAATGTGGGAGCGGCAGACGCGCCGAAGGCGCTATGCGAGCCGTCAGGCGAGAGCGAAGCGTCAACCATGCCGCGATTTCCCTCCGAACCTTTCAGGTCTTCGAGCAGCGAGACAAACCGGGTCATCCGGGCATGGTATTCTTCGCGGGACAGGTCAAGCTCGGCATAGTTGCCCCAATCAGGAACCACCTCAAACAGAGGCAGAAAATCCACCGCGTCCCGGCCCGCCGGCCCGAAGATGGCCTCGAAAAAATCCCCGGCAAGCTCGCGCCAGTCCGCGTCCGGGTTCGTGAACGAGTGTGCAGCCTCATAAAGCGAAAGCTGATTCAAGAGCGGGGTCATGGTGAAGCAGATGCCGCCGCTGTACGGCGCGGCCTCGCGCTCTTTGCGCCGCTGAGCAAACAAGCGCTCGAAACGGAAGTGCGGCACAATCGCGTTCTCGCCTTCGGTCAGGCTGAAATTCCAGGTGAGTATCCGGTGGCTCTTGGCGATTTCCCGCGCCCAGGGGCGGCCGTCCTCGCCCTCTTTCGGGTCGCCGTCGGCATTGAATCCCAGGTTGATAGCCACGGAGGTTGGTTCAGGAAAGTCGGGCAGGCGTTTCAGGAGATGGATCATCGAACGCTCCGTGCGCTGCCGGTTCCCGACCCAGGCCGTGTGCTGATCGGCTTGCGCGAACTCGCCCTGCCAGCCGGGCGGCCCCTGGATAATTCCCCAGGCGAAGAATGGCGGGCCCCAGGTATGGAACTCGATCTCTGCCCGCGGCAGCTTTTCCTTAATCAGCCCGGCGATCTCGACCGACTTGTCAATATAGGTCTCGGCCGTACACCCGTTCCGGGAACAGCCGCCGGGGTCGCCCGGAAAAATGCCGGCAATATCGAGTTCCGGGAATCGCTGTGCCCAGGCGCTCCAGAGGAAGCGCAGTTCTTCCCATTCGGCCTTGACGTTGGGACAGAATGTCCGCCAGTCAGGGCCGACCGTGGCCAAAGAGCAGAGCATCTCAACCTTAACGTCTCGCTTGTGGGCATGCTCGATCACGACGTTTAACTGCCGGGTGAACTCGCGTCCCAACTCGGATTCCAAGGCGTTGCGGCAGAACAGCCGGGGAACCAGCCAGAACTCGAACACGTTGAACCCGAAGGCCGCGATCATCTCAATCAACCCGCGCCAGTCCGCATCGGACCAGCGGTAGGGCAGGTCCGGATAAAGCATGTTCGGGTTGTAGGCGTTCAGCAGATGGGCCGCGAAGTTATTGTAATAGACGCGCCGGGCGCCGAATTGGTGATCAGGCTTCATCAGACCGTTCTCTCAATCCATAACTTAGCCGATGAGCAGGGCGGCGAACATAGCCGGGGGAATATTCTGGAGTTGTACGATGCTGCCGTCCACCTTCGGTTCGGTGAAGGTCTTGTCAATTGACAGAGGCTGGACTGTTGCACGCTTCGGCACGTCCAGTTCGTTCAGGTCGAGTTCCACCGTGCCTGATTGGGCCGCGCCGGCCAGGTTGGTGACCAGCAGCAGCGCCTTGCCGCTGTCGGCCTGCCACAGGCTCGGGAACAGGTGTTCAGCTTGGGTATGGACCGCGCGGGTGGGAATGTATGCCGGGTTATGCAGCCGCACCACCTTGCCAGGGAGGCTGTTCATGGCGTCCCACAGTGGCTTGATAAAGGCCATGCGCTCACTGAACGCGATGTCCGGCTCCATGTATGGGTGGCTGGTCATGCCCAGCGCCGCGCACAAGGCCGTTGCCTTGGGGCTCGAGAACGCGATGCGGTCGGGCAGGTTGCCGCTGATCAGATGCCCGCCCATGCAATCGAGTTGCGCGTAGTACGCCGTGGATTCCGGCTCGGCCAGCAGTTGATCGTGCTGGACCGAGAATTCGCCGCCCACGGCCGCGTCAAAGCAGGCCGAGGCAACCAGGTTCGCATTGCCGGTGTGCCCAATCAAAACGCCGCCCGCCCCGACCCGGCGGCGCAGCGCCTTGGTAAAGTGAAAGTAATTGTGCAGGGAAACATGCAACGGCGAACATTTAACGTAGCCCATGCAGAACGGCGTGTTCCAGTCGGCATACATGCCGTCCCGGTCCGGCTCGAGAAAATCGTCGAAGAAACTGCTGTACTCGAGCCACATCTCGGTGCCGCGGACATCGTAAACCACGCGCATACCCACCTCGTGGCAGTGCTTGGTGAACGCCCGGAGACATTCGAGATCGAACGG
>SDBT01021067.1_pt1 | contig 10189 bp, 5 predicted proteins | sample 2277101 | NCBI WGS metagenome assembly SDBT01 (sample SAMN10404973, study PRJNA504765) | marine sediment metagenome | isolation source: marine sediment core GS10_PC15, 103 cmbsf | place: Arctic Ocean: Southern Knipovich Ridge | collected 2010
TGCGGATCTCGGGGGACGCGGACGTCAAAGCCGCGATCCAAAGTCTTGGGACCATGAAGAACCTCGGTTTCGAGGGGCTCTCAGGACAGCTAGGCGCAGCTGCGAACACCACTGCGTTTTCACGCATGGCAGGTCTTTCCCGCGGTGCCATGCAACAGCAGTACGGAATGCCCGGCGCCATGATGGGGCAGCAGATCGGAATGGCGGGTGCTACTGGATGGCAGGCCGGCATGATGGGCGGGGCTGTCGCGAACATGGGTGTCGGAGCTGGCGTCTTTACCGACTTACAAAAAGCGCGAGGAGGCGGACGGCAGGGAATCGCGCAATCGAACATGATGGCAATGCTCGGCGCCGCCAATCAAGACCTTTACATGGCGGCTGCCTTACAGCGTGGTGAAGGCGGCGAACTAGGAGTCGATATCGGCGCATACAAGAAGGCCCAGGGCATGGACCTTCAGGATGTCGCTCGCATGGCCCAAGACAACATGAATAGACTCGGGCGTCGGGGCATAGAGGAACTCGCAACGAGAAAACAAGAATTCAAGGACGAGCTTGCACAGAAAATGGGGCCGTTCGGGAGGCAGGCGAACTGGTTACGACAAGTTGAAGGGCTGAAGCAAGCATCAGGTCAAACAACCGGGGCTGCGATTATGACGCAGCTCAGGAGCACCAAAATGGGGCAAGGGATGTCCCAAGAACAGTTGGAATCTACGGCGCGAACATTGGAACTCCAAGTCGAGAGTCCAGAATTCTGGGACGCCCAAAAATCACAGCTCGAGATCCAGAAAAAAGCGGCCCGTGGACGCCAGCGTGCACTGCGTTCGAGTCGTCGAACCCCAGGGCTTATAACCCGCATGGGTGAAGGCATGCGGGACTTTACAGGGGGAATCAGCGACGCAGTGACTGGGTTTGCACGTGAGAACATTTTCGAACCGTTGGATCGTGTTTCAGAGGAACGCTCCGCTTTCAAGCGCGGAGAACGCATTCTTCGCTATGGCGAAGGAGAACTTATCCACGGTCAAGCAGAAGAAGATTTGGTTCGACAGACCGCTGGTAGGCAAGAATTTCAAGACTTGTATCGACAGCAAGGTGCAGACCCGTTTGGACTCAAAAAAGACCTCCCAACGACGCTGGATCAATTGCGCCAAGGATTCCAAGCTGCGCCGTTAGGGGGAGCGCGGATGCAAAATCGTCTCGGCACTATGCTTGGGTTGAGCAGCTACAACGAACAGAACAAAATCTCCTACGCGGCGAGCATGTCACGCAAGTCCTCGTGGGGGCATCCCTTCGCTTCGTTCGGGAACACAGAGGCAGACTTGCGACGTGTCCAGGATGTACAAGGCGCAGCACGCGGTATCTACGAAGCAGAGGCGATAACTGTAAATAAGTCCGTAGAGATTATGCGAAAAGTGCAAGCACAAGGCGAAGCTCTCGGCATTAAGGACTTCGATGCTGGCGCAGCGTTGTCAGCGGCTTCAACAGAGTTGCAATGGGAAGTAGAACGCCGTCATCACGGCAAAGCATGGCACGGACTGGATAGCGCGGAAGCGCTGACCGAATCTGCCATGAAGCGGTCGATGATTAAGGGCATGATGAACACTGGCCGCACCAAAGATGAAGCGGAGGCACTGTGGGGTGCCAACCCTGAAATGTGGAAGGCCAAAATGGCGGCATCAGTTCAAGCTACAGGCAGTCGAAAAAGTCTCGAGGTGCTGGATAAAGCCATTGAAGTAGACACGTTGGCAGGCGGGTTCATGGGGGGTAGCACACGTAAGGCACTAGCAGCAGCTGCGAAAGAAAAATTCAAATTTGCAGGTGTGAGTGACATGGGTGACAAGACGATGAACAAATTGAGTAGCGTCATCGTCGGGCAAGACAAGTACGTTGCCGCTTTTGCGCTGCTTACAGGGGGGAAAGAAACAGACGCAGGAAAAGAAGACTACGCACGCCAACGGGCCTTGATTATGACGGAACTGACGGAGGAACACGGGGAAGAAAGAGCCCGCGAAATGGTCGCGCAGTACGAGGCGGAGGGGCAACAATTAGCTAAAGACAAGATAGCGCCTGATAGTGATTTACGTGATTACGTCACGAGGCGGTTTGGGCGAGAAGGCAAGAAACAACAACGAAGTGCCGTGGAGATGGTGGAATCTCTGACAGAAGGCATCGGCATGAGAAAAACTGCGGCGATGTTCAAACACGGAGCAGAGGTACTTTCTAGCCGTGCGCAAGGGCAAACGAGCGTTCAACAGGCTGAGACTCTGTACGAAGGCTTTCGACGTGTTGATCTTGGAAGGCTCGATAAGGACTCACAAGAGTACAGATTGGCCGCGAAAATCCAAGCGGATACAACCTTAGCGAAAAAAGAAGAGCACTGGGACGAGGTGACAGAGTGGGGAATTAGTGTCGCTCCGAGACACTTGAGGGAAACCATGGGGGGCGGAGGCGGCTCGGAGGTTCAAAAAATAGAACGCAAGATCCGTGACATCGAAGATCTTGAAGAAAAATACGTCGAGAAAAAAGGCAAAGTCTCTGAAGAAGACATTTCGCACGCGCAACTGAAGAGCAGCTCCGCTCTAGCGCTTGCCGCCAAGAACCTCAATAACGTGGCCGACAAATTCACTATCGTCGTCAACCAACATCTAAATCAAGGACGACAGGGGATATAGACCATGGCCATTCGAGACGATGCACAAATCGACATCATCATTCCCACTGCGATCAATTTCATATTGCTCGTGAATGAAAACGTCATACGTAATATGCGCTTGAGACAGGACCCCGATCTTTCGTTGCCCAGCCTTTACAAACGAGCGCTGCTCGTGGTGAACGAGATGAGCGAAGTCGCGATCGTGCGGCAGGAAAGCTAGCCATGGCGCAATTTGAAGAAGGTCTTGTAGCTCCATTCACGCTCGAAGAACAGAACGATAACGGAGACTACAACCGCGGGCAACAGGGTGTTTTTGCGCTCAATCCGTTGATGACGCCGAAGTACGCCGTGAACAGGGGACTGCGAAACAACGAGTTTCGCGAGTCGATGGCACGGATGTATTTGTCGCTCGCTGACTTGAGTCAGCAGACAAAAGACGCGTTTCTGGCGACGATTCCCAACGACCCGCGCGTGCGCGCCCTCGCCAAAGTGCTCGCATTGAGTAACGGTGGCTTCCTCGATTTCTTTCTGCAGCAGGTGAATGAGACCTACAACGAAGCACTTCAGGTCGACAAAGTTCTCGGTGATAACTACGTCGCGTTTTTCTTTGGGCAAGAGGCCCCACAGTTTCAATACGCGGGGATGTTGCTCAACTCGATGCAAGATGATCAACGCACGGGGTTTGGCTTAGCCTACCAACACCTTCTCCGTGGGTCACAGCTCGCCAAGCGTGGCACACTCGTGCGTATTCGGTACGATTCAACGATTGTGTCAGGAGCGATGACCGCGTCAAATCAAACGCTGAACGCGGCGAACGAGTTGGTCGTGCCCTTTCAGTTTACCCTTCTTGTGAAAGAGGTGCTTTGGTTGAAGCCGCCGAAGGGCGTCAAAACAGAGCTGGCGGATTTTGTCAAACTCAGTACCGCCTTCGCTAAAAAGGGTTTGTTGGGGCAGGTTGGACGTGCACAAGATGTACGGGTGCGAACTACAATGAATGCGCCAGTTGCAGATCCGTTTGCTGTTGCCCAAGAAGCGGAGAACGTAGCGACAACTGAGAGACTTTATTCCGAGACGGATACGCCTGCTCTGCAAGCACTCAATAGTGCCCCTTTTGTATATGGTACAGTTCTTCCCTTCGATGTACTTGGTTTGCCTGTTTTCTAGTTTTGCGAAGGTGACGCTGTGGCTATAATTCCAATTACTCCGCTTGAATCTGCCTTAGTACAGGTGTTCTCGGACGAGGCTCTCGAGGGACTCCGTACGCGATTTCTTTACGTCGTAACGTCCGACCATGTCAGCGCCGAGTCTGCCCGAGCTGTCGTTCAGATGGCGTATGAGACGGAATTATCTGCAGCCTTGAGTAAAACTATCGTGCTCTCTCCCGGAATCGCAGACGAATTGGTTGCAACGAGACGTCGATTTTTGTCGGTTGACACGGACATGATCCCTTTCACGTTTCTCATCGACCCGGCGTTCGAAGCAATGGCGACACTGTTGATTCTACCGAAAAGTTATCTCCGTTTCTTGGACACATATGTACGCGCGCCGAATCCACGTTATCGGATGTGCGGCCTTGCCGCGTTACTCTGTTACGCAGCTGCGCATTTTGGGGACCTCTGATAGATGACTTACACCAATCCCCGCGCCTGGTCCGGCGTCAGCCAGTCCACCAATGACCCACATCCCGGCGGTTTCATTGTTTACATCAACGGTATCGAAGTTCCTGCGAAAAGTGTGACACAGCGATTTGGGGTGTGGCAGATCCCCGAGATGCAGATTGAGATGGTCGCGGATCCCGTGCTCACGCGACTCGGCGCAGAAGACCGAGTACAAGTCGTTGTTTTTTACCTAGATGACACACAACCTGACCCTAGCGTCGCGCCACAGTTTCGACTTTTCGGTGAAGGAGAGATTGTTGCGTGGGGCTATCAGAACACGCCGGGAGGACGCTCGATTGTTTTCACCGTAGCTAACCAGTTCGTTGTTCTGCGACAGCTCATGGTGCAGTTCTTAACGCAGGTGGACGACTATGCGTCGCACGCGGTTCAGCTCAACCCCAGTTTGATTGGTGTCGCGACTAGCGAGATCCTTTTCCCATTTTCACTTTTCACTGACGGACTGCTTCGCAGCAACCCAGCCGCTACGCCAGAAACTCCGACCACGTCGGAGACAGTTTCAGAGGCGACGCCGGAAGCAGCTCCCGGTGCAGCTTTGGCGGTGGCTATACAACAAGCAGAAGACCTCGCTGCCGCTTTAGCAGCGGAAGACGAAGAAGAAGGGGAAGGTTTCGTCAGCATTTACCGTGTTGCGTTGGAAAGAGCGAAAGAAAAGGTGGCGGAAGCTGTAAAGGCAGCAGAGGCCGCTCGAACGGCCAAAGCTGAAGCAGATGTTGCTGCTGTAAGTACAAGTGTGGCTTCGGAGACTGTTCCCAATCAAATCAAACGCCCGTTCGACTACATGTACAACGTCGTCAAAGCGATGTTGGAGAAAAAAATTCCATCGGCAGTGCGTACAGTTCCAGCGGCAAACTTCTTTACTCGGTGGGCACGCCTTACCAACTTCCAGAATCGCTTTGCAGCATTTCCAATTTTTGACGACGTGGAAGACAACAACGTCTTTCCGGTACTCAAAGCGTTGCAGGGAGTAAACGCGCTTGACGTGCTAGTGCGTCGGCTCCTTCCGCAAATGCAGAACGCGGGCTCTCTTTTCGATATGCTTCAGCTCGTGTATCAGACGGTGTTCATGGAGATCGCCATGATCCCTACGATGCCGTTGGTCAAGACCGACTTGAAAACGGGGGTGATCGAGGAAACGCCGTTCGAAGAGCACGTGTTGGTCAAGGACCCTGACGATGAAACGAGGTACGTTACAAAAAAGGCGTTGATTCCACTCAAGCCGAATCGTATCCCAAACTATTTCTCAAAACCTCAGCTCCTGTTCAGTATTCCGCCAAGCTGTAACGTCATCTTTCCATCGCAAATTAGGATGCTCAGCTACCGGGAGAACTACCAAGAGCAGCCAACACGGATTTATTTCAACGACGGCGTTGTTAACAACCTGCTCAAATCACAAGGCATCAACAACGTGCTAATCTCAAACGCGTTGGCGATCGGTTACCCGGAAGCAGTCGACGTCAACAGTCAGCTACAGGTTCAAGGAGGAAAGGTCAACGGAAAGAATTTCCTTTTATACCCGGAGGAATTTTTCAGAGGGCCGGTTATGGACCGGCGTCCCGTGCCACCGTGGCTCTTCTTCTTGCGGCAGTATGAGTACGCTGAAAATAATCCACTAACCCCTTCTGGTGCGACACCGGATGGAACTCCAACAGTTCCAGGCGGAACATCGGTAAGCGGTCGGAATGCGACGGCAGCAGCTAATTCTACGGGGCTTGCAGATCCAAACGGAGATTCAATGGTGGGGTATGTTTGGCCATTGCCTGCAACAAATGAGTCGCCTCCACGTCTACCGTTCTCGGTTAGTGACTACCAGGATCACCTTAACCGGGGAAACAAAAACAACGGGCGCGGGCGCAGGAATAAAGACGGCACCAAGTACAACGAAGCACTGAGTGCCGGCATAGACCTGTACTATCGACGGAAATTGGACGGCAGTGAACCCTTTTTGAAAAAGGATAAGCGACCGAAAGGGGAGACCCCAGACGGAACGCCAAAATACACGCAAAGCCCACGATACTCAGAAAAGTCCGCGGTGCCACGGGGTACGATGGTCATCGCGTGTGGTCCGGGTGAGGTAATATACGCGGAAATGACACCGTATGGCGCTACGGTAAAGATTCGTCACGTCGGTGGTAATTGGATCTCGTACTACACTCACATGGCCAATCTGAGAGTTCAGAAACGTCAGGCAGTTGTAGCTGGTACTCCGCTCGGAGACTGTTGGGGGACGCCAAAAAAGAAAGGCCGCTTTGGCCTTTTTCATCTCCATTTCAGCGTATATAACCGTAACAAGCGAGGCCTCACATCAGACCCGATGCCATTTTTGCGTAAATGGAGGGTCATTGGTGCTCCCGCACCGCGATCACAACCCAACGTGCCCGCTTCCACAACCGTAGGCAATCCCGTCGCGGTACCTGTTTCAACGTTTGCGGAGCCTCCACAACTTGACATGGCGATGTACGAACGGTTGAAAGCGAACGAAAGAGGCGTCTATCAGCTTTACGCGAAGTATGAGTATTACCGAGAACGCTATGCGGCACGTTCAGGAACTGCGCACCTTTCGTGGAATCCGTATGTCGTACCTGGCTTTCCCGCAACTTTCTTCGACCAACGAAGCACGCGTGTTGATGTCTTTGCCTATATCACGACAGTGCAGCAACGAATGTCTCACCGGGACCGTGCTACAGACATCACCTTTGTTTACGGACGCACGATTCAGGAAGTGTTTGGACTGTTGCGCCACGAGTTCGAGAATGGGAGTACCCAGTTAGGTAATGCACCTCAAGAACCAGTCAAAGACATCAAGAAAGTCGCACAAGATTTCACACAAGCGGAGGAAATGTACCGTCGACTATTTTTCGGTGACCGTCGGCTCTACAACAAGGACGCGTCGTTCGACTGGCGCAAAATCATCGGGTTTGCCCCCGACAACCCCGCAGGATTGCCAGAACCCATCTATGTTACAGGGCGTGACACAGCATCTGACGACGCCTACGACGAAGCGGCACAAGTAATTCTCGCAAAAGAACCTGAGATTCAAGAACTGAGGAAAAAGCGAGCAGCTGCACAAGTGAAATGGAACGCCGCGAGCGATGTACTCGATGACCTTTTCGAACCTAGTGTCTGGGATGAAGAAGATCCGCAGTCTACTTCTGGGCGCGATACGGAGTGGTATCGAGACGAAGTAGAGGCGATAAATGCGCTCAAATTAAGAGGCGCCGAAGCGGATATGAACGAAGCGCAAGCAACGATTGAAGCCGTTGAACACGACCTCGCTGAACTTGCAGCGGGAATAACGTCTGCTGTTGATATCGTCAAACAGAAAGAAGCAGAAGTCGCTGTTCATGACGTCACTGTTACCAGCAACGTCACAGGAGACCGTGAAGTCGTCCCAATGCCATCTGCGGAACCTATGTTTCAGGAGTACGACGCAGCGATGGCGTACAACTGGCGGCCGATCTGCACTCTCGACGAATACATCATTTTCCATGACTCTGCCGGTGAAGGTCCGATCCCCGCTGCGGGACATGAACGCAGCCTCGGCGCACGTTATTTTAGCCGTATTCGTCGCATGACTCCCTTGACTCCTGACTACCAATTCCCCCTAGGAGCAGATGGGATGGTCGTACCTCCGCCGCCGCCTGTTCCTGTTTCCAACGAAACTAAGGGCGCAGGCCTTACACAAGGTTACGTTGTCGGTGACTACGTGGACCAAGAGACCTTAGCGAATTGGCCAGACGTAGAAGAAGTCTTCAGAAAAGCCGCGAAAAAAGCTGGCTTGTCGGAAAAAGAAATCGAAGTGGCGGTTGCCAACGCTAAAAAGGAAGCATCGCTTACTCCTACCTCAGTTTCTACTTCTGAGGAAAATGCTGAGTCTTCAAATGTATTTGGGAACATGGCTCAAACAGTAAGAGACATGTTCAAACAAGCGCGATTAACTGTGATCGCTGAAACGGCGGCAGCGGAACACGAAGCGGAAGTAGCTGCGGCCACTGCGACTACAAAGGAGCTTGCGTCCACCGAAGGCATGCGCCAAGTTCCCGGAGTCTATAGTAGTACCGATAAGAATGTCTCGAACAAGTTTCCCCAGACTCGTGCCGATTGGGATACCATTCTCCTCGCTTATCGCAACAACGTTTACAACGTAAAGGCTCCCAGAGGTTAGTACTCTGCCACTATAATTCAGGGTAAGCGATGCCACGTATTCTCGAACGAGTTGCAAAACTAGCCATTTCCAGTGCTCTCAGCCGGAAAGAGCAGGACCTTGCGCTGTGGAAGGCGTGGAAGAAAAACCCGACCGACACGAACACATCCGCTCTTCTCAAACAGGTGAACCCGCTCATTCAGCGAGAGGCGAATAAGTGGGCGGGCACTCTGGCGCGACCTCTCCTTGAAACAGAGGGCAAGCGTCTCGCTATCCAAGCGTTCAAGACGTACGACCCGCATCGAGGCGCTGCGCTCGGGACGCATGTCGTCAACCAACTCCAGAAAATGTCGCGTCTTTCTTATGCCAATCAGAACGTTGCTCGACTTCCTGAGAACAAGATGTTGCAGTTTCACTCCTATCACGTGGGTCATGCGCAACTTCTTGACAACTTTGGACGGCCACCTACGACGGATGAAATGGCTGACCACCTCGGCTGGACGCTTCCGCAGATCAACAAGTTCAACAAACAGACCGGGCACCAGGAGCTAATTGAGTCGGTGGGCGTCGAAAACATCGGCAAGAACTTGGCGCAAATAGAAGCGTCGGATCATCTGGTTGACTTCATCCACCATGATCTTCCCCCTGTGCAAAAGTCGATGTTCGAACACCTTACGGGTTACCAGGGTGCGGAACGACTCAACAACAAACAGATCCAGAAAAAACTGGGGTTGACGCAGGGACAATACAGCTACCAAAAACGTAAACTGATCAATACCGTGGGCGACATCCACACAGGAAAACGATAGTGGCGACCCCGAAAACCGGGAACACGGTTCCGACGGTTGACGATCCTACTGCAACGCCAGCAGATGACCCGAATGGCGGCCTGTTTTGGTTAGCAGCACAAATGGCTGCTGTCGAAGCTAAATACCGTGAACAGGTTGAAGCGATAAACAACTGGACGCCACCTAAGCTGGAAAAAATTCCAGGTGCAGGTCTCTACGCGTACCTCACATCCCCTGTACGATTGAAACGGATATTCGGTTCACCTCTCGTGTTGGAGGGTGAGTTTGCATACGGAGATACGCGCATAGTCACCAATGGGTGGGGGGCAGCATCCTATACCGGCATCGTTCACACCGGTTTAGATTTTCCCGCAGTGTACGGAGAAGAAATACTCGCGTGTGCCGGAGGGCGGGTCGCCTTTGTCGGCTATATCCGCGCTTCCGATAACAAGGCGATGGCATTCCCCGCCGCGTACCAGGACCCAGAGGGTGACGTACACGGCCCCGAAACAAACATCATCGTACTTGCAGCGGATGTAGCGAATGGCGGAATCGCTGTTCGCGTAGAACACAACGGCGATTTCGCTGGTTATCGCACTGAGTATTACCACTTGTCCGAAGTGTCAGTGAAACTTGGGGATCGTGTCACAGAGGGACAAAAACTGGGATATGTGGGGACGAGTGGGAACGCGGTCGATCCCCATTTGCATCTCACCGTGTCGTATTCTCGTGGTGGTCGTGCCGTAACTGTGAAGCCCTCGGCAATTGTCCCCAACTATTACCAGGGGCACGAAGATACCACTGGTGTTGCTACGACGCCTTTGAAAGCCAATCTCATCAGCCCGGGGCCAGGTGGTCAAACGCTCATTTCTGGTGTAGTCGCCACGTCTCTTGGTACCCTTAACCGAAGTACAGATCTACAAAACACTAC
>SDBT01021068.1_pt1 | contig 10189 bp, 9 predicted proteins | sample 2277101 | NCBI WGS metagenome assembly SDBT01 (sample SAMN10404973, study PRJNA504765) | marine sediment metagenome | isolation source: marine sediment core GS10_PC15, 103 cmbsf | place: Arctic Ocean: Southern Knipovich Ridge | collected 2010
TACCTGGTGACATTTGAACCGGTCGGCGTGACCGTTGAGGTGGATCCGGCCGACTATCCTCACGGCTCGCACGGGCTGCCCGGCAGCCTGCTGGACATCGCCCTGGCCAACGGCGTCCCTATCGAGCACGCCTGCGGCGGGGCCGGAGCGTGCGGCACGTGCCACGTCATCGTCGAGGAAGGCATGGACAGCCTCTCCGAGGCCGGCGAAGAGGAATACGACCGCATCGAACAGGCGCCCGGCAATACGCCCAAGTCGCGCCTGGCGTGCCTGGCCGTCGTCTGCGGCGACGTGACCGTGCGCATCCCCGAGTGGAATCGAAACATCGTCGGAGAAGGCGCCGACTGAAACGGGACAACCGGCGGGGAGGCCGGGCCATGCCTGCACTGAAATGGACCGACGCCGAAGAGATCGGCTACCAGCTCAGCGAGAAGTTCCCCGATACGGACCCGCTGACCCTGCGCTTCACCGACCTGCACGCCAAGGTCGTCGCCCTGGATGGCTTTGACGACGATCCGGCCGCCAGCAGCGAGGCCACCATCGAGGCTATCCAGATGGCTTGGCTGGAGTACCGCCGGGACGATCGCTGAACCGGCGCCGTCGGCCGAAAAAGGCGGTCCCCAAACCCGCGCCCGAATAGAAACTCCCACCCAACGCGCTATAATTGCTTCGCATTGAATCGCGGGGAGCTTTCCGTCGCACGTCGCGTCGGCGTGAGCCACGGCGGGGGCCTAATCATTGTGTCCGCCGGTGGCGGGATTCAGCGGAGATTACGACCATGCCCAGGAAAGGCCAGAAGACGACAGCATCTTCCAAGCGACAGTCCAAGAGCGCGTCCAAGGGCAAGAGCAAGGGCCGAAAGCGCTCGAGCTCGTAAGGTCCGTCCATGCCGACTGCGCGGCCCGGTACTCCGGGCCGCGTTCTTATTGCGCCCTGCGGGGCGGTGAGGTTCCGTTTGCCCAACCGGGCGCTGGCCCAGTATAAGTAACCGCCGGCAGTTGGCGGAAAGGAGCCATGGGCCGCAAGCCCGTTATCTTGATTACGGCCGCAGAGGCCAGCGGCGACGCCCACGCGGCGGGGCTGATCGAGCCGCTTCGTCGGCGCCTGCCGAACGCGCGGTTCGTGGGCATCGGCGGGCCCGCAATGGCGGCCGCCGGGGCCGAACTCATTGCCGAACCGGTCGGCCGGGCCGCCATGACCACCAGCGCGCTGGCCCAGTTGGGCTACTTTCGCAGGCTGATCCGGCGGGTGAAGCGGGCCATCGGCGACATCCGTCCGGACGTTCACGTGCCGGTGGACTCGCCCGCCCTCAACTGGCATCTGGCCAAGGCGGCCCGCAAGCGCGGCATCCCGGTGATGTACTACATCGCTCCGCAGGTGTGGGCGTGGGCCCCGTGGCGGGTGCGGAAGCTCCGCCGGCTGGCCGATGCGGTGGCGTGCATCCTGCCGTTCGAGGAGGACTACCTCCGGCGGCGCGGCGTCAACGCACGGTTCGTCGGGCATCCGCTGTTCGATCACCTCCCGCCCGCCGACCCGCCCAGCCTGGACGAGCCGGCCGAGTCGGGCCGATGGCGGATCGCGCTGCTGCCCGGCAGCCGCGAGGGCGAGATCAAGGCCCACGCGCCCGCCCTGGTGAAGATGATGGCGGACCTGTCCGGTCGCTGGCCGGCGGCTGAGTTCACGCTGACGGCCCTGAACGAGGCCGCCGCCGGCATGATCCGGCGCTATGGCGGACGGGACGACCTGCCCCTGGCCGTCGGCAAGACGCCGGAGGTGCTCGCCCGGTCACACTTCGCCGTCGTCGCCAGCGGCACGGCCACACTGGAGGTCGCCCACTTCGGCGTTCCCGCGGTGGTCTTCTACCGCGTCCACAAGTGGTCCTACCGGCTGGTCGGACGCTGGCTGATTCGCACGCCGTATCTTTCGCTGGTGAACATCCTCGCCCAGCGCGAACTCGTGCCGGAACTGATGCCGTGGTACGGCGATGTGGACAAGCTGACGCACGCGGCCGAAGGAATGCTGGCGGACCTGGCGGGCCTCAAACGCGTCCGGGGGGAAATGCTCAAGCTGGTGGCGCCGTTGCGGGCGGCGCAGGCCACCGCCGCGGACAACGCCGCTGACCTCGTCGTCGAGACCATGAACCTCCAAGGGCGCCGCGACGGCTAGGACACTGCCGCTCCGGCCGGCACGTCCTCGGCCGTTGTCAGTACGACCACCTTCGCTTCGTCGCCGTCGGTGAAGCTCGCCGCCAGCAGCATGCCATTGGACTCCATCCCCCGCATCTTCCGCGGTTCGAGGTTGGTCACCACGACGATGTTCTTGCCCGTCAGGGCCTGCGGGTCTCCGTGGCCCTTGAGCCCGGCGATGATCTGCCGCTGCTCGGACCCCAGGTCGATCTGGAGGACGACGAGCTTGTCGGCGTTGGGATGGTCGCTGACCTCGGTGACCTTGGCGATCCGGATGTCGAGCTTGAGGAAGTCCTCGAAACTGATGACTGGCTTGGTTTCGTCGGTCATGGGCGGCTCCTTTGGCTGGGGCGTTCGGGCAGTCAGTGTACGCCCCCCCCTGAGGCATCTCAAGCTCCCCCTGTGACGGGCGGCCCTTTTGCGCTACAATCGTCAGCACTACGAAGGCCTGACGGGAGCAACTGCCGTGAGCGTGTATCCATACAAGTTCAAGCCGATCTACAAGGAGAAGATCTGGGGCGGCCGGGCGCTGGAACGCCTGTTCGGGCGCGACCTGCCCGAAGCCGCGAAGATCGGCGAGAGCTGGGAGCTGGCCGACCTGCCCGAGGGGGTCTCGGTGGTCGCCAACGGCCCGGACGCCGGCCGGGGGCTGACCGAACTGTTGGCCGACAAGGGCCGGCAGATCCTCGGCTCCGTCGAGCCGCTGCCCGGCGGGCGGTTCCCGCTGCTGCTCAAGCTGCTCGATGCCAACGACATTCTCTCCCTCCAGGTACACCCCGACGAGGCGGCCGTCGCCGAGATGGGCGCCGACGCGGCCCTGAAGACCGAATGCTGGTACGTGCTCGAGAGCCGATCGGGGACGATCCTCAAGGGCGTGGCCGACGGGGTGGCGGAGGCGGACTTCCGTCGCGTTCTCTCGGCCGGGGACGACGCCGAAGCGCTCGGCCGGCTCGTGCGGCGGCTCGACGTGGCCGCGGGCGACTTCCACCACCTGCCGGCGGGGACAGTCCATGCCCTGGGCGCGGGCGTCGTGGTTGCGGAGATACAGACGCCCTCGGACACGACCTACCGCGTCAGCGACTGGGGCCGGGGCCGCGAGATTCACGTGGCCGAGGCTCTGCGGTGCATCCACTTCATCCCGCCTGCCGACCCGCCCGGCGCCGGTCCTGACGTGCTGGTCCGGACGCCCTACTTCGTCGTGCGGAAACTTTCCCGCCCGAGCGGCGAATCGCCGCTGGAAGCTGGCCGGTGCGCCGCCTGGATGGTCCTGGCCGGGGGGGGGCGGATCGACTGTGCCGACGGCGCCGCCGAGCTGGCGCCGGGAGATACGGTCCTGATCCCGGCGGCAGTCGCCCAGGGCCGCCTCGTGGCCGCGGAACAACTGACCTACCTGGAGGTGACGGTCCCCGTTGATGGGGGGCAGTGACCAAGCGTGCGGATATGCCCAAGACTCGCATACAAAAGGTGCTTTCGGCTGCGGGCATCGCCTCTCGGCGGGCCGTCGAGGAGATGATCCTCCACGGGCGGATCACCGTGAACGGGCGGATCGTCACGGAACTGCCCTGCTTCGTCGAGGCGGGCGACGAGATCCTCCTGGACGGCCGGACGGTCCGCAAGCGTGCGGCCCGGAAGGTGTACGTCCTGCTCAACAAGCCCCGCGGCGTGGTCTGCACGGCCAAGGACGAGCCTGGCTACGACCGCCCCAAGGCGACGGACCTGGTCCCGCAAGTCGGCGAGCGGGTCTACTGCGTGGGCCGGCTCGACGAGGATTCCACCGGCCTGATCATCCTGACCAACGACGGCGAGTTGACCCAGCGGCTGACCCACCCGCAGTATGGCGTGACGAAGACCTACGTGGCTCGGGTGGACGGACGTGTGACGCCGGAGGACCTGGAAAGCCTGCGCAAGGGGATCTATCTCGAAGGCCGGCGGTCGAAGCCGGTGGCGGCGCGGGTGCTCCGCCGGGGGGCGGGGGGCAGTCTGCTGGAGATCAGCCTGCACGAGGGCCGCAACCGCCAGGTACGGCGGATGCTGGCCCGGTTGGGTCACAAGGTCCGCCGGCTGCATCGGCGCACCATCGGCCCGCTGAATGATCGCGGCCTGAAGATCGGCCGATATCGCAACCTTTCGGGCAAGGAATTGGCCGCGCTGCGCAAGGCGGCCGGGCTCGAGAAGTAGTCCTACCCGCACCCGGGGACGGACCGATAATCCACAAATCCACTTCCCCGGCTTGCCGCAACTGGCAGACGGCTCAAGTTTTGTGCTCTTGTGGACGACGTATTCCCTAGCGAAAAAATACTACGCGCGGGCTTGCTGTAGCTTGTGGCAGCCCGCACATGGAGCGTGCAGGATGCGCATGGTGGCCGGAATCGGTTCATTATTGTTGTGTGTCGCCGTCGCAGGAGGCTGTGACGGCACAGTCAGCCCGGAAGGAGCCAGGCTCCTGCAGGAGAGCGATCTGGCCTACCGGCGGGCGGACGATGCGTCCACCGTCGAGCTTACCAGTCGATTCCTGGAGCTTCATCCGCGTCTCCGCCAGTCGGCCGAGGCGTACTACCTCCGCGGCTTGGCACGGAAGCGCCAGGGACGGACGGACCAGGCCAAGGACGATTTCCAGGCCGCCGTGTCACTGTCGGGCCGTGTGGACCTGCTGGCGCGGGCGCATCTGTCTCTGGGTGAGATCGCCTTCGAGGCCGGCGACATGGCCAAGGCCCAGGAGCACTACGCCGAGATCGTTGAGATCAACCCGTCGGCCGCGCCGCCGTCGGACCAGGCGCTGTATCGCCTGGGGAGCATTCTTCAGCGACAGGGAAAGTGGCGCCAGGCGGACGCGCGCTTCATGCGGCTGATACGATTGTTCGATGGGTCCGAACTCGCCCGGCGGGCGGAGGATCGGGCGCGGGCAACGAGATGGTCCATCCAGGTGGGCGCTTTCGCTGACATCGAGGGTGCAAGGCAATTCCAGCGCAAGTGCCGGGCTGCGGGCCTGGACGCTCGGATGGACCTGGACCTGCGTGGCGGCAAACTACTCCGTCTTGTCCGCGTCGGTTCGTACCCCCGCTACGAGTTGGCACGGGCGAATCTGGAGAGGATTCGAAAGGTCGGTAAGGACGCCTACATCACACCGGCGAGGTGAAACCATGAAGTCAAGATATCGGTTCGGAACCTACATGTTGGCAGCGGCGATGGTGGTTGGGGCGATGGGGTGCCAGCCGCCCGAGGAACCCCGACAGGGGCACACCTTCCCCGATTCCATGCTCCAGGACCGTTGGGGCCCGCAGGAAATCCCCGTGGCCCACATCGTCCGCAGGGACTACCGCGTGCGTGAAGGCGACCTGCTCGAGGTCATCTACCACGTTCGTCACCGCGAGAAGAGGGTCGAGTACCGCATCCAGATCGAGGACGTCGTGTCCGTGCGGTTCCCGTATCACCCCACGCTCAATCAGCTTGAGAAGGTCCAGTCCGACGGCAAGCTGTACCTGGACCTGATCGGCAGCGTGTATGTGCTCGGCAAGCCGATCAGCCAGGTGGAGAAGACCCTGCGCGAGAAGTACGAAGTCTACATCAAGGGCTCGAGCATCACAGTCAGCTTCAAAGAGTCCAACGTGAAGATCGCCGAGTTGAAGAAGGCCATCACCACCGCCCCGCGTGGCCAGAGCCGTCTGGTCCCGGTCACGCCGGACGGGACCATCTCGGCGCCGTTCGTGGTGAGTCTGCGTGCGGCGGGCAAGACGATCGAGGAGATCCACCAGGACCTAAACGCCGCCTACGAGTCCATCGGGCTGGAGGACCTGGAGGTAACGGTCAACATCCAGACGGTGGCGCCGCTGACGGTGTACGTGCTGGGCGAGGTGGACTCCCCGGGCGCGTTGCAGACCCGCCAGGAGATCACGCTGCTCCAGGCCATTGCCCAGGCCGGCAGCTTCCTGCCGCCTCGGGCGGAGTTGAGCCAGGTCTTGCTGGTTCGCCAGCGGCACCTGGGCGCGCCGTCCGCGGCCGTCGTGAACGTCTACCAACTGCTGGAGAATCGCAAACGCGTTAACGGCGGGCCCGTTGTGGCCGACATGAGCACATACAAGTATGACATCTGGCTGGAGGACGGGGACCTGATTTACGTCCCGACCACCGGCATCGCCAAGCGGGCGGACTACATCGATTACGTCTGGCGCCGGAGCATTCGCAACATCTCCGGATTCACCAGTTCGTACTCGATCGATGATGACTGGGACCTGCTGAGGCCGAACCCGTAGCAGGGCGTTTGGGCGAGAGCGGAGAGGTGAAGACATGACATCTGCCGAATCAACACGCACACGGCGTGAACTGGCGCGGGTGATATTCTCCCGGCTGGTCGGAATGATCGTAATTGTGGCGGTGCTGCTGGTGGTCGTGCTGCTGGCGGCCTACCTGTCCCCGTGGCGCTACCGCTCCAAGAGCCTGCTGATGGCCAGTCCGGGCGCGTCGGCGACGGAGGACCGAGCCACCCTGAGGGAACGGCTCAGCCTGTTCGTCGTCACTCAGCGCGAGCTGCTCCTGAGCGACTACGTGATCGCCTCTGCGCTGATGAAACTCGACGGGGCGCCCGCTCCGGCCGGGGCAATGGCGGTCGATAAGAAGGCCCGCTGGTATTCCCCAAAGCAGGTCTCGGGCTTCATCGACGAGAACTACAAGAGGGTCCGGCAGGTCCGTGCGGGCATCCGGGTGGAGACGCCCGGCGGGGCGGACGTGAACTTTACCCAGATCTACTCGGTGACGGTCGAATGGGCCGAAGACCGCGGCATGACCGACTGGCCCAGCGCCGACTCACGCGAGGCCGCCTCGAAAGGCGCCCAGGCCTTCGCCGGGCACCTGCTGGCGTCCTACCAATACCGCCGCCAGTACCTGGACATCGAGCAGACCCGCCAGGTCGCCGACTTCCGGCGGGACACCGCGACCGTCGCGGCCGAGAAGGCTCTCGGCGAGGCCAACGCAAAGTTGGAAGCGTATATCACGGATAAGCTCAAGGGCGATCTGCTGCTCGTGGAGAACATGCTCTCCGGCATCGGCGAGACGGGCAACCAGAGCCTGCGGACGACGTTCCAGGCCGAGATCAACAACGTGGACGCCCGCCTGGCGGAACTCCAGGCCCTCGGCGAGCAGGTGGACAAGGAACTCAGGAAGCCCGCCACCGAGCAGGTAGTCGTTCCCACCGAGATCCTCAAGGCCAATCCGTCGATGATCAAGCTGACCGACGCGATCGCCAATCTGCGGCTGACCCTCAACAACCTGCGTCCGCGGTTCACGGACAAGTACAAGACCGTGCAGGACGCCGAGTTGGAGCTCAAGGCCGATATTTCCGACCTCCAGAAGGCCCTGAAGCGGCAGCGCACGATCGTCGACCAGGAGAAGGCCGGTCTGACCAGCCGCCGAAAGGCGCTGGTGGACATCGTCGCCGTCGATGAGAAGCGGCTGGACGACCTGGCCACGAAGACGTCCGAATACAAGCGGCTCAAGCGCACGGTCGACGGCTTCCAGGGCATCTATGACACGCGGCTGCAGGAAGCGGCCCTGGCGACGAGGGACGCCGCCCGTGCGAAGACGCCGATGGAAGTGTCTGTCATCGACGATCCCACCCGGCCGGATGCGGCCAGCCCGCATCGACCGCTGCTGTGGCTCAACGGACTGGTCGGACTGCTGGCCGGGCTGACCCTGGCGTTGGCATACGCCTTCGTGGCGGATCACTTCGACCATTCCGTCAAGGGCCTCGACGACGTCGATCGGCACGTTGGCGTTCCGGTGCTGGCGTCGATACCGAAAATGCGTGGCAAGATCATCCATACGAGGTGAGGTGAATCATGGCCGAAACACAAGTGGCATCCGCCCGACTGTCCGACCAGGCCGAGGAGATATTCCAGGGCCTGTGGGCGTCCTTGTTCTACACGACGCCCGAGCCGCCCGCAGCCGTGCTGGTCTGTTCGTCCAATCGGCGTGAGGGAGCGACGACGGTGGCCTGCGCGTTGGCGCTGGCGGGCGCCGGGACTCCGAGCGAAGCGGGCCCGACCGTCGAGCCCGACGGAAACGGCGTCGCCCTGGTGGACCTGAACCTCCGCCAGCCGGGAGTACACACCGAGTTGGGCCTGTCCGACGGCAGCGGCGTGTCCGACGTGCTGACGGGCAAGGTGGCCCTGGCGGACGCACTGCGCCACGTCGGCCCCGGCAAGTTGGACGTCCTGACCGTCGGAACCCAGCGCGCCGAACTGCTGGAAATCCTCCGAACCGACCGTGTCGTGGAGTTCCTCGCCGACCTCAAGCGGCACTACAAGCACGTCGTGATCGACGTGGCGCCCGCCAACCTCTATCCGGACGCGCAGGTCCTCGCCGGCGTCGTCAAGTCCGTCGTGCTCGTGTCACACTCGCAGCAGACGGCACGGGAGTCGGTCCTGGCGGCGCGAAAGAGGTTGGAATCCGGCGAAGGGAAAGTCCTCGGCGTCGTGCTGAACCTGCGGACGTTCCCCATCCCGCGGTTCGTGTACAAGCGGGTTTGATCGCTCCCAGGAGAGTAAGGCCGGCATGATCGATCTCACCGGGCAAAAGGCGCTCAGCGGGACCCTGGCGGTCGTGCTGGCATTGGTCCTGCTGGCCGGCGTGCTGGCGGCAAACGACAGTCGGATGATGCCCTGGTCGTTCGCCGTCCTGGGCGCCGCGGCGCTGATGGTCGTCTGCGCCGTCCGCGGATCGGTGGCCTTGTGGATATGGGTGTGGGTGCTGAGCTTCGGCCTGCTGGACCGATGGTTCTGGGTTCTGGAGGTCGAGGGGTTCTTCAACCTGAGCATTCCCCGGCTGATCTTCGTCGGCGTGGTGGGGATGTTCTTCGTGTACTTCCTGGTTCGTCGCGAGCCGATCCACTTCGACGGGGTCCTCACCTGGTTCATGCTGGCGTTGATCCTGTACGTGGCGGCCAGCGCGGCGGCCACCGGCTGGACGTCCTCCAATGAGGAGGTCCGCTCCGCTCCGTACTTCCGGTTCTTCGCGGGCCTGTTGTTCCCGTTCCTGGCTTTCCTGCTGATGTACAACGCAGCCAACGGCGTCAGGCAGGTGCGGTGGGTGCTGGTGGCGATTACGATCTATGGCTTCTACGCCCTCTGGGTCGGGTACATCCAGGGCATTGAGCTTCTGGGCGGGCCGGACCTGCGGCGCCTACTCTGGCCGGCCTACATCAACCTGGAACTGCCGGGAACGATCCACTTCGAACGCGCCCGCGGCGCGTTCCCGGCCGCGGGGCCCCAGGCGGTGTTCCTGGTGTTCCTGTTCTACGTCGACTTGTATCTCGTCCGGCACCTTCGCGGGCCGTATCGGTGGATCCTGGCCCTCCAGGCGCTGCTGGTGCTGCCGGCACTGATCTTCACCGGCATCCGCGCCGGGTACGTAGCCTTCGCCGTGGCCGGGATCATCTGGTGCGTGTGGGGGCTGCGAGGGCGCTTCGGCTGGATCAAGCTGTCGCTGGCCTCCCTGGCCATCCTGCTGGCCATCCTGATGCAGTGGGGGGCCATCAGCGGCACCGAGCGACTCCGCGGCGGCGTGGCCCAACGCGGTCCCATCCAGGCCCGCCTGCTGCTGCTCAAGCGAACGGTCGCCATTGTAGCCGACAAGCCGATATTCGGCGTGGGGTTCGGGCACTTCGTGGATGCGCAGGGCCGCTACCCGCGCGACCCCGCCGGCCTGAGCGCATACGCCTCGGGCACTCTGGTCGAGCACAACATCCTCCTGAATATGGCGGCCGAGACGGGCCTCGTGGGTTTGGCGCTGTATGCGGGGCTGTTCGTAGCCCTGTTCCGTCTGTCGCTGAGGCTGTGGCGGAAACTCCCTGCCGACATTCCCGAGCCGTTCGCTCGCGGCCTGGTCGTGCTGTTCTGGGTGATGCTGGCCAACTACCTGGTCTCCGGCATGTTCCGCGACATGCTGTGGGACCCGTTCGCCAACGCGCTGCTGTGGTCCCTGGCGGGGTTGACGCTCGGCCTGAGTCGCTC
>SDBT01021069.1_pt1 | contig 10188 bp, 8 predicted proteins | sample 2277101 | NCBI WGS metagenome assembly SDBT01 (sample SAMN10404973, study PRJNA504765) | marine sediment metagenome | isolation source: marine sediment core GS10_PC15, 103 cmbsf | place: Arctic Ocean: Southern Knipovich Ridge | collected 2010
ATTTTCAACCGACAGGAGAACCTGAAACTGAATTTAAACTTGAATCTCCCCATACAAGATCTTTATGGTTTATGCTTTTTAATGAGAATGAAGCCTTTTTTAAAGGACATCTAAATTGTTCATTGGATTCATGGATTATTGACAGTGTGTTTTTCTTAGGGCTATTAAAAAATAATGATCCAGAGATAATATTTGAGATTATTGGTAATTCACGTTTCACAGGTAATCCGCCTAAATTATATGTTTATAAGAATAGTGAAAAATATTTCCAGATTACTTTTCGTGTTGGTAGTGGGGAAAGTTGGACAGATAATAGCGATCAAAAAATAATTGATCGGATAAGTGAAATTATTGATATAAATACTCAAATGTATGATTTTACAATGGATGGATTTATCACTGCTGAAGACATAGGGGAATTTTTAACCTTGGCAAATAAGGTATATGAAACTTAAGGTGAAAAAGTGCCTGGAGTGATTTGACGAGGGACGATTGAAAAGAGAGTGTCGGGGTATCGGAGTGTCGGGGTAAGGGAGTAAGAGCGAAAAGATAGTGTTGATGTGGTGGTTGGATGGATGGATGAGATAGACGATGGACCATGGACGAAAGATAAAAGATTAGAGATAAAAAATTAAAGAAAGATTAAAAGATTGACGATGGACTAGATCAAAAGATTGACGATGGACCATGGACGATAGACGATGGACAAAAAGATTAAAAGATTGACGATGGATGGATGGGAAAAGATGGATGAATGGATGGTTGGATGGAGAAGAAAGGGTATCGGAGTATCGGAGTATCGGTGTGTCGGGGTGTCGGTGTGGTGGTTAATTTGTGGAATTGGGAAGGAATAGGGGATGGTTGGATGGTTGGATGAATGGATGAGATAGACGATGTACTAAAAGATAAAAGATTGATGATGGACTAAAAGATTAAAGAAACTAGATAAAAAAGAAAAGATTAAAGATTAAAAAAAGATAAGATGGTCCGCGAATTACGCGAAAATTAATAAAAGAAGAAAAATATTTTTCAGACAGGATTGACAAGATCAACAGGATAGTTTTTATATATCATTTTAATTTTGACAATTTTTTGTATGTTCAGTATATTAAACTATAACAAGTGAAATATAAGAGCATTTACAAAGGTACGGAATTTTGCTTGAAGAATTTTGTGGAACTGGATTAGCTTTTTTTAGTATGATATAAAAGAATTAATTGATTGAATGGATTTGTCTTATGAGTTCGATAATGATAGAAATACCTGAAGAGGTTATCAGAACTGCTAAAATTCCTCCAGGCGAAATTTCACAACGAATAAAGAATGAATTAGCAGCTAGACTGTACGAAAAAAGTATACTGACTTTTGGGAAAGCGAGACTTTTAGCTGGATTATCAAAATGGCAATTTTATCGGTTTCTTGGTGAATCTGGTGTAGTAAGGAATTATGATTTGGAGGAGCTAGATAAAGATATAGAATATTTGGAGGATTTAGATTGATTGCAGTTGCGAATTCTTCAGTTTTAATTTCCCTATCCTCAATAAACCTTTTAACTCTACTAAATGAAAAATTTGAAAAAATCTATATTCCACATGCTGTTTGGTCTGAAGTTGTTGAAGGAGGAAGAGGCGAGCCTGGTGCGGATGATGTAAAAAATTCGAAAAAAATCGAAGTTTTAAATGTAAAAGATACAAATTTTATTACTGCACTTAATGAGACATTAGATCGGGGGGAATCTGAAGCGATTGCGCTTGCAGTTGAACTGGGAATGCAAACAATTTTAATTGACGAAAAACAAGCCAGGTTGATAGCTCGACGATATGAACTTAAGCCATTGGGAACTATTGGAATTCTTATTTGGGCTAAGAGAAATAAAATAATAAAAAATCTAAAAGAAAAAATGGACCAATTGATGATCGAAGGATTCAGAGTCTCCAAAGATGTTTATTTCAATGCTTTAAAAAAAGTTAATGAATTCATAAAATAAACCGTAGATTTTTTCTCATCAATTTTAACTGCTTGTTCAGCAAAGCTCGTAACTGCTGAGTTTGTTTTTTAACCGTGAATCAACACACCCCTCAATACCCTCTCATGAGGGGACTACACCCATTAATCCTCTCTCGGAGAGGGGAGTTGTTGGGGCTGATTTCTTGGATGATTATAAGGGATTTTAGTTGAATATACTTGGTATTTCGGCGTTTTATCATGATTCGGCGGCTTGTTTGGTGCGGGATGGGGAGATTTTGGCAGCGGTGCAGGAGGAGCGGTTTACTCGGGTTAAGCATGATTTTAGTTTTCCTGGAAAGTCGGTAGAATATTGTTTGAAACAGGGCGGAATAGATGTAGATGGGCTGGATTATGTGGTCTTTTATGATAAACCGTTTCTTAAGTTTGAAAGGATTCTGGAGACTTACCTTGCGTATGCCCCGTTAGGGATCCGTTCGTTTCTGATGGCGATCCCGCTGTGGATAAGAAAAAAAATGTGGATCCCCGATCTAATTCAAAAAAATTTGGGTTATGACGGTGAGGTTTTGTTTACCGAACATCATCAATCCCATGCCGCCTCCGCTTTTTTCCCATCTCCTTTTCAACAGGCGGCGTTTCTTACTTTAGACGGTGTCGGTGAATGGGCCACAACATCATTCGGCGTCGGTGAAAATAATAAGATCAGAATCGATTCGGAACTGCATTTTCCCCATTCACCCGGACTCCTTTACTCCGCCTTCACTTATTATACCGGTTTTAAGGTAAATTCCGCCGAATATAAAATTATGGGCCTGGCCCCATACGGTGAACCTAAATATGTGCAGGCGATTTTAGATAATCTCATCGATCTGAAGGAAGACGGCTCTTTTAAGCTCGATATGAAATATTTTAATTATTGTGCCGGTCTGACTATGACCAATAACCGGTTTAATAAACTTTTCGGCGGGAAACCGAGAAATGCAGAGGCTGTTTTAACTCAAAAAGATATGGATCTCGCCTGCTCTGTTCAGGCAGTGATCGAAGAGATTGTTTTACGGATGGCGAAACATGTTTATAAAATTACCGGTGAAAAATATCTTTGTCTGGCCGGAGGGGTGGGTTTAAATTGTGTCGCCAACGGTAAGCTGTTAAAAGAAGGGCCTTTTGAAAATATATGGATTCAGCCTGCAGCCGGAGATGCCGGGGGTGCTTTAGGCGCCGCTCTTTTTGTCTGGTATCAGTATTTAGGTAACTCCAGAAAGGTAAACCAGAACAGAGATTCACAGTCCGGTTCTTATCTTGGTCCGGGTTATTCTGATAATAAGATCGAGGAATTTTTGAAGGAAAATTCCATCCCTTTCCGGAAACAGGACGGTGTTATATCTGAAAAAACCGCAGATCTGTTAGCTGATGGAAAAGTGGTTGGCTGGTTTCAGGGCCGGATGGAATTTGGACCAAGGGCTTTGGGAAACCGTTCTATCATCGGTGACGCCAGAAATTCGGAGATGCAGCGGAAAATGAATCTCAAGATTAAATACCGTGAGAGCTTTCGCCCCTTTGCACCATCCGTGTTAGCTGAAAAAATATCGGATTATTTTGAGATCGACCGGGAGAGTCCGTATATGTTATTAGTAGCCCAACTGAAAAAAGAAAAACAGATTCCGATGAAAAAAGAGGAAAATGATCTATTCGGATTGGATAAGCTGAATGTTAAACGCTCCGATGTACCTGCTGTAACACATGTGGATTATTCCGCCAGAATACAGTCAGTAAGCGCCGAAGATAATTCAAAATATTATGCACTGATCAAACAATTTGAAAAAAAAACAGGGTGTCCCGTTATCGTCAATACCTCGTTTAATGTTCGTGGTGAACCGATAGTTGAATCACCATTGGATGCCTATAAATGTTTTATGCGGACTGAAATGGATTATCTGGTAATGGGCGATTATTTGCTGGATAAAAAACAGCAGCCGAAATTTAAAGACGAAATAGACTGGCAGGAAAAATTTGAACTGGATTAAAGAATTTATGCCTGATTTCCGGGCGCTGAGCTTTTCGGATAAAACTATAAGGAATTTCGGATTAGTCATGGCCGGTATGCTTGGCTTGATCGGTGGTTTGGTTTTTTGGAAATCCCAGACTATTATTAATGCAAAATGGTTGTGGGGAATTGGCTTGCTATTTTTAGTGTTTGGTTTTATATTACCATCAGTTCTTCGACCGTTTTATAAATTTTGGATGTTGTTGTCTTATTTGATTGGTGGTGTAGTTTCAAGGATTATTCTGACATTATTGTTTTTTGTGGTGCTGACACCGATTGGTTTGGTGATGAGGCTGATTGGTAAGGATTTGTTGAATACTAAATTTGATAGAAGTAGTGATGATAGTTATTGGGTGAAGAAGGATGGAGGGGAAGTGCCGTTGGAGCAGTATAGGAAGATGTATTAATGTGGGGTAGGTTGAAAGTGCGTTAAAGTGATTTGACGATAGAGTAAAAGATTGACGATGGACGAGATAGACGATAGACCATGGACGATGGACGATGGACGAGATCAAGAGATTAGAAGATTGACGATGGACTAAAAGATAAAAGATTGACGATGGACCATGGACGATGGACGATGGACAAGATCAAGAGATTAGAAGATTGACGATGGACAAGAGATAAAAGATTGACGATGGACCATGGACGATGGACAAGATCAAGAGATTAGAAGATTGACGATGGACAAGAGATAAAAGATTGACGATGGACCATGGACGATGGACAAGATCAAGAGATTAGAAGATTGACGATGGACGATGGAAAAGAGAGTGTCGGAGTGGTGGTTGGTTTGGGCTTCGGGGAATAATATTGGATGAATGGATGATTGACGAAAATATTAAAGGGATAAGATTAATAGATTTTGACAGGATTAACAGGATAAAAGATTATGAGTAAAATTGCTATTATTAAAGAGTTCTGGGGGTTTTTGAAAGTCCGCAAGAAGTGGTGGTTAGCCCCGATATTTATTATGCTGTTGCTGTTAGGGGCCTTGATTGTTTTGACGGAAGGCACTGTCATTGCGCCGTTTATTTATACGCTATTTTAGTGCGCTAGCTGGACGATGGACGATGGACGATGGACGATGGACAAGATCAAAAGATAAAAGAAAGATCCTGCCAGTGGGCGGGCAGGCATGAGATTTTTTACCTCGGAATTTTCACTGAGTAAAAGATTAACAAAGTAGATTCTTTCCGTCAGGGGACGGACAAGCTGTCGCTTTGCTCCTCGAGAATGACTGGTTTTTGTAGGCTTTTTATCTATCTTAAACAGCAAGATAGGACAAAATGAATTCCTTAATTACATAGGCTCTCTAACTCCGTTACACCGATACACCGATACACCGACACCCCGATACTCTCACTTCCCATCGTAAACTATTCATCCTTATTACTATACTCAATTGTTAATTTTAAACCTTCTTCCATATCTATTTTAGGATCATAGCCTAAAAATTGCCGGGCTTTTCCTATATTTGCCAGTGAGTGTTTTACATCGCCTGGGCGAGAGTTTGTGTAGTTTGGTTCAACAGAAGTGCCTAATAGATGGTTTATTTTTTTCACGAGATCATTCACTGTTATTCGTTTTCCGAACGCAATGTTAAATATTTGGCCTGACAAATCTTCGTGCCCTTGTTCGCAAGCAAGCAGGTTGGCCTCCACAACATTCTGAACATATGTGAAATCACGAGATTGTTCACCATCGCCAAAAATTTTCGGCGATTCACTATTTTTGATTAAATTTATAAATTTTGGTATAACAGCCGAATATTGAGAAGTTGGATCTTGTCGGGGTCCAAATACATTAAAATATCTGAAACAGACAGTCTCTAAACCATATAAATTTGTAAAAACCTGGCAATATTTTTCAGCTGCTAACTTAGACACCGCATAGGGTGATAACGGTTTTGGCAGCATATCCTCAGTTTTAGGCAGGGTTTCCAAATCGCCAAAAATTGAGGAAGACGATGCATATACAAGTCGTTTTACTTTGCAATCTTTGGCAGCATTTAAAATGTTTAATGTGCCTATTACATTTACTTCATTTGATGTTAAAGGATCTTTCACGGAGCGGGGGACGGAAGGTAGTGCAGCTTGATGTAAAATAAAATCAATCCCTTCAACTGCTTCTCTAACTATGTGATATGAACGAATATCACCTTCGATAATTTCGAAATCTTTATTAGATTTACTTGAAATCATTTTTAATTTCTCAATTGTTTCACGTTTTCCTGTTGAAAAATTATCCAAAACACGGACATTTTCTCCTCGCTTTAATAGTTCCAGAACAATGTTGGAACCTATAAAACCAGCGCCCCCTGTAATGAGATAATTAGCCATGAAAACTCCTCTAAAAAACATTAATGTTAAAGCCGGTAAAAAAGATAACAATATTAGGATAAAAGTAAAGTGAAAAATAGACGATAGACGATGGACGAGATAGACGATGGACGAGATCAAGAGATAAAAGATTGACGATGGACGATGGACAAGATCAAGAGATAAGATCAAGAGATAAAAGATTGACGATGGACAAGATCAAGAGATAAAAGATTGACGATGGACGATGGACGATGGACGATGGACAAGAGATAAGATCAAAAGATATACCACGGAGTTTTCGCGGGGAAAAAGATAAAAGATTAGAGAAAGATCAAAAGATATTTACCACGGAATTTTACGGAGGAACTTCTGGCGGCTGAGTAGTAATTTTAAATGATAGCTTATTTTGTGAAAGTTAAGAGTTGGTCATATAGCTTTTTTATATCCTGAACAAATATCGGTTTATATTCCTCACCGAGATATAGTTTATCATCAGACAAAACTCTGGTAAATCCAGCACTTTCAATCTTTGGTCGAATCGCTTTCATGATCTGTCGCAGTTCTGAAGATTGAAGTAACGAATCAAGATTCAGGAAATCAGGTTCATTCAACTTTAACCATACTTTTTCCAAGGCACTGAAAAGTGACGGCCAATTGATCCAAACTAACTTCTTATCGGTTATTTGAAGCAGGTTATACCAATCATCCTGCTTGATCCAGTAGTGTTTTTCTTTACCCTTTTGCTGAATATATACCAAACCGGACCTGGACATATCTACTAAAACATCCTGTATGGTCTTCTGGAAAAAATATGTTTCTCTTGCAATTTGCCGGGGGTGGCCGCTCTCATGGGTTAGAAGATAAAGGATTATCTCAGCCCTGGTATTTACGCCCCATAAAGTGCGTAATTTAAAAATAAGTCCGGTATTCTTTGACGCCTTGACCGGCTGTGTATGGCCTCTAAATTTTAAAGGTCCCCGTAAAAGGCCATATTCTTGAAATATTGGATCAGGTTTTCCAAAATGTGGAATTTGTTCACCATTTTTTTTGAAGAATAAATTTTCGCTGCTGTCTTGCTGATTCGATTTTTGAGATAGGCGATCCCATTTTGTTGTTTTGCCTCGTTCAGTCATAATCTTAGCAACTGCTTTCATTATTTTATGGCAGGAAAAATCCTCTTTTTTTAATATTGATCTCAATCGTTGAATGTTGCAAAAACGACCATTAATATCCAGCCAGTCCATTATCTCATCGAAAAGCCTGGGTTCAGATCTTGATATTGTAAGTGAAAAAAGTAACAGCGCTTCGGGATCTATTATCCACGGATTTTCTCCATTACCGTAGCCAACAACACCCAGGGAAGACCATTGCTGCCACAAAAATCGAATCATTTTTTCATTTATTTCATTTCTATAGTTTTCCAGCAACGTTTTCATAGTGTAATACCTTCAACATCTCTTTCAGAGTACTTTTAAATTCTTTTGACGAATCCTGCTGAATCGCCCAAAAGGCTGCTAGTTCAATTTCTTCCCGGATCGGATTTAATGCCAATAAATCATCAACATGGCGCCCTGGCCCTCCATCCACAGCAGCATAGACTTTAAAGTGAATTTGATCAAATCGATCAATGAAAGAAACAGTCAACCGACTGCCGAAAGTTCGTTTGTAAAGTCGCTCGATAAAACCGTCGGGCAATCCAAGCTTCAACAAGTCCTTTGGATCATTATTCAACCAATTCCTGTCTAAACCAAAATCATCCGCAACTTGTCTGGCCGCTTTCAAAAGAGTTGCCGGAAGTGGATCCGCATATTGTAATCGCTTTTCATCTTCATCTTGATCTGAGATTATAGCGACTATATCAATACCCTTTGTCGTTCGCTGCACCATTCCGGTAACAATTAAAGAAGCACCTCCACAGACTACAATGTGTATCGGAGCTGAGCCCTCTCTTTCAAGAAGTTGCCCGAGTAAAAGCAGGGTTTTATCTATTTGATGTTTATTTAGATTCATATGTTTATATTTATTCCACTCATTATGAGTGGCACATATACTATTATAGTCTTTTTTTTGAATAATTCAAGTATTTTTTGTTTACCACGGATTTTCATAGAATAGACGATGGACGAGATTGACGATGGACCATGGACGATGGACGATGGACGATGGACAAGATCAAGAGATAAAAGATTGACGATGGACAAGAGATAAAAGATTGACGATGGACCATGGACGATGGACCATGGACAAGATAAAGAGATAAGATCCCGCCAGTGGGCGGGCAGGTACAGATAAAAGATGGCCCGCGAATGGCGCGAAAAGAGCGAATGTTTTTAAAGGATTTTTTTTGACAGGATTAACAGGATTTACCGGATTATTATTGAACAATAAATAATAGCATTTAACTACAAACATTTTGTTCTCGTTACTCCGATACCCTTTCTTCTCCATCCAACCATCCAACCACCAGCACTACTATTCACCTACACTCCGACACACCGATACACCGACACCCCCTTACTCTCTCTTCAACCATCCAACCATCCAACCATCCAACCATCCATTCATCCAATGTCTTTTTCCGCGTTTCCGCTTAATTGTAAAAATAGTTTGACTTTGCTCCGATAAACATTTAATATATATCCATAAAATATAAATCCAAATTATGGGTAATATAATTATGTTTAAAAGAGGAATAGTTCGATGAAGTTTATACAATTCATTTTGCGATCTGCTTTTGTAGTAGTTTTATGTATAATTGTCGGTTGTGCAGCTTTGACAAAACATGGCAGGTTGGAAAAAAGCGCCAGGAATCATCTTAAAGCGGGGCGCTATGATCAGGCGGTTTTTGATTGTGCAGCTTCCCTTAAAGCAAAGCCGGAGTATGATAAAGCCCAGGCACTGATCAAAGAAGTTTTTAATGCAGCCATGGAGCATCATCAGGGAAGAATTGCTGAACTGTCCTCGTCAGATGAAAAAAACAGGTGGGATAAAATTGTCGCTGAATATGAAGGTTTAGTTGCCATCAACCGGGCCGTTAGCGGACTACCTCAGATTAGGGATAAAAAAAACGGTCAATTGATCGTTATTCAAACGGAAGATTTTTCGTCCGAATTAAATGAATCTAAAAGTAAGGCCGCCGAAGATCATTATCAGGAAGGTTTGAAGCTGTCGAAGAGCCGGGAAATAGATAAACAAAAACAAGCGGCTAAAGAGTTCAAAATTTCACAACGATTTGTACCCGATTATAAAGATACTGAAAATTTGTATGAAAAAGCCCGGTCGGCCGGGACTAAAAGAATAGCTTTTGTTCCCTTTGATAACAGCAGCGGCAAAAAACGTGAATTCGGAGATATATCCGGTATGATCGTCGACGAGGTAGTCAGTAAAATGATGGCCGATAAAAATGCCATGGAGTTCCTGGAAATCGTTTCCCGGGATCACTTTGATGAAATCATTGAGGAGCAGAAATTAAGTCTTTCAGGCATAATGGATGAAAAAACTGCGGTTGAATTAGGGAAAATAATGAGCATCCATGAAATAATTACCGGGAATATAACCCAGATAATCTGTACCCCGGAAAAAACGATCAGGAGAAGGGAGAAAAAGACAAAGAAGGTGGTGGTTAAAAAGGAAGAATATAAAGATGCCAAAGGAGTTACCAAAACAAAAAATATTTATGGAGATGTTAATGCAAACGTAATTTTTTTTACTAAAACCGCCGGCGCGAAAATTTTAGGTTCTTATAAAATAATCGATATCGCAACAACCCGGCTTAAAAAAAGCGAATCGTTCACCGGAACTTACGATTTTAAATATGAATGGGCCGTATTCACAGGTGATGAAAGAGCCCTGGAT
>SDBT01021070.1_pt1 | contig 10188 bp, 5 predicted proteins | sample 2277101 | NCBI WGS metagenome assembly SDBT01 (sample SAMN10404973, study PRJNA504765) | marine sediment metagenome | isolation source: marine sediment core GS10_PC15, 103 cmbsf | place: Arctic Ocean: Southern Knipovich Ridge | collected 2010
TGGTAAGGCTTCAGACTATGACCAAGAATAGGATCCATCAACTCGTAGACAGAAACCATGTAAAGATGCCAACGGTAAAGAACATATTTGGAGTTGCTGGTAGAACATTTCTTGAAGGCTTAAGTCTACCCCTCATCGATCAAGAACTTCTAAAAGACCATCTTGAGCTTTTGGATACCCTGCATGAGCATATTAGAAAGACTGAAGCCTGGATTGAGAAAGAATTAAAAGATAACCCTCTTATGAAAATCTTGAATACTCTTCCCGGATTTGGGAAAGTTCTGTCCGCTCTGGCAGCCTTAGAGATTGATAACATCAATCGTTTCAGGACCCCGGCTAAATTCGCCTCATACTCGGCTCTTATTCCTTCTACTTTTGCCAGTGGAGGGAAGGTATAGCATGGCGATCTCATTCCTAATGGCAACCGTTGGCTCAAGTATGTTTTTATTGAAGCATCATGGGTATCTATACGTACCTCAGGGTATTGTCGATTCTACTTTGAGACAATGAAAGATCGTAAGAACTATAATGTTGCCATCGTTGCACTAACAAGGAGGTTATCTGAAATTGCTTACAGGTGCTTGAAGGAGAAAAGAGCCTATGAAGAGCGTCCTTATATGCCATATACAAGATAAAAAATTCTCTCACTTTCCCTTTAAAGTTCTTAGCCTTTTAAGGGCTCTTTGTTAGATTAGGGGAGTGAGAGTTCGAATAGCTATCGTGTATCACGACAGGTGACGAAGAGAAGATTGATTTCCTAAAGATCTAGCTCAGGAGTTTGACAACTTATAGAGAAGAACTTTTTGGGAGGAAGATATGGAGATACCCATCTATGCTATGCCGCCACAACAGCTGGTTAGAACACGCTAGCCCGAATCTGAGCATTCGTTAGACTGTTCTTCCCGGTCACTCCTGGATATCATCTCTGACTGCCAGCCACCTTCTCCCCGGGCTACTATTCCGTTGACTCTAGCTTAACAAATGGTACTATTTGGTCACCAGCTATCATGAGTATAGATATTCGCTATTAGAAGTTTCTTAAATCTACTTGCCAACTTACTACTGACCATTCACTGATTTCCAAACTCTATTTGGCTTGATGCTAGAGGCCTTCGACACCCATTTTAGAATATCTTTTTCAATATTTGGAATAAAGCCATAAAAACCAGAAGTTATTGGCTTGATGAGCATATTCTTTAATAAAGCATCGATACAATCATTGTATTCCTTGTCTAAACATTCCATATACTCTCTTCTAAAGAATATGCCCCAATCGAAGATTCCGAAATACAAATTGTTGATATTCTTATCTAACGGATATTTAGTCTGTATTACATCGGTCATATGTGCTCTGTACTTCTCTAAGAAATCTAATATCAAAGATGCGTTAACCCCCGTATGCCATAAAGACTCAAACTTATGTATATATCTTTTGATAATCCCCACATTCTTTACAAGTGTTCCCTTTAGTTTAAACTTATTTAGATCATAACTTGGTTCAAAAATCAATAATTTGTCTTCATCGATAATAAAATATTTTTCATCTAATTTATTAACCTCTACAACCTTCAAATTTACTCCAATTTTATCAACGTCTCTTTTGTTTATTCTAAATCCAAAACTGACCAGTGTACCCATGTCGGCTATACGGTGATATTTTACTCCGCGTTCTATTCTATTTCTGATGCTTTCCCATACTATAGCTATATCCGGTGACCAGTTTTGCACCGTTATCCCTCTTATCTTTTCTTTTGCTTCTAAAATAATATTTGACAAGACATTACATAACCTGTTTTTATCAGGTATCGCAAGTAACCCATTATTTATTCCATGAGTTCGTGAATGGCTACTTATTTTTTTTGCAATATACTCACAACATTTTTTGAAATTGGATATTTTAGTGATGATATTCGAGTCCAAATTCTCTGTGTCTTCAATATCTGGAACAAAATTCCAGAGAAATTTGGAGAAATACGCTGTGAATGCAATTATCGGGTCAAGCGGAGTAATAGATTCCGTGTGTTCTTTGGTTAATGTTAGGAATATAAATCCATTCTTTTGTAGCCAACGTATTCCACGATGCAGATCCCTCTCGTGTTCCAGTTTTCCTTTGATGTCCGACATTAGGACATTCTTATTGCGTAAGATATATTCGTAATAATCATAATAATGTTTGTTAAGAGATATTGTTCGTAGACATTCATCTATATTGGTAGGATCATTAGGCATTCTTAGGCCGTCCTCCTAGTAAAATTAACATAATCACTGCTAAAGCGTTAATCGCTCCGAGAATAAATGGTAAAAATAGCATTTTAGTTATGGTAAAAACAATTGATACGATTAATATGCCCAACAAATGACCAATATTTTCGTGTAATTCTAAAATTACTTCTTGCTGATTTCTCTTTGTTTTGAGCATCTTTTCTATACAATACACAGTTCCTCCACCGAATCCTGTGATAAACCAAAATATGAGCACAATTGGTAGTGATCTTAGGATATATACTAAAATTAATGACGATATTACGATTATATGTCCAACTATTAATATACGGACATATTTTTCCGTTCTTACAATTATTGGAGTCGCTATGTAGGATACCCATCCTGCCGAGAACGCTAAAGCACATAGATAAGATGGTAATTTAAAATAGCTTATGAAAATCATTATCAATACATAGCTGTATGAGAAATAATGCATCTGATGAAATATCATTGCTATTCCCAGTACATTAGTTTTTGTTTTGAGGATATTAACTAACCGAGATTTATCGCAAGAGAAACATGCGTCAATAATCAGACAAGAAATTATAACGATAACCAACGATATTAATATGGTAAAAGTGCTTATTAAGAAAGAGATTAGAAAACCACAAACTCTAAAGATCCTTTTATTCTCTGTGGTAATTTCAATCTTACTAGATAAGAATTTCCGGGAATACTGTAGGGAGGCCACCATAAGGAATATTCCAACCAAAAAGAAAACAATGTTGTTTCCTAACTGATATATGAATATAAACGATAACATTGAGAACAATACATAAATTTTCCTGTTCAATTTTAAGGGATTGGTAAATATCAATCCACATTGATAAAAAACTCCCGCAAACAGTACCCAATGCAGGTCTATGCCAGCAGTAAACAAATATATAAAAATCCCAACCTCAATGAACCCTGATATTAGACTCAACAGATAATAAAGGGCTTTGTAGAGTCCACTTTTCTTCATATATTCTCGCCTATACGGGATCATACAATGGGCAAGCTGGATCAATCTTTGAAAGTCCTATAATTAAATGACTTTCAGAAATTTTGTTTATTTGGGACCCTCTTGTAAAATTTGAAATATAATTAGCCAAAGCATTAAATCTCATTCCACCACTACACGGCATCTTACATTGAATGCATCTATGACCCTGTTTTGTAATTTCGTCTGCTACTGATATTATGCTTTCTTTTGAATGAATTATTTCCTCTAACGTTTGATCCTTACTCAATAGGCTTCCAGCATTTAATATATTATAAGGCGGAACTACGCACCATGAGTCCATATAGACATTGCCACAAGGATCAATACCTATGGAATGCCTTTTGGAAGACATAATATTTTTCGACTGATGTATGTCGAAACCTAAAAACATCACTGAAAAAATTGATTCTAGGGAGTGGTGTATATGCAAATCTTTCATTTTTAGAATATCTCTTAACTCTGCTATATTTAATAGTAATTGCAGAAAGTCTTTTGATGTGGGTATTATATTCAGATGTTGCGCCATTCTCCCAACAGGCATTGGTCTATGAACACTAAAATTCTCGACACCATTTTGAGCAAGAAGGTTTACAAAATCTGGTAACATTCCTAGATTTTCTTTCGTAATTACAGAAGAGACTTCGATTTTAGACTTCAGTGATTCTATCTCAACAGATCTTCTAATCAATTCATAAGTTTTAGTAAATGGGTTTTTCAGAGCAGATGTCTTAGGCGTTCTTCGCCATCTATTGTTATAATTTTCAAATCCATCTAGGCTTATTTCTACTACCCCAACAAGGTGTTTTATGTCATTTAAGTCAACTACATCGCATATAGTTCCATTTGTGTTGATCCCCACATTTTTGCTTCCAAACAGTGAGCTTGCGTATTTTAGTATCTCTTTCATATCTCCTCTTATGAAAGGCTCTCCCCGACCAAATATCAGAAAATAGCGCTTAATACTCCTGGTTTTTATATAGTCATATATTCTTTTTAAGATAATAACAACATCGCTAAAGTTCTTTTCATAATGGATATGGCTGTCTGCATTTCTTACATATTTTGCGTTTACGCCGCAATGTAAGCAATTCAAGTTACATAAGTAAGTGATGTCATAAACTATTCCAAAAACGTCTCTATTCTTCATCTCATTATATCTATCGAGTAAGTAGTCTTTAGCTGCGTCAACAGCTTCTTCGTTTAATTGATAATACTTTGTGATATATTTCATCAATAGAATATGTGAGTTCTTGTCGCTTACGTCGTAATTGTTCCTAAACCATCTTCTATTATGACCAGCCATTATTGCACTCTCCAATCAATGCCTATAAAAACCCACAAGTGGGATGCTCAAATCATTGCAAATTCTTCTCGTTTGAATTTCTATAGTGTCCCAAAAGGTAGGATCTTTTGCTCTATCGATAACTTTTTGATATAGAGTCAGGTCAATTTTATCTAAAGCTATTTTTAAATCATCCCTGTTGCCACATTTTGTATTTAATGCCTCGCACCATATAGAACTAGCTACGTTCTTGATTTTGAATATAATATCATGGACGTCTGTTAAAAATGGGATTATTGGTCCGATAAACACATAAGTATCTATTCTATTATTCGATAGTTCCTTCAAAACCTCTAATCTTTCATTTACGGAACTTGAGTACGGTTCTATAATTTCTTTATGATGCTCGTTCAACGTAGTAATTGTGAGACCGATGGAACATTCATTGAATTGTTTGAAAAGATCTATATCCCTACACACAAGCGACGATTTTGTCAAAATAGATATGGACATTTGGTATTTAAGCAATATTTTAAGAATTTTCCTAGTTAGCTCATATTTTTTTTCGATTGGTTGGTAGGCGTCCGTTACGCTGCCAATAAGCACAATGCCCTTAAGAGCACCTTTTTGAAGTTGTTTTTCAAGAATATCTGGCGCATTTATCTTAACATCAAGAAATCTTCCCCACTTTTCTCCTGCATGTCCTGTAAACCTACGCATAAATCTAGCATAACAATATATGCAATCATGTAGGCATCCAATATAAGGATTAACGCAATAATCGGACTCGGGTAGATTACTTTTATTGATTATACTTTTTATGTATATCTCCTTAATCATTCTGCTCCCCTTTTGCGCTCATTAGTTTAAACCCGTATATTGGATAATAGCTTATCCCCTTTCTATATTTGCCTCATTAATCTTCAAACTCTCCAATCGTTCTTTCTGATTGCATCTTCCCAGCAAAATAGAAAAATGAGACTGCCTTTCTTGCTCCGAGATCATCGTGAATTCATTTTAGGGCGTCCATAAGATATTTGTCGGTCCATAGATTCCGGTAGACTGCGAAAGTAGATCAATTTTCTCTCGTATTCTCCTTGTAATAGTTCCTCTTTGGCTAATTCTTCTTATTCTTTGGAGACTTACTCGTAAGAACATTTGCCCAAGAACTATTTTGTTCTTGTCTGCAGGAAAGGCGGCAACAATTTCGGCAAAGATTCTTTCTGTCATCACTGGCAAAATAGCGTCATCAATTAATACTCCGAGCAAAAAGCGTACCATCACAAAAAATGCGGTGTCAAAGGGAACACCGTACTCTCTAGACAGCGTCAGTGGAAGATTAAATTGCCGAATATTTTCAGGATGTACAGTCTTTATAGTCCCGTCACCAAACACGGCCTTTTCAATGTCATCTGTGCTAATAGGCAAAAATCTAAAACGATGGGATGAGAGGTAATAAAAAAAAGTCAAATACTGATCAAAAGTAATCTCCTTTCGTTCATAAAGCACTCTTATCAATGCAAAAGCAGAACAATATTCGGGTGCCTTTTTCTTAGTTTCGAATTCATTTACTTTGAGATATAGGAAATCTTCGGTAATCACAGGGACATTATATTCTTGCGCTAATACACAAGCGTCGCAAAGAGCTGGGGGAACTATTTGTTCAGAAAAACAATCCGACTTATTTGCGCTAGAAATGGCCACTATATTTTGTGGCTTAGATTCTAGAAGGTTTATACATTTTTCGAAATTGCGTTGGATAGCCACTTCTTTTTCTCGGTCGATAGGCGAAACTGTTAATTTTCCTTGCGCATATCCCATATGCCCAACTTTTCCAGGCATGTATCTAAAGTTTTCCTCAGTCTCTAAGAGCAAAGTAATAACAGATCGAGGAACTTTCAGATTTGGTAAGTGCTCATAAACCTTCTCTAGTAATCCTGTTTCCGAAAGCACTAAGGCGGAGGTTCCGTCAATGTAGAATGGTTGATCTGCAATTATCCTTTTTGCTATCTCTTTTTGCTCATTTATTTCTGCCAAACCGCTAGAACTGAATTCTATGAAGCCTTTATTCTCATTAATAACGCGACCGATGGCATTTGTTAAACCGCCCTCACTAACAGCTAGAGCCGCCAAAGGAATATTCTCTCGACAATAAAGGGCAAAAAAGTCCCCGCGTTTCTTTCCTTTATCCTCCAGATAGGCAATAACGTGTTTTGTATCTATCGTTTCTCCCGTTCTTGGGACTTCGATTATTTCCATCATGTCCCATCTGTCCTCGAGTGATAACCTTTTAGCGTGATACATGCACTGCCAAAGAATATATTTATCGACAAACAGAATACTTTCTACAGTATATTCGATTTTGTTTGAGCGATATTTACTGTCAAGCACAACCTTTTCTTCAATCCTCTTATCGAGGAATTTAGAATATTTTTCATTGGTCGAAGAAATTTTTGTGGCGTCCAGTTCGTCATCGTCTCCAATGAAATACCACCTCCCTTGTTCTTCAAGTTTCACATAGCAGTTAGCCTCCACTTTTTTCAATGGAATAGGAAGGAAATCGATCAGGTTGCCTATTCCAACAAATAATACAAAAAGACTGCCGTATTGCTCTGGAGTGGGTTTTTTGATGATTTTTACCCCCGCCACAACAGATTTGAGAGCTTTACGAGCCTCATTATTTTTTAAGTAAACTTCAGCTTCAACTCCGATTTTGAATTCAAAAGTGTTTGAAAAGTCTAAATGTTTCTCCATGAGCATTTTTGCCTCTAGGTACTGACCACGTTTCAATCTTGCCCCTAATGTTTGCCCAAGGAGAACCTCCTTGTTCTTGGTGTCCAAAAAAACCACTTCATGGCTATTGGACAATATCCCTTCTCCAATCCGGATCACCTCGAGAAAACTTTGTAGATTCAGATTAGCTGTAAACAACTGCAGCTTCAACTGTAAAACAACCTGCGGATGTTTTTCATATTGCAGAAGTTTCTCTAGGATCTGAATTACGAAGTCCCAGGCCTTCATTTGTTGAGCAATTTCCAAAATTGGTTTGCATTCTAAGTAACTTAAATTCGATAAATTAAGTTCTTTAAGCAAATTGAACGCTTCGTCGATATTGTTCTCATCGTAATTAAGCAAAAGCAGGAGCTTTTCTTTTTGGATACTTGTATCGCCTGGTAAGTTTTTGATGATTTTTCTTCGCAAATCGGGGAATTCCTTGGCCGTACTTGCCATTGCAACCGCAAACCGAGGATCTTCTTTGAGGAATAGCCATACCTCCTCATACCTTTTGTTTTCTAGGTCATTGATAAGATCCAAGAACGGTTTTTTCTTTGTGGCTTCGAAGAAAGTCTTCCCTCTAGTAATAAGGTTCTTCTTGAGATTGAATTGCGAAATAATCGCTTTGGCCAAATCATCTGAAATAGCTTTTTCCGCCCCTTCCAAATAATGCAATAATCTTTCAAAGTCTTTCGGGGGTAATTCAATAAAAATCAAGAGTTCGGCAAACAATTGGTCGATCGTTTGATCGAAACAGCATTGCATTTGGAGCTCCAAATTTTCTTTGGCCAGCCTTTCAATCTCAGAAAGGTTATTTTGAACCCGAAACACGCTGAGTTTCCGAAAGTTTAGGATAGCTTGGTTTCTTGGACTTAACTCTCCCCATTCGGCAGCTTTTTGTTCCACGACTTCAATCTCCGTTAACATGCCCTCTGCATCCTTTTGGAGTTTCTCTCTGTCTGCAGTTTGAGAAAAAATGCGACTTTCCAGAATCGATAGCTGCGCGTGGTAGTTATGAATTTTGTCAGGATTTAAATGTATTGCCCGCTCAATGAAGCTATCAGCTCCTATTTGGTCTCCTGATTGTTCAAGAAAAAGGGAATACAAGCGATAGAAGTTTGATTTTACTCTGGGATCCTTCGGAAAATTACGTTCATCAATCTTTGTAGCGTCAAGTTGGTTGTTCAGTCGGTACTCTCGCACCAACTTCATCAATTTCAAAAGCCAATGACCGCTATCAATCCCTTCAGCCTGCTTCAAAAACCGCTCGTTTTCTTCAAAATCTTCATTATTGAGATAAATTTCGGCTAAATACAAAAATGATCGAGGGTCACCCGGGTATCTCTTGCAGAGACTTTCATATTTTTCTTTTGCCCCCTCTTTCTTTTCAAGTTTTGACAAAACTCTAGCTTCGAGTATTTCATAATCTAGATCGAGAGTTTCATCTCGCAGACTGGGGACGATATCTTTAAGATTTTCTACGGCTTTTAAAACAAATTTCATACTTTCTCTATCCAGCTCTACTTCCAGTTTTTCCAAAGATTCTCGGGTAATACGCAGAGCATTCGTTGAATCAACGTCAAATCCTAGAGCTAGTATATCTTGCTTGCTTAATTCAAAGAAAATCCTTTCTAGATCTTTCGGTATCAACTTCTTGAACTTAATATCTTGATTATTGTTCCTTAATTCTGCCAAGGCTCTTTCAATCTCGATACTTACACCAGCTCCTTTGTCATTAAAAACAAAATAGAATGTTCTTATTTTTGATATTTGATTCCAGCCCTTTTTTAGTTTCTCAAAATCTTCCCTGAGTTTTTGTGCCGCCTTTGCCTCCTTTTGGTTAGGATTCCTGGGGGCATAGACTTGATAATAAATTCCTTTAGTTGGCCTATAGCCATCATTACCAGCATCACCTTCTTTGCCATAGGCCCTTATTCTTCCAAAATCAGGAAAGGCCTTTTCCATTATATCTTCAAAAAAAAGCTGAAACTCGGTTGCATTTTTCCGATGAATCTTGTCCCAAAATTGCAGCCGCAAATAGTTTTTATCAATTGGTTCCATACGATCATTCAATGTGATGATTTCTCCTACGGCTCCAAGAGCAGAAAAAACACCACATACCCCCTCTAGGAATACAATTAAATCTGTTCGTTGCACAGAAATGTAGTCATCAGATGAAACAAAGTGTGTTTAACAAGGCTTATTATACATAATTCAATTAATGGGAGTCAACCCTGATAGTTTCCCCAAGAGAAACTAACATCGGCAGCAAGAACGGTGACATAGCTTTTGTAATCCTGAAGATCTGACCTACCCCCTTAGAATCGGTCCAGTTACTAAGTTAGATGAATATTGCCGATGTTGTCGTTCCAGAAGTCCTTTCTATTTTGGTCTGCGTAGTACCTGACAGGCGTGGCCAATTGGCACACGGAATATTTCTGCGATCTTAGAGCTTACTTTCCCGCATCTGCCTAACATATTGTCTCTATTTTACCGTGGAACACAAAAAGGTCAAAAAGAAAAATGGAGGAAGCAACTCCATGTCTTCTACTGAAAAGCGATACCAACATTCTGAACTTACCTTACAAAATATCATTTGTGTCAGGCTGTTAACATAATTTACTTGTGTCAAGTTTGAGAACTTAGATTTGAGAACTTAGACTTGACAAAAGGTATGTTTTTAAGAGAAGTTTTTTGTATAAAATCAATTCGGAAGGCAGAAATAATCAGACTGTTTCCCTTTAAAAGAGAAAGGAGAAATCCTAGACAGAGATAGCTACTCCTTTTTTCTGCTAAATGAGAATTTTGATTTTGGGGGAAAGTGGTGAATGTCTTGCTTTTATACAGAAGAGGACAAATTCTTACCGGGGAGAAATTAAAT
>SDBT01021071.1_pt1 | contig 10188 bp, 9 predicted proteins | sample 2277101 | NCBI WGS metagenome assembly SDBT01 (sample SAMN10404973, study PRJNA504765) | marine sediment metagenome | isolation source: marine sediment core GS10_PC15, 103 cmbsf | place: Arctic Ocean: Southern Knipovich Ridge | collected 2010
GCCTTCGCGCGCCACGGACCTGGCTTCATCTATGCCATCGAGAAACCTGAGTTCAGGTTCAAGCGCGTCGAGGATATTTTCTTCAACGTCTTCCGCGCTGGCGCCGGGCCAGGCGACCGAAACAGTGATCTGCGGGATTTCAATGGTCGGAAAAAACTGAGTGTTCAGCTTTGCCAGTGCAAACAGGCCAAGGGCGATCATCGCCACCATGAGCAGGTTTGACGCGGTGGGATGATGCACGAACAGGCGTATCAGCCCATGTGCTGAAGTTTTCTCACCACCCACAGGATCAGCGCTCCTCGACGCGCACACCATCTTGTGCAGCCGAAAGCCGGGTGGTGATTACCTTGTCACCCTTGGCGATTTGCCCGCGCACGAGGATTTTCTCGCCCAAAGCGCCAACAAGTTCGACCCGGCGGGCCTTCAGGCGGCCCTCCTTGATGACATATACGCGGTTCCCATACAGCGATGTTTGCGGCAAGCTGGTCACGCGCTCGTAAGCACGGTCCGGCATGCGCACCTCAACAAAGGCGCCGGGACGGATGGGCGTAGGTTTGTTCGGATTGACAATCCGGGCATAGATTTCAACGCCGCCCTTCTCCGCGGCAATCTCCGCGCCGACCCGCTCGATACGCGCCTCGTACTGGACCGGCTTGTCGCCAACATGCCAGAGCACTTTGACCTCACGGCCAACCAGCGTCTGTTCGCTTGAAACGATCCGGCCATACTGACGGTCGGACAGCGTGAAGCGTACATCCAGCCAATTGGCGTCAATTAGTGTCGCCACCTGGTCATTGGCGCCGACGATACGGCCCGTCTCCGCGGTTACACCGGTCACATAAGCGTCGAAGGGCGCTTCGAGAACGGCATCTTCCAGGTTACGCTTCGCCTGGCGCACGCCCCAGTCAAGCTGGCTGATAACGGCGCGCTGCTGCGCGGCTCTCGCCTGCTGAATGTCGAGATTGTTGGCCCGCTGATCGAGCGATTGCTCACGTTCGGAAACAATCATGCGCCTGTCGTCGGCAACCTTTTTGGAAACTGTACCCTTTTCGGCCAATGGCACCGCGCGCGCCAGATTGCGTTTGGCGATCACCAGCTGTTCCTTGGAGCGCCTCAGTGCGTCCTGTTCGCTCTCGATGGTTGCCTCGATCTCGCGGGCCTTGGCACGGGCTTCGGCAAGCTTTGCCCTGGCCTCAACCAGCTTGCCCTCATACTGGAAGGGATCGATACGCAGCAGCAGTTCGCCTTTTGAGACAACGCCGCCTTCACGCATATTCTTGCCCGTCTCTATCACCTCGCCGGCAACCAGCGAGCGCAATTCCACGCGGCGTCCGGCAACGCTCTGCCCATAGAGGGTCAGTTCAGGCCGGAAGGTCGAGACATCCGCTTCAACAGCCTTTACCGCCCACACCTGTTCGCGCGCCGGGCGTTGCGGCACTTCGGGCTTGGTGGCCTTGAGGCCAACGAACGAGACGATGCCGAGTGCAAGCACGAGGATTGGCGCCAGGGTTTTGGTGGATATGTTCAACACCTTGCGCAGGCGTGACACCGCAGCCAGCGGTTCTGATAGTCGCTGCTGGCGCGCTTTTGTGGTCTTTTTTCGGCTGACAGCCATCACTCAGGTTCCATACGGCGCATAAACGCCCGGTGTATTCAACACATTATACGCTAACCCGGGCACATTTCCGGCGCTCATCTCGGGTCACGGTAAAAATGTGGTGGGCGAGGCGCATTTGGACAAGGGAAAGCTTATAATCAAGGGATCAACAGTAGGAGAAATTCATGAGAAAATTCCTGATTGGCGCACTCGTTTGCATGGCATTTACGGTATCGGCGGAGGTGAATGCCGGAACACTGGAAAATGTCAGGAAAAACGGCGTACTGCGGTGCATTATCAGCACGGGTCTTGCAGGTTTTTCATATACCGGCGCCAGCGGTGTCTGGAAAGGCTTCGACGTCGATTTTTGCCGTGCTGTGGCCGTAGCCGTGCTCGGCGATGCATCCAAGGTCAAGTTCATACCGACCACTGGCAAGACGCGCTTCACTGTTCTTAATTCTGGCGAAGGCGACGTTTTGTGGCGCAACACAACGTGGACATATGTGCGCGACACCGACGTGAAATTGGCATTTCAGGGCGTCAACTATTATGACGGCCAGGGATTCCTGGTGCCGAAGAAACTTGGCGTACGCAGCGCCAAGGGACTGGACGGCGCCTCGGTGTGCATACAAACGGGCACGACCACAGAACTCAACCTGGCCGACTTCTTCAGGATCAACAATATCAAATACGAACCCGTACCAATCGAAACCAACGACGAGGCGCGCTCCAGCTATATGTCCGGGCGCTGTGACGTCTATACGACGGACGCGTCTGGACTGGCGGCGACCCGCTCGACCTTCAAATCCCCGGGCGACCATGTGATTTTGCCCGAAATCATTTCCAAGGAGCCGCTTGGTCCGACCACGCGGCAGGGCGATGATCAGTGGAGCGACATCATTCGCTGGGTGCTGAACGCAATGATTGCCGCCGAGGAGTTAGGCGTCACGAAAGCCAATGTCGCCAAATTGGCGACCAGCAGTGACAACCCTGAAATCAACCGTCTGCTCGGCAGTGAGGGCAATCTCGGCGCCATGTTGGGCCTGGAGAAAGACTGGGCGCTAAATATCATAAAGGCGGTCGGCAACTATGGCGAAATTTTCGACCGCCATCTCGGTCCAAAAACACCCTTGGCGCTGGAGCGCGGGCTGAACGCGCTGTGGACCAAGGGCGGACTCATGTATGCGCCGCCATTCAGATAGGAACCGGCACACCCGGCCACCCCGCACCGTGGCGGCAAACGCTTTCACGGTGCGGTTTTGTCTTCAAAATGAACAACTGCTTTTCAGGCTATCTCGCCCCTTGCACTCGGCTCTTGCACTGACATCGCCTTGCGAGCATTCTGCCACCCGTTCAAGCTAGGAGATGCCATTGTCCGGCCAGAGTTACAGTCCAGTCGAAATGCTCGAAAAACTGGTTGCTTTCGACACCACCAGCGCGAAGACCAATATTCCTCTCATTGAGTTTGTCGAGGGTTATCTCTCCTCGCACGGCATCAAGTCTGAAAGAGTGCCAACCAGTGATGGTCTCAAATCGAGCCTGCATGCGGTCATCGGGCCGACAAGCGTGCCCGGCATTGGCCTGTCCGGGCATACGGATGTTGTGCCGGTGACAGGGCAGAAGTGGAGCACCGACCCCTTCACCCTGACGAAAAAAGGCAGCCGGCTATACGGGCGAGGCTCGTGCGACATGAAGGGTTTTGTCGCCTGCATTCTGACCCATGTGCCGAAGTTCAAGGCGCGGGAACTCAAAACCCCCATCCACCTGCTGTTGTCCTATGACGAAGAAGTCGGCTGCACGGGCGTGCGCCCGATGATCGGCGAGCTGGGCAAGCGGCTCCCCGCCCCACGTCTCGTCATCGTCGGGGAACCCACCTCCATGAAAGTCGTGGACGCGCACAAGTCGATACATGGCTTCGAGACGGTGGTGACAGGCAAGGAGTCCCACTCCGGCAAGCCGCATCTGGGCGTAAACGCCATCATGGCGGCGGGCCAGCTGATATCTGAATTGACGCGCATTGACACCGAAATGCGCGCACGCGGCGACGGGTCGCGCTTCGACCCGCCCTACACCAATGTCGCTGTCTCCGTTATCGAGGGCGGCACCGCGCGAAACATCACGCCCAAGAGGTGTGAGTTCAAATGGATGTTCCGTTCTGTCCCGGCAACCAATCCGGAGGAAATCTCCAACCGGTTCGCGAAATTTGCTGAAGAAGAAGTGCTGCCCGCCATGAAAGAAGTGAGTGCGGACGCCTCCATCGAAACAGTGAAGTCGGGAGACGTTCCCTCGCTGAATGCGCCTGAAGGCTCACCGGCCGTTTCCCTTGCACTGCAACTCGCCGGTGCGAACGAAACCTTCGCCGTCTCCTACGGCACCGAGGGCGGCCTGTTCGAGCTGGCCGGATTCTCATCCGTCATCATCGGCCCCGGTGACATCGCCCAGGCACACGCGCCCGATGAATTTATCGAGGAGAGCGAGCTGGAGGCCTGTTCGGCGTTTCTCGACAAGCTCGCGGACTATGCGGAAGCGAACTGAGTCATCCTGACGCCGTCAGGATCGGGTCAGAATCAGGATCAGTATTCCGGCGACGATGAAAAAAATTCCCGCCAGCTCCAGGCTCTTGATTTTCTCGCGGAAGAAAATGGTGGAGATGAGGATCGTGAACACCAGTTCAATCTGCCCGAGCGCGCGTACATAGGCGGCATTCTGCAGGGTGAAGGCTGAAAACCAGCAGATAGAGGCGAGCGCTCCGGCAACCCCGACGGACAATGATGGCCGCCAATGGACCAGCACCGCCTTGAGCTGACCCGGCTCGCGAAATGCCAGGTAAATGCCCATCGCTATTGTCTGGATCACAACCGCGACGCTCAACGCCGTGGCCGCCTGCATGAGGAACCCCTCGCCTCCCAACGCCAGGGCAGCCCCACGGAAAAAGACAACCGAGGCTCCCAGGAAAGCGCCGCACGCCAGGCCTATAAGTGTCGTTTTCCCGTACAGGCTGGTGACCAGGTTGGCGAAAGTAATCCTGGTTTCCGCCACGGACAGGGCAAGCACGCCGATAAAACTGACAGCTATGGCGATGATGGCGCCGATGCTCAACGGATCGCCCAGGATCGCCAACCCCAGCACAGCCACCTGAACCGTCTCGGTTTTGGAATAAATCGTACCCGCGGCAAAGTTGCGGAATGAAAACAGCCACACCAGCAGAAACGTAAACAGGATCTGGGAAGCCCCGCCGGCAATGCAGTAGATAAAAAACAATGTATTGAGCTGGGGCAACTCAAAGCCGCCGAAATGCATCAAACCCCAGAGGTAGAGAAGCGCAAACGGCCAAGCATAGAAAAAGCGCACATAGGTCGCTCCCGCCGTGGACAGGTGCGCCTTCAAATGCTTCTGCAGGGCGGAGCGCAAATTTTGAAAAAAGGCCCCGGCAATAGTCAGCGGTATCCAGAGTTCAATCATTTCCGCCCTTTAAAAATCCACGCCGGTGAGAATGTGACAGTGCCCCAAGGCGCCGCCTTCCGTGACTGGCTGCTGGAGCAAGCGCAATACAGCCCGGCCCGGGCCCGAAGCAAGCCCTTGAAAACAACACATGGTTAAAGCGCCTTTAATCATTCCCGGCAATCATAAGAATCAGTAGCTGCCCGTATCACTAGTCCCTGTTGTTGGTAATGAATATAAATTCCGCTTCATCATCATTGTTCAGACCGGCATCAGCTGAATCCTTCTTTGGATCGACATCGGCAAACGCTATTATTTCAGCCGGACAGGCGACATCGGCACCTCCGATCAGCAGTCAGCCAAGGCTATCATCAGCGCCCAAACCAGGGAGATTAACCGCATCCGGGGTTACAAGCTTGATCTGACGCCGACTGACAAACAAAACTCGCTGAACTTAAGGAAAAAATCCTGGCAATCGAGGCGAAGGCCGCCGCGGGCACGGCCCGGGCGGATGAGCTTGATGATCGCATCGAATTTCTACAGAAAGCGGATCTAATAATCGGCAAGCCAATCGTTGACGTGGAGGCCGATGACAAGCTTGCAGAATTCAATGATCTGAAGCTGGCTTTGCTGGAGCCTAAACTGGACAATGCAACGGCCAAACGCGTTGCGTTCATGGAGCGATTCAAGGACACAATACAACAGCAAATTAATAAGGACCCCGAGCGGCACTCCCTTCAGCTTAAATTCCAGTCTATCGTTAGACAGCTGGACGCACTAAACCCACTGCGCTCGCCTTCTCAACTCTCAAAGGCCGAACGCAAGACCTATGATGACATAGTCGAGCTGATTAACGATCATGCGGGCGTCAAGATCGAGCTTACAGCACAGGAGTCGGACAAGGTAGCCGTGCTTCAGAGCTCAATAGCCAATTTCCAGGGCTTACTGGGGCCTGATCCCAGCACGCAACCATCAGCGCAAGCAGTCGCAAACGCCTATATAGCCCTGATACGATGATGAGTGCCCGCACAGGCACGCTGATTTAAAACCCCGCCACTCCAACAACGCTATCCTGCCGCTCAAACATACTCCGCTGAATCAAACTCGTAATGCGTATTGCAGAATTCACAGGTGACGTGGATTTGCCCCTCTTCGGTCATATCGCGAAGTTCATCCGCTCCAAAACTGCTCAACATGGCTTTCACTCGTTTGTGCGAGCAGCCGCAAACAAATTTGAGCGCCTTGGGCTTGAACGAACGCACTTCCTCTTCGTGAAACAGCGCGTAAACAAGCCGGTCCGGCGCCAGCATTGGGTCCAGCAATTCCTCATCGCGAACCGTGCCCGCCAATATGCTGGCGCGGTTCCAGTCCTCTTCACTGGACATTATGTCTGAGACCTCGTGCCCGCCTTCGCGCGTGAGATGCTGCAGAAGCAACCCGCCGGCACGCCAGCTCCAGCCGTCCTGCCCGTTTTCGCCCCCGGCGCTTTGCGAGCTGTAGTGCCGGGCAACCGCCACGCGGATGAAAGTGGGGAGCTGTTCGGACTGCCTGAAGTAAGCATCCGCCGCCTGGTTCAAATCTCCACCCTCCAGCGCCACGACGCCCTGATAGGCTTCCATGTCAGGTCCCCGGTTTATGGTCATGGCCAGATGGCCGGTCCCGAGCAGGCTGGCCGGCTCAATGTTACCGCTCTTCTCCAGCGCCGCGACGCGCGCCGCGTCAAACCCTGCATATCCCCTCAGCTCGCCGGTGGAGCGATAATCCACCACCAGCATGTTTACAGGACCATCAGTCTTGGTCTGGAAGGTAAACTTGCCTTCGAATTTAAGCGACGTGCCGAGCAGCGCCGTCAGCGCAACGGCCTCGCCGAGCAGTTTGCAAACAGGTTCAGGATAGGCATGACCGCGCAGGATTTCATCGACGGCTGCGCCCAGGCGCACCAAGCGTCCGCTGGCGCCGGCCAGGTCGGCCTGAAAGGGCAGCACCAGATCATCCGGCGCCCTGGGGCCGAGTGATGTGACTGTTTCTCTTGCCTGCATTTATTTCAGACCAAAACACCAGGCGAGAATGGCCTTCTGGGCATGGAGGCGGTTCTCCGCTTCATCGAACACCACTGATTGAGCGCCATCTATAACACCGGCTGTTACTTCATCGCCCCGGTGCGCCGGCAGACAGTGCATGAATATTGCGTCCCTGGCAGCGGCAGCCATAAGCTTCTCGTCTACCCGGTACGGCGTCAGCAGTTTCATGCGCTTGTCTGCGTCCTTGTCTCCCATGGATACCCAGACATCTGTCACTATGGCGTCCACGCCGTCTACCGCCTCTTGCGGTGCGTTAGTAACCTCAACCGAGCCACCTTCTTTTTTTACCCACTCAAGCAGCGCAGGGTCCGGGGACAACTCCTTCGGGCAGGCAATGCGCAGCGTAAAGTTGAACTTTACGGCCGCGTGGGCCCACGAGTTGGCGACATTATTGGCGTCCCCCACCCAGGCGACTGTTTTGCCCTCGATGGAGCCTTTTGCTTCTTCAAACGTCATGACGTCGGCCATCACCTGGCAAGGGTGGGAGCGTTCGGTGAGGCCATTGATAACGGGCACGCTGGCATGTTCGGCCAGTTCGGTCACGTTTGAATGGGGTCCGGTGCGCAGCATCATGGCGTCCACATAGCGCGAGAGTACGCGCGCGGTGTCGGCGATGGATTCACCCCGGCCAAGCTGTGTCTCCGAGCTATTGAGCACCAGCGTCTCGCCGCCTAGCTGACGCATGGCGACATCGAACGAGACCCTCGTGCGGGTGGAGGGTTTGTCGAACATGAGCGCGAGCACGGTTGATGCGGGAACCCTGCAAGAACTTGAATCTTTACCAGCCGCCTTCAACTCACGCGCGATGGCAATCAGCGCCCGCAAGGAGGCCGTGTCAAAATCGTCAATATCTATGAAATGCCGAATGGTCATATCAGTGCACCGACTTGTTTATTTAACCGCGGCAGACAACCGCCCGCATGCCGTGTTGAGCCGCTCACAGGCCATATCAATATGCTCCTGCTCAACGATCAGGGGCGGGAGAAAACGCACCACATTGTCACCGGCGGGAACCGTGAGGACCCGCTCCTCGAACAGCGCATCAATGAGCTGCTGATTAGGGAGTTTACATTTGAGGCCGAGCAGAAGCCCTTCGCCTCGAAGCCCCTCGATTACATCTGGATAGGTGTCGCAGATTTGCGCCAGCTTCTGTTTCAGCCGCACGCCCATCGCCTGGACATGTTCCAGGAACCCGGGCGCCAGAACAACATCCAGCACGGCATTGCCGACCGCCATCGCCAGCGGGTTACCGCCAAAGGTCGATCCGTGGGTGCCAGCCGTCATCCCCTGGGCCGCTTCTTTCGTTGCAAGGCACGCCCCCACGGGGAAGCCGCCGCCAAGACCCTTGGCCACCGCCATGATGTCGGGTGTCATGTCGGCCCATTCATAGGCGAACAGTTTGCCCGTGCGCCCGATGCCGGTCTGCACTTCGTCGAAAATGAGCAATATGCCCTTCTCGTCGGCAAGCCTTCTCAAGTCCCGCATGAATTTCCATGGCACCGTGAGAATGCCGCCCTCGCCGAGCAACGGCTCGATGGCGATGGCCGCGGTCTCGTCCGATATGGCATCGCGCACCGCATCGATATCGCCGAGCGGAACCTGGTCGAACCCCTCGACAGCAGGTCCAAAGCCGTCGAGATGCTGCGCTTTCCCCCCGGCTGAAATCATCGCCAGCGTGCGGCCATGAAATGCCCCTTCAAATGTGATGATCCGGTAGCGCCCGGGCGAACCGGTGGCGGCGTGATATTTGCGCGCCATCTTGATAGAGCATTCCATGGCCTCGGCGCCGGAATTTGCAAAGAACACCTGATCGGCGAATGTCGCGGCGGTAAGACGCTCACCCAGCCGCTCCTGCCCGGGGATGCGGTAGAGGTTTGAGGTATGCCACAGGGTCTCGGCCTGCTCGGTGAGCGCGCTCACAAGCGCCGGATGGGCATGCCCGAGCGAGGCCACGGCAACGCCGGCGCCGAAATCCAGGTACTTTTCGCCGTCCGCCGTCTCCAGAAAGACGCCTTCGCCTTTCACAAAGCTTAGATCGGCCCGCGCATATGTCGGCACAAGGGCGCTCATGATGTCTCACTAGGTTTTTTTTAAACCAAAAAAGCCGCCAGACCGGTGGCGGCTTCCCAACTTCTGAATTCTAAGGCTTCATGGCAGCGTGTCAATTGAGCCTCTCCAGCCAACTTTATTCAGATTTCGTCCACCGCCCTCTTCTTTTCTGGGGAAAGTCGTGTCAGAATCCGATTAATCAGTGGAAAAGAGCAGCCACGGACGGGCGGGCGCTTGCCGGGCTTTTCATTGATATTGTAGCTTTATGAAAGTTGGCCACGACGTATCCAGTTCACTCACCGGCCGACAGTGACCTCACGTAAGAGTTAGCGTTCTAGCGGAGCCGCTTACGCGGCAACGGAGGGAGTCTGAGTCGTTAGAAATAAGCGACCGCAATTGAGGAGGTATAACCCATGGCGTGGACCGACGATCGGGTCGATTTGTTAAAAAAGCTTTGGGCAGAAGGACTTAGCGCTAGCCAGATCGCCAATCGGCTGGGTGGCGTCACAAGGAATGCTGTCATAGGCAAGGTACACCGGCTTGGATTGTCAGGCCGAACGACGACATCAAGGGCGAAAGCGCCGCGAACGCGCCGTAGACCCGCACACACACAAAACAGAAGCGCAAGACCACAGATGCGCGCGCACGGCAGCGCCGCACTGAAGCCCGCATATGACGCGGACGCAGTCGAGGAATACCAGCTTGCGCCTGCCCCGATCATGGAGCTGGTGATACCGCCGAACGAGCGTGCAAGTATTCTGACCCTGGATGAAACCAAATGCCGATGGCCGATTGGTGATCCGGGAGACGAGGACTTTCACTTTTGCGGACGGCATTCGGAGAGTGGCGTTCCTTATTGCGAACACCATTCCAGCATTGCCTATCAACCGGCGCAGTCACGCCGCAGGGGAGGCCGCACAGCGTCACGGTAACGCGATAAACAGCAGGCACCCTCAATCAGGGGGCCTGTTTCCAGACCTGACCAGATTGGTGCCCCCCCTCCAATCTGGAGACGGTCCG
>SDBT01021072.1_pt1 | contig 10187 bp, 8 predicted proteins | sample 2277101 | NCBI WGS metagenome assembly SDBT01 (sample SAMN10404973, study PRJNA504765) | marine sediment metagenome | isolation source: marine sediment core GS10_PC15, 103 cmbsf | place: Arctic Ocean: Southern Knipovich Ridge | collected 2010
AACGACTTTTATCTACATTCTGAAACCGTCGAAATCTTATGCAAAGTAATCAACAATTACTGCGACAAAGTCCTAAAAGTGTACGAGATCACAGAGGTTCTTTCGTGGAGATGAAACTTTTTTTTCTTCATAGATTCAGTAACTGCAAGAACTAAGAACGAAGCGAAAAAAATTGCGCCAAAAATATCAAATTTTGGTATTTACACATTATCAAATTGCGATTAAATGCAGATGCTTGTTTAACGTTTGACCCGGTTTGCTAAGGTTGAGGTTAGGTGAGGCAAGGAAAGCCTCATTATCAGACAATTGAGTAAGCTCACGATTCCGGGGGGAATTTGTAAAGCTACCGTTTTTTCTTTCTCGGCTCAAATTCCATCGGACAATAATTACAACAAGTGTTTGCTCTTATTATAAGCCTATGTATACAAAGGAATTATATCGTTGTCACCGCCGTACAATAATTACAACATGTGTTTGACTGAATTTTGGGGATACCGGTAGTTCTCAAAGGTGACCGAAAGTGAGAGGGCGCAAGCTGCTCTTGCCATAGACAACTTGTTGAAGAAAAGTGACGTAAAAGTGACGTATAGAGGCGATCTTGAGTGAAATTAGGAGTAGCATTATCCACAAATTGGGGGATAAGTATTTATGGGCAATGGCATTAAAAACATGAGAGTGTTTGAGCTCGAACCCAATACCCACGGAGTAAAAGGCCGTTGCTCTACCAACTGAGCTACACTCCCGGTAAACTCTAAGCTGTTGTAGAATAACAATTTTCTGCACATACTGTCAAGCCTTCTTTTGCCTTAAAATGCATCTGCACCAAAATGCACCAATTTTTGACGCAGACCTTGTTCGGTTGCAGCCCTTGCACGGTTGTGGGAACCAAGGGTGGCAGCCTGGAGAAGTCCGTCGCCTTCGTACTTCCCTATGCGCGGCGAGAAAAGATCTACCATCAATGGCAAAATTCCCGTTGTGAAATCGACAAGGAATGTGCAGTCGCCGGTATTGCCGGATACAGACCGGGTGTTGCCTATGATCCTGGCAATACCGTCCAACTGTTCGAATGGGCAACTCTTCACCAAACCGGCCTTGTTCCGATCATTGCTGACCTGCTTAAGACAGAAGACACCAACTTCCCGACTTGGCGCCTTTTCGAACTCCACTGCTCGGGAGAAAATTAAGCTGAGATATGTTGCGGATCGTTGGCGGATGGATTATAATCACTGTCGTCGGCACAGTCCTGACGCATTGGGAGACTACATGGCTCCGGCAGCGTTTGCGGCGACGTGTCTTGGGCAAGGCTCCGCTATGCTCCGCCTTCGTCAAGACAAAGAGAATAGTTGTGAAATACTCTTATAACAACTGATACATAAATAGGGAACAGATCAGTCAGCATCCATAAGGAGATTCACTAATGGAGAAGATAACCCGCAGATCTTTCATCAGGCAATCAACAAGAGTCGCCGCAGGCGTCAGCTTGGCAGCGGTCCTACCTTCATCAACCTGGGCCCGGCCTGCCGGAGCGAACAATGACATTCGTATCGCCGTCGTCGGTCTGGGCGGCCAAGGCGAATATCACGTAAGGACCTTCAACGCCATGAAGGGGGTGAGAGTTGTCGCCCTCTGCGATCCTGATCGTAAGCGTATGCAGGAGGCAGCGGAACCGCTCGGAGAACAGAAATTCGACAAGTATGTCGACTGCCGAAAGCTCCTTGAAGACAAAGACATTGACGCCGTCAGCACCGCCTCGTGTAACCACTGGCATGCGCCGGTAACTGTCTGGGGCTGTCAGGCCGGAAAAGACGTCTTTGTCGAAAAACCGGTTTGCCATACGATATGGGAAGGGCAACAGATGATCAAGGCGGCAAGGAAGTACAACCGCATTATTCAGTCCGGAATGCAGCTTCGTTCGGACACAGGGATCGGCGAAGCGTTCCAATGGTTGAATGAAGGCAATCTGGGCAAGATGCTCCTCTCAAGAGGCCTGTGTATCGAGAATCGCTCCAGCATAGGCAAGGTCGATAAACCGACTCCGATCCCAAGCCACATTGACTACGACCTCTGGTGCGGTCCTGCCCCGAACGAACCATTGATGCGCAGGAGGCTGCATGGCGACTGGCACTGGATATGGAACACTGGCAACGGCGACCTTGGCAACCAGGGAATCCACCAGATGGACATGTGCCGTCGGGCTATTCGCCAGGACAAACTCTCGCCGAGAGTCATCAGTGTGGGCGGACGTTTCGGCTGGAACGATGACGGCCAGTCGGCCAATACCCAGCTTATATTCTTCGACTATAAACCTGTCCCGATCCTCTTCGAGGTTACGGGAATGCCCGAGAAGAAAGGGGTACGCAGAAGGTCCCAGTTCAAGGGAATCAGATGCGGAAACGTCATACATTGCGAGGGCGGATACTTCGCCTGCGGAGAAGCGGGCGGCGGATGGGCTTTTGACAATGACGGCAAGAAGATTAAGCAATTCTTCGCAGACGGGGCGAAAGATCATCTGCATAACTTTATCGACGTCGTGCGCAGCCGTAAACTCAAGGACCTGAACGCGGACGTCAGGGATGGTCATGTATCGAGTTCGCTTTGCCACCTGGGCAACATCTCGCACCGGCTTGGCAAGCCATCTTCTCCCGAGAATATTCATAATGAGTTCAAGAACCACCAGGGCATGACGGATGCTTTCGAAAGGTTCCAGGTGCATCTGGACGCCAACGAAATTGATATCTCGAAAGAAAAGGCGGCGCTTGGACCCCTGCTAACCATGGATCCTGACAAAGAAGAATTCACCGGCCCGCGCGCCGACGTTGCGAACAAGATGTTGACAAAGAAATATAGAAAAGGATTCGTCATAGAAGGCGCCGAAACAGTAGGGTAACCACGAGAGGAAACAAAAATGAAGAACAGAACGTACCAGATTACATTACTGGCAACGCTGATATTGGCTTCGGCGGACTGCGGTGCTCATACGGCTGACGAGAATAAGTTGGCTGAGAAGGACAAGGACGGGTTCGTGTCCATTTTTGGCGGTAAGACGCTCAAAGGGTGGCAAGCACTGCCTGCAAAAACCGCGCCCGCGTGGACTGTTACCGATGGTATGATTGTCGGTGACGGCGACAAGGGCCAGGGCTATCTAACCTTTGAGAACACCGAGATAGCCGATCTGGAGATCAAGCTCAGTTACCGTTTTCCCGGCGAGGGCAACAGCGGTATCAGTATTCGCGCCCGCGAAGACAAGACGGGCAAGCTGCATTTTCAGTGCTACCACGCTGACTTCGGCCACGTTGGTATAGGTAAGAAGGTTCTCGGCGCATGGGATTTCCACACACCCGGCCGCAAAGAACACGCCTGCTTCCGTGGCGATCGCCTGGTGATCGACGAAAAAGACAGGCCGAAAGTGACAAAGATCGAAGGTGCTGTGACCAAGGAAGACATCAATAAAGGGGATTGGAACACGGTTCATCTAATCGTCAAAGGCAACAACTTCAAGTTCTTTATCAACGGCAAGCTTTCCTCAGAGTTCACAGAACATCTGCCCACCGAAAAACGCCTCGACAAGGGCATGATCCAGTTACAACTGCACGATCCCGGTATGATCGTGCATTTCAAAGATATTCGCCTTAAGATCCTGAAATAATCGACAAAGAACACTGGCGAACAGGTGGCGGGCTAATCGGCAGCGCATATACCCGTTTTGAGACACATTGTAATGAGAACAATGAGGCAAGTGACAAAATTCTGTATTGCGGCCATGCTCCTGTGCGCAATGGCTGCGCCCTGTCCTGCGGCAACGTCAACATCAGCACCAGCCGTGAGTGGATCGTTTCACGCGCTGGATTACCTGGCGCTAATCGGATACCTGGTGGTTATCGTCGCCATAGGAGCATATTTCTCCCGACGCGAGAAAACGACAGACGACTACTTTCTCGCCGGCCGGCGCGTTCCCTGGTGGGCGGCATCACTTAGCATTTTCAGCACATACCTGAGCGCCGTCACATTCATGGCCATTCCCGCCGCAGCATTCAAGACCGATTGGGTTACCATTCTTATCAACCTGGGTATCATCCTCGTGGCGCCGCTGACGGTCTTTTGCTTCCTGCCCTTTTACAGACGACTCAATGTGACCACGATTTACGAATACCTGGAAATGCGATTCAGCCCCGGTATACGTATATACGGCAGCCTCAGCTTTGTGCTTCTCCAGCTTGCCAAGATGGGCGTTTTCCTTCTGCTGCCGGCGTTGGCGCTGTCTACCGTGACAGGTTTCAATGTTTACGCCAGTATTATCATCATGGGTGTGCTGTGTACGATCTACACGGTCCTTGGCGGGATCGAAGCGGTTATCTGGACCGACGTGCTGCAGTCCTGTGTGCTTCTTGGCGGCGGACTGCTCTGCATCGGCACGATCTTTGCCGCCGAACAGTTTGATTTCGGCAACATGATGGACGTCGCTGTCAGCGCTGAGAAATTTCATGTTTTCAATCTGGAAGGAGGGATAGATGCTCCGGTCTTCTGGGTTGTGATCGTCGGCGGTTTTTTCATACAAATGGTACCCTTCACGAGCGACCAGGTCATCGCCCAGCGCTTTCTCACTACGCGCGACGAGAAATCCGCGGCTCGCTCCGTCTGGGCGCACGCCGGCATTGTGGTTCCAGCGTCATTACTGTTCTTCGGCCTGGGAACGGCCTTGTTTGTTTACTACGCCTCACGCCCTGAGATGCTGCCGGGAGCAGATGTGAGCAATGACGTGATCGTGCCATGGTTCATCGCTACGCAGTTGCCTGCCGGGCTTGCCGGGCTCGTCATAGCAGGTCTTTTCGCGGCCACAATGTCAACTGTCGACAGCGGCATGCACAGTATTGCCACCTCATTGGTCAACGATGTTCATCGCAAGCTCAGGCCGGAAGCCGATGACAGGCAGCGCCTGAGGATGGCTCGCATACTCACGGTTGCAGCCGGTTTATTCGGGACGATCTCGGCTGTGCTCATATCAAAAATGGACGCAGGCTCACTATGGAAGCTGATCCTTTTGCTTGTCGGGCTCTTTGGCAGCAGCCTGACCGGTGTATTCTTGCTGGGAGTATTCACAAGGCGCGCCAGCGCATGGGGAGTCGCGATTGGTGTAGCGGCTTCGATCTTGTCGCTAATCGCGCTCCGAACTTTTGACATCCCTATCCACGGCTTCCTCACGGCGGCCGTGGGCGTACTCTCTTGTGTGGTGGTTGGCTATGTCGCGAGCATCTTCCTGCCGGCCCAGGATCGCCTGTTAAAAAATCTCACCCTGGCAACTCTTGAGGATGCAAAGGAGAAAGGATGACCACAAGACTCGGTATTATTGGTTTGGGGAACTGGAGCAGGCATATCTTCCAGGCAGTCGACCAGTTGCCGGATGTGAAGATCACGCGATGCTACTCTCGCTATCCGGAGACAAGGGAGGCGTTTGCCTCGGAGTATGACTGCGTGCCTTCTGAGCAATACGAACAAATGGTGGAGGACCCTCAGATCGATGGTGTCGTCATAATGAGTTCCAATGCCGCCCATGAGAAAGATGTGACGCTTGCCGCCTCAAGAGGCAAACACATATTCGTTACCAAGCCGATTGCTACTACCATTGCCGCAGCAAAGAGGATGATAGACGTCTGCTCGCAAAATGAAGTGGTCCTGGCTGTAGAACATCAAACCCGCCGTGAGCCTGCTTTGCGGAGGCTCAAAAAGATTCTTGACTCCGGAGAACTGGGGACGGTTCGTCTGGTGGAAGCTAATTACTCGACTCCCAACGGATTAAAGATAGAGCAGGGCGACTGGCGCGATTCCGAGGATGAGTGTCCCGGGGGGGTATTGATGCAAATCGGAATCCACGTTATTGACTCGGTGCAGTATCTCTTTGGGCCGATCAACCGGGTCTTTAGCTGGCAGGATAGTGGAGGCCTGAAAGTGGAGATACCAGGGGTCACAGCCACACTCCTGGAGTTCGAGTCGGGTTTGCGGGGCTATCTTGGTTCTTCTTATGTCTCCAGTTTTTCGCACTGGATAAAAGTTTACGGCACACAAAAAAATGCCATTTTTAGCGAGCTGGGCGGTCTGATTTTGACAGAGGATTCCTGGGAAGAAGGAGCGGTCCGTGAGAATATCGCGCCTCCGGCCAATGTCGCCGCGCCTATGCCGGCGATTATCGAGGAGATCGGGGAGTTCGTCCGCTGTATCAGGACAGGAGAGAGCCCGGAGATCGGGGGCCAGGCAGCACTGCACAACCTTGCCGTTGTCCTGGCAGCCGTGGAATCGGCAAAATCGGGAGGCCCGGTAGAAGTTGCTTCGGTGCTTGCAAAGTAAGATGGGGGTGCGCTTAAGTTGTTTGATATCAGAGAAATTGTGAGACAGGCACGCAAAGTTGTCTCCGCCCATGCGGGGACAACCCCGGGAGAGTATCACAGGGTCTTGAAACCCTCGGATGACAAGAGCATCAAAACCGGTGTCACTGCTTACGGTTGTGCTGATGCGGCCTGTATTCTTTATACCCTGGATGAATTGCCGACAGATACGGCGGAGAGAAAATCCTGGATTGAAGCGATTCGCCGGTTCCAGAACCCCCAGACGGGCCTTTTTGAAGACGGGTCACACCACGAAATCCACACAACGGCCTTTGCCCTGGCCGCGTTGAATCTCTTTGATGCCCGGGCAGCCTATCCCCTGAAGGCGCTGCATCCTTTAAGAGAGAGGCAGCAGATGGAAGGTTTTCTCGACAATTTGCGCTGGGATGAAGAGCCGTGGCTTGAATCACATAAGGGCGCGGGCATCTATTCCGCCCTGGTACTCAACCGGGAGGTTTCTCGCGAATGGGAGGATTGGTACTTTAGCTGGCTGTGGGAACAGGAAGACCCGGAGACCGGATTCTGGCGAAAAGGAAAAACTATACCGCTGAACGATCCTGAGTCACCAGTTCCCCTCTTCCATTATCTGGGCGGGTCTTTTCACTATCTTTTCAATATTGTCTGCGCCAGGAGAAAGCAGCGTTACCCCGAAAAGGCCGTCGATACCTGCCTGGAGATATGGAAAAACCATCACCAGCCTCTGTACGGGGAGCCTTTCTGCCAGGGAATAAGCTATGCTGAGATAGACTGGGTATTTTATCTGAACCGCAGTGTAAGGCAGAGCGGATATCGCTTTGAAGAGAGCCGCAAAGCAATGGAGGAAGCTGCGGAAAAGTATATCGACTACCTTAAACATCTCGACTATAGCAGCGATACCTCTTTCAACGATCTCCACAAACTCTTTGGCATGATCTGCGCGCTGTCTGAGTTTCAACTGGCTCTGCCGGGTAAGTTTATTACCGAACGCCCTTTGCGTCAGGTCCTTGACCGGAGGCCCTATATATGATCTACGGTGCAATTCAAGGTTTATCCAAGCCGCTGCCCCGGATCATTTTCGGGACTCTGCCGTTAGTGAATACGGATGCGGCAACCTTTTCCTTCCTCGATTCAGTTATGGAAATGGGCTGTTATGCCTTTGATACCGCCCATGCCTACGGCGACGGAGCTTCAGAACAGGTTATCGGGAATTGGATTCAAACAAGGGACAATCGAAACGAAGTGATCGTCATTGGCAAAGGCGCTCATCCGGTAAGAGGAACAAAAAGAGTGGATCCTGAAAGCATCAAGCAAGATTTGCAGGAGTCGCTGGATCGGCTGAAGACTGACTATATCGACTTGTATCTTTTGCATCGGGACGATCCCGCCGTACCGGTGGGTCCCATCATGGAAGTTCTCAACGGCCTGAAAAACGAAGGGAAAATAGTCATCTTCGGCGCCTCCAACTGGAATCATAAAAGACTTCAAGAGGCAGGGGAGTATGCGGAAAAGAACGGGCTCTTTAACTTTTCTGTGGCCAGCAACCAGTACAGTCTGGCAATTCAATATGATGATCCTTATCCCGGCACGTTAAGCATTAACAGCTCCCCTGATAATTCCGAGTGGCAGTGGTATAAGGAGACACAGTATCCTCTCCTGGCCTGGTCCAGTCTGGCCAGAGGTTTTTTCAGCGGAAAGTTTACCCGGGACAATCTATCCGCTTTCACCGATCCGCAATCTCGCATAAGTATCCGCTGTTACGCCAGGGAGGATAATTTTGTTCGATTGAATAGGGCGAGGCAGTTGGCTGAGGAAAAGACAACAACGGTCCCGCAGATCGCCCTGGCCTATATCTTTCAACAGCCCATCAATTGTTTTGCTATCACCGGTGCGTTGAATTCAGCACAATTTAAAGAAAACATCGAAGCTCTTAAAATCGATTTGACGAAAAAAGAAATCTCCTGGCTTGACCTGAAATCGGATTCTCTCGATTAAGCTCCTAACGGAACCTTCCTTTCAATCAACTGAATAAGATTTCCTTCAATGTCCCGAAAAAGAAATAATTTGGCGCCGTTGGGGACAGTTTTAAGATCATCCACAACTTCCACCCCCTCTTTCTTTATTACCCCAACCATTTTTTCCAGAGATGAGACAGCAAGGGCAATATGTCTGAAGCCTTTCTCCCTGTCCTTCGGAACATGAGGAATATCACCTGCCGCTTCAAGAAACTCGATCAGAAATCCATCGGGGAATTTTAAGAAGAATGGCCCCGTTTCCCCCTCTTTAATCAGCTCGACTTGGAAGATTCTCTGATACCAGGCGATAAGGGAAGGCACGTCTTCAGCGCATAAAGCGATATGTTCTACTCCCTGTACCATAATAAACCTCAGTATTGATCCAGCGTTAAGGCTGCATACTATCAGGAAAGATAAAAAAAAGCCAAGTTACAATTCTACCTAAAATTGTGTGCATTTATTCTTTTGTATGATACTCTTGGTCCGGAATGTTTTGATCAGGATGCCGGATCGAATCGAGAGGGTATTGTTATGGACCAATTTGATGTAATTGTCGTTGGCGGGGGCCTGGCCGGGATCTGTGCTGTTGAGCAGGCTCTGCGCACGGGAGCAAAAACAGCCTTGGTTACCAAGGGATGGATGGGAGGAATCGGTGTCCGGGGTTCGGGAGCCTCGGGATGCGGCACAACGGAAGGGGGGAGGCCAGCTTTTTTCCGGTTACTGGAGGAATCTTTTGATGCCGATGATTTTCGGGATAAGATCATCAACGCCGGTCTCGGTGTGGTTCAACGGGACATGGTCTCATTCTTCGTGGAGGAGTTCGTAAAAATGAAATCCACCGCAGAAGAGATTATGAATTGTTATCAGCAGCCCGGTCCTTATTCGGTGGGAACTCCGCTTGTGCGCAGCTACCTCGATTTTGTTCGAAAGCGTGCAAAGATATATTGCCAGACTACAGTAGCCCAACTCCTTATTAAAGACAATGTATGCCACGCAGCGCTCTGCGTGGATGAATCCAGTGGAGAGACATTCCCGTTGTATGGAAAGGCGGTCATCCTGGCCGCGGGCGGCGACGCCGGGCTGTTCTCGGTGAACGTTCATCCTGAATGTGTTTCCGGGGACGGCTACGCTTTAGGATTAAAGGCCGGAGCCGAAGCGATTAATCTGGAATTTATGCAAATCTTCACCATGACAACCGCCCCGACCCGAAATCTTATTCACTTTGTGAAAGAGGAATACCTGTCCAGTCTCTACAATACTGAGGGAAAGGAGTTTCTCCCCCGCTATCTTCCTGAAGGAATCACCCTGGCCGAATGCATCCGGGAAAACATTCTTCATGCCCCTTTCAGTGTCCGGGACAAAGCATCAAGATATCTGGCCATCGGGATTGTTGAGGAGATTAAGGCCGGCCGGGCAACTCCCTCAGGGGGCATCTATGTAGACTTGAGAGAATGCCCTTCCTTCAGAGGCACCCGGCAGGATCATTTTTTCCGGTACAAAGGGATAGATGTTTCCGCCCATCCTGTCGAGGTCTCTATGGGATTTCAATGCTGCAATGGAGGCTTGAGGGTAAACAGAAAAATGGAAACCACTGTCGCGGGACTCTATGCAGCCGGAGAAAACGCCGGTGGATTGCACGGAGCGGACCGTTTAGGGGGCAATATGTGGGCGGAGTGCATCAGCTCGGGAGCAATCGCAGGCGAAGAGGCAGCCCGCTGCGCAAAGACCCGAACGTGCAGAGAACAAATCTCTTATCAGCCAAAGGAATTGATAGCCGCCAAACCCAATTTAGCAAAAGAATACACCCACCTCATTATGG
>SDBT01021073.1_pt1 | contig 10187 bp, 9 predicted proteins | sample 2277101 | NCBI WGS metagenome assembly SDBT01 (sample SAMN10404973, study PRJNA504765) | marine sediment metagenome | isolation source: marine sediment core GS10_PC15, 103 cmbsf | place: Arctic Ocean: Southern Knipovich Ridge | collected 2010
CGCATTGAGGGGGCTGTCAGCATCCCGATTTTTCAGACTGCAATGTACGAAACAGAAGGAGGCGCCAACTATCATGACATTAGATACATCCGCCTGAACAACACACCCAATCATAAAGCACTGCATACAAAACTTGCTGCCCTTGAAAATGCGGAAGCCGCGCTGGTGACGGCCAGCGGCATGGCCGCCATCACAACCAGTCTTCTCACTCTTCTGTCTGCAGGCGATCATCTTCTCATTCAGGAGTGCCTCTACGGAGGAACTCACGATTTTGTAACTTCTCATTTCAGCGCCTTTGGGCTCTCTTTCGATTTCATCGACGGACAAAATCCAAAGTCATGGAAAGACAAGATCAAACCAACCACAAAAGCCATCTATGTCGAAACTTTATCCAATCCACTCCTGCAGATGGTCGACCTTAAGGCCGTCACCGTGTTTGCCAAAGAACACGGGCTGGTCTCTCTTATCGATAACACTTTTGCCAGTCCAATCAATTTCCGGCCGTCTGAAATGGGTTTTGATCTCTCACTCCACAGCTGTACCAAATACCTCAACGGGCACTCCGATATTGTGGGCGGAGCCGTTATCGGAGGTACCAGTTTGATTGAAAAGATCACACACAAACTGAATCACCTCGGAGGAACGATGGATCCCCATGTGTGTTTTCTGCTCCACCGTGGTATTAAAACCCTGGCTTTGCGGGTGAGACACCAGAATAAGAGTGCCCTAAAAATTGCCGAATTTCTCGAAGATCACCCCGCTGTAAATCAAGTCAATTACCCAGGACTCCAAAGTTATCCGCGTCACAGTTGGGCCAAGGAATGGCTCGACGGATTCAGTGGAATGCTGTGTTTTGAGATTAAAGGCGGAACAGATCGAGCTAAACATTTCATGGACAACACTCATATCCCTCTGATTGCGCCGAGTCTGGGAGGGGTTGAAACTCTTCTAACACGGCCTGCCGCCACGTCTCATTCAGGAATGTCAGCGGAAGACCGTGCCGGCATTGGCATCTCGGACAGTTTGATTCGTGTGTCGGTAGGGATTGAGTCCACAGAAGACATTATCGCCGACTTCAAGCAGGCTTTGGAAGTCTAAGGGCAGTAAAAAGCATCTCCATTTCCGTGATTTAGATAGACATCACTGCCCCTGCTTTCCCGTTATCTCTTCGATGTCAAGACGGAGGATGTTGACTTTGAAGTAATCCCCTTCGGTTTTAAAATTTCTCTCCCTGATGGGATCGGGATTTGCCTCAAGGTGGTGGAAGAGGACTTCCATCCCGTATTTTTTCTCTTCAAGCTCTCGAACAACACACAGAGTTCCCCGGAAGACAATCGTTCTGTAGGCATGGCTGCACTCATCCGCTTTATAGCCCAAGTCTTCCAAAACAGTGGCACAGACGTTGGGATTCTGCGACAAAATATTTAGTTTAAGTCCTTTGAGAGCACAGTGGAAATAGAGCGCATTTTTGCCTTCATCATAGCCATAGTTCATCGTAACAATATAGGGCCTATCATTCTCAGATAACGCAATGGTAGCGAACGTCCCTTTTTTGAGCACATCATAGAAGACATCAACATCTGTGATTTCCTTTTCCTTCTTGTACATATGATACTTTGTCATCTTTTTAATTTGGGATTTGGTGGGATTTGGGGTCAGGCCTGCAAAACATGAAAAACTTTCTTCAGATTAGAATAAATAGAGAAAGTTTTTCATGTTTTGCAGGCCTGACCCCAAATCCTTTATTCGAGTTTTTTGATTATATGCCAGCCGTACTTGCTTGTTTCTGCATCGTACTCGGTCATGCCGATCTCACCGACACGCAGACTGAAACTGACATCGCCAAACGCCGTGACCATTCCGGCCCGGGAATACTCTCCGCCGTCCTTGTCAGGAGTTACGTCTATGTTCGACATTTTATAGATTCCGGGATGCTGATCATCAGTGTACTCTTTGACTAGGGCATCAAAGTCTTCTCCATCCTGAGCACGTTTTAATATTTCCTTGGCCAATTCTTGTGCTTCCTCCAGTGTCCGGGTGACTCCAGACATACTGGGTGCTCCCTGAAAGGAAATGAGAATATGTTGGACCGTCAGGTGTTCAGCCTCCTTAAACTCTCCAGGCGCCTGAGCAACAGGTTCCTGTAATGCAGATTCTTCTTCTTTCTTTCCACAGGAGATAAAAACTAAAATCCCCACCATAACCAAAATCAAACTTAATTTCTTCATCTTCACCTCTCTCTTTAGTCTTTAGGGGTTGCGTCTCGACATTCGACATTTCGTTCTGAAATGTCGAATGTCGAGACGCAACCCCTTTTAAATTAAAAGGGAGCGGATAGGATTTCCGCACCACTCCAAATATTTTTCTAAATCTCTAAATGTGATTGTGACCGTTGCCGTGTTGACATTTGGATGGAAGCTCACCCATTCGGCCTCCTTTAAGTCCTTATCCAACACAACCCGAACCGCCTTATCCCTATCATTTATCAGACCAAAAGGAGATACCGCCCCGGGCTCCAAGCCAAGATAACGGTTCAGCCTTTCCGGAGAGGCAAAACTAAGCCGGTCCTCTCCCAACTGGCTGTTCAGATCTCTCAAATCCGCCCTTTTCCGGCTGTCTAATATCACAAGATAATGACGTTTCCCCTTCTTATTCCGGACAAAGAGGTTTTTGCAGTGAGTCCCTTTGATGGATTTCCAGTGCTCCTCCGCCTGTTCGACCGTATACACAGGTGGATGGTGGTGAATTTCGTATGGTATCTGCAGGTTGTCCAAAACTTCAAGGACGGTTTTTTCTATTTCTTGAGGCGTTCTATCTGTCATTCGAAATTGAATATCACATAAGAATTAAATTGTCAAAATCGAGGCCAAGCAATAAAATGAGGATCATCTCCAAAAGAGTTGGCAGGATCATAAGGATTCAAGGATTCTAGGGTTCAAGGATTCGAGTAAGCAGCAGTCTCAGTTCCAAGTAACATAGCAGAAGGATATGGACGAAAAACAACTCGACCCCTTGAATCCTTGAATCCTCGAATCCTTTGCAAAAATACATCAACTAATCGGGAGAAGAACTTAAAATGATTATCGGCGCCATGAGTACTGAATCTTAATAAAGAACTGGTTCAGCACAGGGGAGAAGCGGTTGTCTATTTCCAGCCAGTTCCGGTTGTAAACAAGAAAAACATCCAGCAGGCTTCGGTACGTCCAGCGAATCCGTGTGTTCAATCCCAGCGAATGGCTCTGGTTGTCATACTGCAGGTAGCTGATGATCTGAAAATCGGGATTGATAAAGATGTTGAGCTTTCCTGTCACAAGCAGAATATCGGTCAATCCCGAAGGTAGGCTTACTTTATACTTCTCCCCTTCCAGGGCAATATTGAACCTGTGGGACAGCCGCCATGTGACATTGGCCTGGTATTGGTTCATATTTCCGTCATAGAAACTCCCAAACCACCAACTAAGTCTACCTGTGAGTCTCCGCTTGGAAGCCGATGAAAGCTCAAACCTGTATCGCATCCAATGATAGGTCCCCTTGTCCACATAGACTTCTTCCGTCAAATCAAACGGCTCAGGCACACGTTCCATGTAGGGAACGATATTGAACTCGATTCTGTCGCCGCTTTCCAGACTCCAGCTGATGGGGGACAAAAATATCCGCCACTGGTACACTTTTCCATCCAAATCTGTCACGATCTGGCTGTACAGTCCATTTCTCATCTGGCGCAGCCAGGGCCAATCGGGGCGCGGCTTGTACATAAAATTCAAATTGGCCTTGTAAATACCTGCCCAGGGGACAAATCCAAGAGACGGATCAAAATCGGCTCCAATCCTCTTGGCATTAAAAGAAATGTCCCAAAGGTCGTTCGGAAAATCTACAGCCACCCCAAATGATGTCCGATCAGGACCCACTCCCTCTCTATTGGTGACAAGCCCCCAGACCCCAATTATCAAGTTCTTATCTCCCTGGAGTTGGGATGTTTTGTAGACAAAATCACCGCCAATCAACCACGAATTTCCCCGGCCAAGGGGATCCCCGGCCGTAACCAGAAATCCTATTCTGGATTCGGCCCACAGGTTCTGATTGGCCCGTGCCGCAAAGAGATTATTCCTCGGTGTTAATCCATCTACACGGTGGGTGAGAGAATCCAGAATCCCGAAATTCAATCCACCCAGAGTTCCGGTCGCTTTGATGGAAAGATCAAGAGGAACCGCCTCTCCCTCCAACAGTCCGATGCGCCGGCTGAAAAAGGGAACAATATCGCGACCCTGGTAAAATCCCATTCCCAGGCCGAAGTTGAAAATATCCGATCCTTCCAGAAAAAATGTCCTTTTCTCCGGGAAAAACAGGGGGAACCGTGTCAGATTCACCCGGCGCGTATCGACTTCGGTCTCTGCAAAATCGGTGTTAACACTCATCAGACCGGTCACGTTCCCGCCAAAATTTTTTAACACATCCAAACCCGGCTGGAAATTATAGCTGCTGGAAACGGAAGGATCTTCCCCTGTAAGGCTGCCCATTATATAGGGACGTACGGTCAAGCCTAATCCCTGCTGGAATTCAGGGATTGATGTCAAAAGTCCTCCCTGGCTGATGTGGGTCACCTTAAAATTGAGAATCGGCGAGGCCCAACGGTCGGTCTCCAGGTGTCTCTCTATCCTACGTTCCACGTTGAATCCCCACCGGTCTAATCCTGTCTGAAAACGGAGAGTTTTGACAGGAATATAAATCTCAGCACTCCACCCGTCACTTATCCGCTGAACGGCCGCCTCCCAGATACCATCCCAATCTCGATCCTCTCCCTCCCCTTCCCGAGCGATCAACCCGTCTACCCTGGCACCATTCGGATTGACTGCGAATACATATCCTGTCCGGCCGTTCAAGAAAGTATCGAGGACAATTTTGACATGGTCTTCCCCCCGAAGCTCCGCATCTCTCTGCATGGTGAAACTGATGATCTTCTCAGGAGCACTGTCATAGCAGACAATGCCGAAGTATAGAGCATCCGCTGTGGCCGCTACCCGGACTTCAGTCTTTTCACTCGGCTCTGCGCCTTCATCCGGCTCCACCATACGGAACGGCCCAATGGGCACAGCCCTCCTCCAGAAAGATTCATCCAGAAGACCGTCCAATCGAATCGATTCACTTGAAGATAACCTGAGGACCTCGGCTTCCGGAACATCGGTTCTCTCGACTGAATAAACCTGTGTTCTAAAACCGATCCATAGAAAAATCCCCAGAAAAAAGACACACAAGAACCTCTTTTGGAAAAAAATCATTTTTATCTTATCGTTCAAAATGAAACTTGGATTTTTTCACAGAGACAGTGCTAAGTCAATGCGAAAAAATATTTGACTTTTAAATACCAGCTATGTAAAAAACACTTGTGATATAATAATTTTAGGAGGACTTCTCGAATGAAAGAAGACATTGCATACAGAATCAAAGATGCAGCCGCAGAAATTGACGGCCAGGGAAAGCTGACCTGCAAGAAAGCCTTTCAACTGGCAGAGGAACTCAACATCTCACTCAAAGACATCGGTGATATCTGTAATGCCGAAGGCATAAAAATTATTCACTGTCAGCTGGGATGTTTCCCCTAGTCCCCAAACCTGGATAAATCGAACCGCAGATCCATGAAAAAACAACTTATTTCCTATCCCCACATGCTGCTTATCGGATCTTCAGGAAGAAATATCGGTAAAACACACCTGGCCACTTCTATTATAAGAAGGAACCGCTCTAATACGGACATCATCGGCCTGAAAATCACCACCATAGAAGAAAAGGCCAAAACCTGCCCTCACGGCAACGAAGACTGCACTGTATGTTCAGAGATCGAAGGCAACTATCTTATCCGGGAAGAAAAAGACGGGAGTCTTGAAAAAGACACCTCTCTGCTTCTCAAGGCTGGAGCCAAAAAGGTGTACTGGCTCATCGTGCTGGAAGATAGTCTCGATGAAGGAGCTCGAGCACTCTTAGATGTTATTCCTGCGGAATCCGTCATCGTTGCCGAATCCAACCGCTTCAGGCTGGCCGTTAAACCGGGAGTTTTTTTGATGTTGATCAATCCCCAAAAAAAAATCAAAAAGTCCGCCAATCGCGTCCGAAAATTCGCAGACCTGATCATAGAGGCGGATGGAAAAAAATTTGACTACGATATAGATAATATCGAATATTCTCAAGGCAAGTGGAAACTGAATTCCCTAAGACTAGAACTAGAAACAGATAAAATTCAATGAATTTTAAGTTGCATATTTCCATCTATTTTTTTATAATTTCTTCATATTTAAAATGTTACACATTTTTTACATCTCCCCACACCCAATTTTTCAGGGAATCCTATAAAGGAGGAGCTTATGCAAAAACTCAAAAAACCCATCTTTCTCTGGGTTGTAGTCTTTGTGCTCGTGGCCAGTGTCCTGTGTACCGCTACTCAGCGCAGGCAGCGACCCTCCTGGGAAGACAGGTCTCCTAAAGTGAAAGAAACAGTCCCTGACCTCAAGATCTATGACGAGAGACTCAACCACATTCCATTTTCCAATCTCTACAAGGACACTCTGCTGATCGTCCAGTGGGGAGGCTGTACGTGACCGCCCTGGCGCAGTAAGACCTCCCGTGTGGAGGCTCTAAACAAAGCATATAAAGCCAAAGGCGTGTCCTTCTACTATGTCTTAAGCCGTGAACCCCATCCTGGTTTCTATGGCTTTGTCCAACCGGACAGTCTTGAAATGCGTCAGGAGTACACCGGTTTTGCCCGCGCAGAGCTGCAGTCTGAGATTCCATGGATCATCGACAACATGGACAATTCTTTACAGGATACCTATGGAGGAATGCCGAATGCCGACTTCATTATCGATTCCGAGGGGACTCTTCTCATGTCCAATGAATGGGCAGACCCCAACAAAGTGAAGGCATTTCTCGAAGAGCGTTTCGGACCATCCGACATTTCCGACGAAGAGTGGGCAAAACTCAGTCAGAGAGGAAGGGCGATGACGGGGAACAACGATGAAGTCCCCCAGATGGAAGTCCCCCGTTTGTCTCTTATACCTCTCGAGGTCAAAAATCTCAATGGAAACGACTCACTTCCCTTCAGTGTCGAAGCAGGAACGCTTCCTACCGGAGTGACTAAAGAGGGAAAAAGCCGGCTCTATCTCACTATCCGCCCTGACAAAGACAAAAACATCATCTTCGACAACGATAAAGCGCCCATCAACATCCAACTCTCCGATCCAAAGGGTATTTCCTTTGGTAAGGACCAACTCATCTCAGGAAGAGCCCGGAGAGGCTCGGATACCTTCCCGCATTCCCTGGGAGTGATTTGGACGGCCGATGAAGGGGCCAAAGATATGGAATTTACGATCTCAGTCAAGGCGAAGGTGGGAACTGAAGGACAGGAATTTACCGAAAAAACAGCCAAATTCCTCATCACAGGACCCATTTTAAAAGGCGTAGCCGAAGCCGATGAAGTTCCAGCCGTCCAGTTTCAAGTCGTCTCTCAGCTCAAAAAGCTCAAAATAATAAATACTACCGAAGAAAAAGTCCCCATGAGCATGGAAACCCGGGTTGAACGAGATCCGAACGATCCCCAAAAAGGGAAGCTCTATTTTATTCTGAAAGTGAACAACGAAACCGGGCACAAATGGAATAACCTTGCGTCTGCCCCTGAAATTGTCCTAAATGCCGTATCGGGCATCAAGCTTGATAAAGAACTGATTAGAGCCGGTGACCGGGAAGGCGCCGAAGATGCAGACAACCGTGTCCTGGTTGTGGGTTTTACACTCGAATCCGGATCGGATGGAGTCATAATCGAAGCCACTCCTCAAGCCTGGATCTGCAACAACGATAAAGGCTGGTGCCGGTATTTTGACACGACATATAAGGTAACAGGTAAATTCTAAGAATTTACCCTATTTTTTAGTTTTCTACGGGTCAGTCCTTTTCACGGGGGCTGACCCTTTTTTTTCTATTCTCTCAAAAAACAAGAATTGATTTCGAGAAAAGTATTGTACTATGATATCTCTCATGTTAAAAATTGTATTTATTTTCAATTTAAGAGGATAAAATCATGACCAATAAACTCCTCCGCCAGCTTCCTTCCATTGACAGATTGGTTCTGTCCGAAGAGGCCAAAGCTCTCATCGAAAAGTACAACCGCAAACAGGTCGTCAATGCGGCACGAATCGTTTTAAAGGATCTCCGTTCCGAAATCCTCAACAGACAGGAAGAACCATTCACGGATATCGATATCTCCCCAGAACTTGTTTTCGAAAGAATGAAGAATTTATTAGAGAATAAATTTTCTCTATCGCTCAAAGAAGCCGTAAATGCAGCAGGGGTACTCCTCCACACCGGTCTTGGGAGGGCCGTTTTACCCGATGTCGCATTAAAAAACATCCAGGAGGTTTCCAAGGGATACAGCACTCTTGCTATAGACCTGGAGACAGGACGAAGGGGCCACCGCGATACCCATCTCAACGGCCTCCTTTGTGAACTGACCGGTGCACAATCCTCCGTGGTTGTCAACAACAATGCCGCCGCTACGGTGCTTATCCTTAACTCCCTGGCAAAGGGAAAAGAGGTCATCCTCTCAAGAGGCCAGCTCGTTGAAATCGGAGGTTCGTTCCGGATGCCGGATATCATGGCCGCCAGCGGGGCTATATTGAGAGAAGTCGGAACAACCAATAAAACCCATCTCAGTGATTACAAAGACGCTATCGGAGAAAACACCGGGGCCATCATGCGTGTTCACCACAGCAATTACAGAATCATGGGATTTGCGGAAGAGCCTTCCATCGAGGAATTAGCAGAACTGGCCAATGCCAAAAACTTGATCATCATCGACGACATCGGCAGCGGAGCCCTGGTCAACTTGAAGGAATTCGGTCTCACGGACGAACCTCTTATCAGGACCAGCATCAAAGCCGGTGCAGATGTGGTCTGTTTTTCAGGCGACAAGCTCATAGGCGGCCCGCAGTCCGGAATCATCGTCGGGAAAACAGCCGTCATTAAAAAAATAAAGAAAAATCCATTAACGCGTGCATTGAGAGTGGGGAAAATGACAATAGCAGGACTAGAAGCCACTCTCAAACTCTTTCTCACTCCGGAAAAACTCACACAAACTCACCCGTTCTACAAGATGCTGTCGATGAGCTTGGACGATCTCAATAAAAGAGCCCTGAGAATGCAGCGGAAACTCAACACAGAGCTTAAGACCGAAGCCAAGATATCGGTTGGAGATGGAGATTCTCAGGTGGGGAGCGGTTCAGTCCCCACTGAACTGATACCGACCAGGCTGCTGAAAATCCGGCCTATCGTGGAGACGGTTGACAATCTTGCGAAAAAACTCCGTTTACACTCCCCCTCCATCTGCGTCCGTGTCCATAAGGATTTTGTCCTCCTGGATTTACGCACCATACAAAAACATCAGGATAAAGTAGTCGTCAATGCCTTTTTGGCCGTATTGAAAAGCTAAGAGAGACATCTATGACCGATATCGAAAAACGAAAACGTATTATGCAGCGCTCCATCAAATTAGGGCACTGCATCTGTAATCCCAAAGAACCCTGTCCCTGTGATCTGTTTAAAGACAAAAACGTATGCCTCTGCGCCGGAGAACGGCTGGAAGACACAGGCGAAAAGATCGAACTTACAAAATTTGTCGAAAATGCCGGTTGTGCATCCAAAATCAACCAAAATGATCTTAAGATCGTCCTGGCCGGACTGCCGAAAACAAAGGATCCAAGAGTTCTTGTCAGTGCCGACACATGCGACGATGCGGGAGTGTTCAAGGTCAGCGACGACCTGGCTCTGGTCCAGTCCGTAGATATCTTCACTCCCAGTGTGGATGATCCCTACACTTTCGGTCAAATCGCAGCCGCCAACTCTGTTTCAGACATCTATGCCATGGGTGGGCTGCCACTGACGGCTCTCTCCATCATTGGATTTCCGATAGAGACTATGAGCCACCGCATCATGAATCAGATTCTCAGAGGGGGCGTCGACAAGATGGAAGAAGCCGGAGTCTCTATCGTCGGTGGACACAGTATCAAAGACAATGAAGTCAAATTCGGATTTGCCGTAACCGGAACAATCCATCCTGGGAAAATCATCACAAACGCTAAAGCTCAACCGGGTGATATTCTGGTTTTGACCAAACCCCTCGGCACCGGAGTCATCGGTTTTGCCAG
>SDBT01021074.1_pt1 | contig 10187 bp, 27 predicted proteins | sample 2277101 | NCBI WGS metagenome assembly SDBT01 (sample SAMN10404973, study PRJNA504765) | marine sediment metagenome | isolation source: marine sediment core GS10_PC15, 103 cmbsf | place: Arctic Ocean: Southern Knipovich Ridge | collected 2010
CCAGCTTCAAGCTACTATGATCTCTGGCTCCTCCTTGGCTATTGTAGTTAAGGATAATTGGGCAGCAGCACATAGAGAAGTTTCTGACATTATCAGAAGAAAGATAGGCATAGGCTTCAATAAGGCTGAGAATGGTATCCATTGCTCTGACTCTTTTGACGCTGACATGCGGGAAACAGATCTAATCTTCGGGAGAGGAATATGAGATGCTGGCGATGTGGCGCTAATGGTAGAATACCCAGACGCTGTTATACTTGTGGCTACAACAACACGATAGAGTGGTGGGAGTGGGTTCTCTTGTTCATTGTCTTTGGTGGTCTTGTCATGGGGTGGTATTATGAAGTCTTATGAGTGTACGATCTTTATGGGGTCCATCAGGAACGGCTCTGAGGGAACTAGGTTCACGAAGCAAGCCGTAATCGACGAGATCAAATACTTTCAATCTCAGAACATGGATCGAAAGGTAGTGGTCCGGATTCGGAATACCTCGTTCGTGTTCCTTCACTATGAGGAACCTGGCTGGGAGATATCTGGTATCCAATATCCGAGATTCCCTCTACCTGAGTTCAGTATCAGGCAGTCTATGCTCGATCTCGCGAAGCACTTGAAAGAGCATTTTGAGCAGCGAAGCATATCCATAATGGATCGCGAATCGATTACCTATCTTGGAGATCAACCATGAATATCCAGGCCATTGATGGCAAGTGGTATACAGAACCCGCGTGGGACGGGCCTAGCTACAGGGTCTACACGGACCTGTCTGAGGAGATCATTCTTAGTTACAAGGGACAAATCCTTTGGGCTACTGCTCGCCGAATTCTGGCCAAGCTGGGCATTAAAGCCAAATTAGAGACGGTAAAGGCTGATGGCTATATTATGTTGAAGGGTCGCTTGGCCCATGCTAGTCTGTTCAGTCTGAGACTGATACGACCAATTCCTGTGCCCCATTCCCATGAAGGGTTCTTTGATGAGGCCCCGAATCCTTTATTCAATGGGAGAACCCTATCGTGGAAAGCCTCTGGGAAGCGGTGGATACCAATTGGGCCGACATAATACAGGCCTTTCTGGGACACACTGAACTGAAGATGTTTGATGAGCACGGAGTCCTAGTAGACTCCAATAGACCCCTCATAGAGTCGATGGTCGATGACAAGATTCATCGCCGTGGCTCTTTCTGGTACTACATGGAAATGCTGATGCATGATTCCAGTATCAGGCGTGAGGGAAATAACATTTACGTATCTTGTGGAAACCCTTTACCCCTAGCTGGGGGAGGAGCGGAAGAGTATGTTGTCCCCGGTAGAGATAATGAACATTGTTAGTCTTATGCTACAAATGAACCAGAGTCAACATACGGCGGTAAGTAGTTTGATTCAAGAAATTTATGAGTCTGGGGCCAAAGAGGATCAGAAGGTTGTGTTCGAGGAACAAGATGTGACCCGCGAGACCAAGATTGCTAGAGAACTTCGCCACAAGAGGGCGCTAGGTAATGAATAATAAGCAGGTAGCTCACATCTGGGGCGCTGCCAATGCAGTATCCCTGTCTGATGAGCAGAAACAGTCTTTAGCTTATCTACTCGATAGGACATTCAGGAATGGGGTTGAGCACAGGATGAAGGGCAAAGCTATAGAGTCTAGAACCAACTGTACTAGATGCGAGGGCACTGTAGACCTTTTGACCTGTGAACTTGATGCCTTTAACAGTTACGGCTTACACTGTCTGCGTTGCAGAGATGCGAATTGGAAAATACTTAGGAGAGATAATGAGCGATAACCTATCAACTACACAAATAGTGAACATGTTTTGCAACATGACCGGCGTGGACATGAATGACACCCAGAAGGAAGCCCTAACTAGGTTGCTAGAAGGAATCTATGATTCTGGAGTCAAATCGGGTGAGAAGACAGAGTCTGTCTGCGGGCCCCAAGACCTAGGACCTAGTACACATGAAGCCATGCAAAAGAAGATGATCGAAGATAAATGCGATGGCTGCAAGACCCAAGGCCCTAGCTTGGACATGGAAGAAGCAGATCTAGAACTCTTCGTCGGCCCTGGCCGATACTGTCAGTTCTGCCGCATGTCGCATATTGACAAGATGCTTGAACGCATTGATCCTGAACTAGATGAGGCTCTTGATAGACTCGGGGTAGACCCATGAATAAATGCACTGGTTGTGAGACCCTAGTCCCTGACCTTCAGGTATTTGATATAGGTGTTGGAAGATATTGCCGAGCATGTATCAGCATCATAGCTGAGCGTATATCTGGCTTCGGTCTACTGGGTGGGCCCAAGTATGAAGGACCAGTCTGCGAGGGCTGCAAGAAGGTGAAATCTCGAGAGTATGTAAATTTAGAGCTTTTCGGTGGTCTTGGGATGTTCTGCAGAGCCTGCCAGTCATCCCATGCTGATGCGATACTAATATCTCATCAGCGTAGCAACTGGCATCAGGGAATATATATTGAAATGTTTGGTAAGCTATGAATGAACCAATCCATCAGTGTGCTCACTGTGGCACTGAAGGGCAAGACTTACGAGTTCAGATCTTGACCTACTTTGCTGACTTTGAAGACTTGTACTGTAAGCATTGTCGAGCCAAAGCTATAAGCATCAATGGAGAACATGCAATGGACTACAACGCTATTCTAGATAAGGGCGCTATGGACCTAGTTCCCCCCCAGGGACCAACGCCCCAATGTGATGGGTGCAAGTCCCTAGGTCCTAACTTGAACCCCCCATACACAGTATTTACCTGACTTTGGGAATGGAACCTACTGCGCCCAATGCAGACTAAATGCCCAGAACAAGCGCTAAGGGCGCTAAAGGAGATAACATGCTAAAGAAAGCTGGACCGTTCAAGTACAAGAAGATGAAGGCGTTGCCCTCAGATAGTGATATCAGCAACACTAGGTTCTACATATTCACCGATCAGGGCAATTACTGGTGTCCACCCTTTCAAGAATTATGGCAGACGTTTCCGGAACAGATGGAACAGTGCCTTGAGATAAATAACGTGTATTGCGTGCGATTGGACCTGGGCATAGCCGCAAAGTGTCACCTCGATAGACCAGTTGACTTAGATATAGGAGAAACCGTTGCCTTCAAATTTGACGTACCGTTGCTTTCATGGCGACTCTCTGACAGCGCTAAGGGACGAAAGAGCGACGATGGCATTTGCGGACCCTCCGGATTGTATCGGCCTGAAGTACGATGGATTCGAGGACAAGATGGCGCCTTGGCTATACATGGCATGGTTAGAGGATTTGGTGCTTCAGATGATTCGCAACTGCGACATAGTCTGGCTCAGTCTAAATCCAAAGCATCTTTTACAGGTAAGTCACTTCCTTTGCGATCTGCAGAGGACGAGACACCCAACTCTTGAAATCAAGACCTTCATATGGCGATTCACTTTCGGCCAGTACCGGTCAACTGACTGCGGCTCTGGCTATCGTCCAATTGTTAGATTAAGGAAACCACATGCCAGTATCTATCCCGACAACATTCGAGTCCCGTCAAAGCGAATGCTACTGGGCGACGCTCGCGCGGCCGGCCCGAGAGTCCCGGACGACGTCTGGGACTTCCCGCGTGTCACTGGCAACAGCGCTGAGCGATGCCCCTGGCACCCGACTCAGCACCCACTCGCCTTGATGGAACGCATTATTCTGTTGAGCACCAAGCCGGGCGACTTGGTCCTAGATTACTTCATGGGCACGGGCACCACGCTTCGTAGCTGCATGAAACTCGGCCGTTCATGTGCGACGGCTGATATTAGTCTCAATTACTGTAACAAGGTAGTGGAGGAAACAGGATGTCAGTTAGAGAATACCGAGACGCTAGAAGAGAAGTCGATACGATAGAGTCTACCATTAAGCATATGGTGATTGGTCGTAAAGCCAAGATTGAGGACCTTAATAAGGAGATCCTTGACATTGAGGCTGTACTCAAAGACAGCCGGGCCAAGATGGTCGCTTTGCACAATAGTCTGAAGCCGATTTTCATGACTAAAGTTGACAATGAGGTGGTCTTTCGTCTTACTGAGGCTGAAGCCATCCAGATTCTAGAGATTACGGAGGAATAATGTCAGTAGTCACCAATGTGGTTTTCAGCTATAGCATAGGTGAAGATGATGATATCATTAAGCAAGTCAATCGCTACTTTACGGATGACCTTTTTGGTTCGATAGGTCTTGTGTCCTGCGATGACATAACTCGCGCGCCACTGGGCTGGTACGGAGGATCCAAGATGCTAGAGACTCCTCTCTTTATTGGGTCATATAATCATTTGCATCTGCCCGACCTGTTGGGTCATCTTCGGACGATTGACTGGAAGCACCCAGAAGATGTCCAGTTGATTGTGCAAGAGCAGGATGATAACCGTTTCACAATTCTAACATTAGAGGATCACGAATGACATACACTGAGTACGTGAGACTGAGCGAACAGATTGAGACGTTCACCGAGGAGAGGGATCTTCTTGACGACACAATTAAGCGACTTTCTGTGCAGCGGCGAGAAGGTGCTGAAGGCTTTCCAGATCAGTTTTACATCCGGGTGGGGAGCAAGATGGTCCTTCGCACTCATCTTGGCAATGGAATCCGAATAGTTGTGCCTAAGCTAGAATAAGTACAAGCCCATAGCTGATATTCATATCAGCTATGGGTACGCTTATGCGCCCATCCTCTGGTTACGGTTTGAGGAATCGGGCCCGCGCCAGTCTAGTCCGATGGAATGGTCATCTTCCCCGGCGGAGTCGCTTCTAGGCCCTATTTTCGAGCCTCAGCGACCTCTCAGCTATATGTTTTGGTCAGCCAGTCGTGACCGAAGTAGTTACTATTAGCGTCATTTTATATTGTTCTTAATAAAGACAACTATCAGAATTCTGTCTGCGACCATCAGGGGGTTTCGTACGTAAGTAACTCACTGCGCCCATATTCTGTACCCAGCGCCAGCTATGATAGCCAGTCCGGTTTTGATACTAATATCAGGACAGGGCGGGTGTTCATTTGTTCACATGGACATTCACTGAAGCGCTTTATATATGCAACCACTTTCCTCGCTGCAGAATCTTTCCTGGAATAGTATTGACTTCGACCGGACTACCTGGTACATTGAATACTGTAGATTTTAGTTCGGCCAGCCGAAACCGATGGACGATAACAAATGTACAGTAGCCCGGAAGCCCAGCTATCATAGCTAACCTGTGATAGCTAATCCTTGAAAGGGATAGAGCTATGTTAAGATGTCAGCACTGCAATGAAATCATCTGGGATGGCGACCTACACAAGGTTGTCTCCGTCAGTCTGGAAACCCGTGAGGCTATGAATGCAACGCTTGTGAGCGAGCATCGAGACCAAATCTGCTGTATGCTCTGCGAGCTTGAGTTGGAGGTAGATTCACCCCAGTACGGGATTGAGAAGCCCGCAGCTATGGCTGGCTGGTCCTCATATGACTCTTCGGTTGTCCTCAGCTTTGGGATCATTAGCCCTGCCCGACAGGTTGAACTGGCCGCCAAGCTTCGCAGGCTTGAATCACTGAATGACTGGTGGGATTACCTGACGGGTGTCGAACAGCACGTCATCTCTAAAGTCCACTACGACAAGTAACTACCCTTTCTCTGCCCTGCCCGCCTAGTGCGGGTGGGGTGGGATTTTAATATCAGGAGACATAATGATTGCAATCATCGACCAGTATGTTGTCAAGTTACTCCCATTCACTGTCACCAATCTTTCACTATGTGCGGCTGCAGCCGAAGAAGTGGGCTTGCCATGCAATCGCGAAGGCATAGCTACACCCAATACTGATAAGCTGGATAAGCTATTGGAAGATGTCCCAGTCATTGTATTTGGCAAGATCGTCGAGTGTAAAGCAGTCTTTGTCTATGTATCGGACTTGTGGTAAGCTATGATACAATTCTTCATTGGATTTGTAACTGGTATGGTTGTCGGCTTAATAATTTCCCGAACTGATTAGGAGAGCTATGATCATTATTGAAGCAGAAGGCGAAGAGACTCGCCACCTACCACACGTATCCCTTGGCCTGCAAGGGCGGTTCTTCAACCTGTGCACCTACACTGTAGACGGGGAACCCGGACTCGTCTTCCACGACCTTCACCCAGATGAGGATAAGTTTCCAGTTCATCACTACTTGGCCCAGTTGGGTGGTGTTATAGCTGACGTCCTCTTCTGGAATCCATCACGTTGATAACATTATCAGGAGACAGCTATGGCTGATTTGAAAGAAGTGTTCCGAAAGAGAAGCAAAGCTACACTGAAGCGGTTTCGCTTTGAAGCTGTCAGGAATGGCACTAGCACCTTGGCTGAACACTATCATCCTGAAGTGGACTTCTCCGAGGTTGCCATGCAAGACTTAATTGAAGTCCTTGATGAGATGCTTGACTCACCCAGAGAAGATGACAGAAAGATATTCGACTAAGGCAGCCCTAGAGTCTAGCATCAAGACTGTGATGCCCACGAGCGTGGACATCACAGTAATGGTTCTCTGACCCGTACGTGCTAGTCCCTTACATATAGGAGAATTGAAATGGATAAATGGGCTGTGTTCATATTCGCAATCTGCGGATTCATATTACTGTTTGCATTACCATCTAAAGACGACTAGGCTAACCACGCCATCACAACCAAGACGTGGGGCTACCTTCCTCACATGGGGTGGCGGCTGATGCCACTGGGCCCTAGTCCCTTCTACGGCTATGAGTGATGCTAATGTCATGCATCCAGCGTCTTGCCCATGTGACGAATGGGAATTATAACTCACTACGCCATAGCCTTTTGATACATCGTCTCTGTAGACTTAACTGGGTAAAGCGTCTAGGCCATTCCGGGTTGCCGGACAATGCTGAAGATGTAGTGGGTTCGAGTCCCACCAGAGACGGATACAATGGTCGGTCTTGGAGTCTCTGTGCGAGCTACACAATGATCTGAGTCCCGCCAGCTCCGGGCAGGGTGACTTGTGGCACAGAGGGCGGCTCCACCGGCAGCCTACAGCTACGCCCCGTGATGGTGCACCATCTGGAACACAGAAAGCTGGTTCGACTCCAGCCGGGGCGTCTACTTCCTCCACTGGAAGTTAAGAATTGCACTAGAGAAAGGAGGTGCTCTATGTAGTCTACATCGCGGAACTTCTACTAATTGCCACCCGCAGCATATAGCCGCGGGTGGCCCATCTTCACAAGAGGCTTGTCACTATTACTGATGCCAATATCTGGTTCGATGGAATCTGATTCATGCATCCTTTATAAAGGAGATTCAATATGAAGTCTTTACAAATGATTAGTTAGTATTAGTCCGAATGACGCCGTCAGACGTCAGCCACCCAGCTACCATAGCTGGGGTGGCACATGTTCTCTTAGAAAGGCTCAGCTATGAATTATACCATCGAGACTCTGAGACGCGATTATCCGGGCGTCAAGCCCTACGCCATCTTCGATGACGGGAAATGCCTCAGCATGCACCAAACTATAGAGGAGGCTAAAGATGCAGTGTACACATTGCAAGAGGCTGATCGCACACGGCGAGCCTTATTGCACAACACGATCAGTGGTTGAAGTTGACAACGGAACAGGTGAGCCTGTGATATTAGACTCAGTCGCTATCATTGTCCGTTGTGCCCGCTATCCTTGTCTTATGTTCGCTCAAGTCCAAATGCACCCTTGTCTGGAGAAATACAATGTCAACTATAACCCACCACTACCTTATTGAGTACTGGCAGAACGGCAATAAATACATGATCATCCGAACCTCTAGCGTGCACCGGGTGATCCCGATCTTTCGCTCCCTTGTCCCGAAGTCTGACATCATCACAATGAGGCCGCTATCATGACCCTAGCTATGGTTGAGACTGATGAAGAGGGTCAACCGAATAGGTTCGTCCGCATGGTCAATAAGACAGCCATCGAGATCCAGGACAACATCGACTGCGGCAGGATAACCGCCGAAAGAGTCGAAGAGATTCACCGGGAACTGGACATGCCCGAAGATGAGTATGTGCAGTTCCAAGAACTCAAGTCATTGGCCGTTCAAGCCGAACTGATAACGTTATCAGAGGCCATGACCATCTATCAATACCTCGGCCAGATACCCGAGACCTTCAACCAACAACCCATAGCTGTAAAGGCTGCACTGAGCAGCTTCTTCCTAGAACTTCTCACTCTTAGAAAGGCTGGCAAGCTATGAACGATTACTATGCTTATGAAATCTTTGACTCGGCTGGTGGCTATTGCCTCTTCATCCATATAAATGAAGATACTTGTGATAACTTTGTCCTTGAAGATCTTGATCCAGACCATGATCACTACCGTATTGGCACAGTTCACAATTGTGAATCCCTCCAAGACGCTATCCAACATGTTGTTAACGGCGATTGGGATTACGAGGAGCATAACGCATGAAAGCATTACAAGTAGTTCGCATAGGGCTGGATCAACTGACACTCTTCGCTTTACAGCACGCCAAGAAGGACATAGCTGACCACCCTGAGCGTATTCTGATGGATGGCTCGGTGTTCGATGACAATATGGCGACCACCCAATACTGACCCATGATGGCTGGACTTCCGGTGGAAGCCCGTCGCAAGGTCATGTCCACTTCAAATGATGAAGATCGGGGTTATTGGCTATGCTCTGCTTACCGTGAATACTATGGTGTTCCCAACTTTCAGACTAACCCGTTCCCGGCCGAGGCCAAACGTAACTATGCCCACAGCCTGGAGACTCTTGATCTATCTGAGGTAATCACACTGATCGACGCCCTTATCGAGGAGAGAGTCAATGGTTAAGTTCAAGACGATAGTCGAGTTCGCTCGGTATCACACGGATTCCCGATTGGTTCTCACATTCCGTAGCTTGCTATCAATCGAGTTCTTGTTCTGTGACGTCGGCGACAAGCTACCCGGCTGGGACATGGAGCAACTAGAATACTACGCCGAGTACGACGGGATGCGATACTTATGGGCCGGCGAGGGAGCGCCTACAGAATTTATGGGCCCCTGGACATACATGGAAAGGGTAAAAGTATGACAGATTTGACTGTAGCTGAGTTGATGACTTATATGATCGACTCCGCCGTAGAAGGTAAGCGGACCTTTGTTGCCGACAGCACGGGCAAGATGCTGATATTGGAATCAGGCAAGTACCCGCAACACGTTAACCTTGAACTACTAACAGCTTGGATACGGAAATGAAACTAAGACTTGAGTCTGACGACGTACTCTACATGATTCAGGAGTTGGCCTGTGGAATTATGAAGAGGACCCTAACTGGTGATCCAACGTATGCCCTTAATGAGGCCCATTCCGCCGTCACGGCGTATCTCGGCATCAGCATTGAATTCGTGGTCGAGGGTTATGACGGAGTCGTTCGGCACCCTCGCCTTGACGCTGAACATAAAAAGATTCTGGATGAAGTCTTGACAGAACGCCATGAAGTGGATTATCATGGCCAACCCATATAAGCCCGTCCTTTGCCCATGCTTTTGTGACACGTACTACTTCCAATGTATCCTTCAACGCATTGATCTTACCCTACCCTTGCAAGATATCTGTCGGTTGGTGATTGATGAATACGGGTGGGTGTCATATCATTTCCGCAACAGACTGTGGCGACGGCACTTCCTAAAGGATATTTGCCACACAGTTATCATAGCTAGAAAGATGAATCATGTACCAACTATATAGACTCTTCATGAGTAAGTGGGTTGATTGGGAACAACCCTTTCCCTTCCCATCTCGCCGGAAGGCTATAGCCTTCTTCCGACGCCGTTATAATCTCCGTAATGGAACCTTCAAAGTGAGGAAAGTTGAATGACAAGATTTACCTTCCATGTTACAGGGGCCTCACCATACGATGGTGAGATAATCATCATAGCCAAGACGATCACTGTGGCCGCACGAATGGCCAGGGAGACCGTCGAAGCGTATAATAAGTCCACCAACTATTCACGTATAAGTCTCATAGGTGGTGCACCAGGACGGGCTCCCTTTAGCGTGCCCTGTGTTGTTCACTTTGAACCGGGAGAATCATAATGCCTTACATCAAACCTGAAGACAGAGATTACATGTCAGACGCTGGTTTCGACCATACGTTTGAGACTCTGGTCAATTGTGTCATTGCTCATATTCGAGAGATTGATGTCGAAGATCGCGAGGGCATATGCAACTATGCCATCACTCGCAT
>SDBT01021075.1_pt1 | contig 10187 bp, 10 predicted proteins | sample 2277101 | NCBI WGS metagenome assembly SDBT01 (sample SAMN10404973, study PRJNA504765) | marine sediment metagenome | isolation source: marine sediment core GS10_PC15, 103 cmbsf | place: Arctic Ocean: Southern Knipovich Ridge | collected 2010
GTCCATAGCATATCCCAACATCCATTGTGTCCACCGGTGTTGCACCACGGTTGCATCATGGGCATAAGAAGGAAGGGCAACTAGACACATTACTTATCAACCATTTATCGGCATTTTACGGTAGTCTAACGGCTTGAGGTATATCCATGTTTTTTCTTTTGTCCATTATAGAAATTGTTTCCACCGGTATCACTCTTAAAAAAAGTAAATGCGACATAAATAAACAAGATAATAAAAGCATTCCTTGCCTGTGTAGTTCAATATCACAATGTTCTGAAAAAACAATGAAATAGCTTCCGTTAATAAATATTGATATACAATAATATAAATAGGGCTTGTGATAGGTGTCAATAATCAATATATTTTGTGGTGTATCCAGTTTTATAAAAAAAGAATCACGGAATAATTGTAGTATAGCTGAAATCAATATAATTTTTTGTTATACGTCACAAACGAAAAGCTTATAGTATTGTCTAATAAATCAGGAATGGGAAAATGCTCTCAAGAAATGACCTGCAGAAATTAGCTGAGGTTCGACTAAAGAGCTCAATAATACTTTTCCGCGAAGGAGAATCATCTTCTGCATACTATTTGGCAGGTTATTGCATTGAATTAGCTTTAAAGGCATGTGCTTCCAAGTTGTTTAAGGATAATGTGATACCTGGCAAAGCTTTTGTTCTAGCAATATATACTCATAACCTACTAGCTCTTCTAAAGGTTGCAGGACTTCTCCCTCAATTAAATATGGATGCAAAAATTGATCCTCTATTTGCAGCTTATTGGGGCATTGCAACTAAGTGGAATGAAGCTAGTCGTTATCAGTTTTGGGATCCAGTTGCAGCAGCAACACTTATTCAGTCTATAAATGATCCAGATCATGGAGTGTTTCAATGGGTGAAAAAATATTGGTAGAGAGCCATATTGCCGACTCAATCGAATTGATAAAACAACTTGATTCTAGCGGATATCAGCCCAGCTCGGCTTTTTGGTATTACTATGATGATGCCGATGAGTGGCGACTTATCATTATAGGTAAAAAATTCGACCAGCATTTGCCAAAAGACGAACAATTAGCATACCAAGCTATTGCTGAAGCAATAAAAATAAAAGACCTATCATCAATTAACATTTCTGAAGTAAAAATCATGAAAAGCGATGTGCCTTTGGCCAAAACTATTAAATTTTTAATCAAAACAGACCCAATAGGATTAATTAGGGCATATTTTAATAACACCACTATAAATGGTATTTTCATAAAAGAGATGATTATTTTAAGATCTACCTAATGATATATTCAGATATCAATACACATAACAAAGCATGTAGTAGATAGTGGGGATTTGCCCTGATACTCCACTCTTTGCAAATAGTATTGACATGACTGGTTCACGTCTTTTTCATTGCTCCTGATCGTTTCTGTATTTCTTTAATACACCCTGCTCATATTTTTTTTCTTAAGCTGGGGTGAGTAATTTGCAATCTTAGCCACTTCCCACTTTGTAAAGTCATCCGGGCTTGCGCCTTTTCTCTCACCAAATAATTAAAGCCTGTTTGAAAAACGATGAAAATATTCGTTTCTCAGGAACGAATCAGGTGGAAAATTTTTTAACTGCTATGTTTTATTAATTTAAATGAAAACATGACACACAAGATCGTACTTCTTTGTTATCTGTCAGGCGGGGCGTGCCAATCTCCTTCTTATGTGTTTTCAGCCTCTGTTCCCTCCTCTTTTCATGTCGTTCTGGCCTAAAATGATCTAATATCGTCCATTTGTAACTTTTATTCTACTCAGGCATGTTTCTACTATAATAAAGATCACAGTTTCATATTGATTTATTTTTATTCAAGTAAGAGGATTAGATATGGACAAAAAGGATTATCTCGAATTATATCGGCAGATGGTACTGATCAGACGGCTGGAAGAAACCGCAGCAGAACTCTACAGTAAAGGTGAGATAGGCGGGTTTTTACATCTTTACATTGGCCAGGAAGCCGTGAGTACTGGCATAATGGCTGCGAAAAAACCACAGGACCAGGTAATCACCGCTTACCGCGACCACGGCGTGGCCTTGAATGTTGGCATCCCCACAAAAATCATCCTTGCAGAGTTGTTGGGCAAAGAAACAGGAATATCAAAAGGAAAGGGCGGATCCATGCATATGGCTGATGTGAAGAAAAATTTCTACGGTGGTCATGCGATCGTGGGCGCGCATATCCCAATTGCGGCAGGACTTGCGCTTTCAAATAAAATGCAGAAACGCGACGCTGTAACAATCTGTATGTTCGGTGAGGGCGCGACAAACATTGGTTTTTTCCATGAAGGCGTCAACTTAGCTAAAATCTGGGAACTTCCCGTCCTATGGGTATGCGAAAATAACCTCTATGGAATGGGCACCTCTCCAGAAAACGCATCCGCTGTTTCAGACATCATCCAGAAAGCATGCGGATACGGTATGCCCGCCTATGATGTAGATGGCATGGATGTGATCGCAGTCAAAGATATGATCACAGAACGCCTGAAGGAAGTCCGGGCTGGCAGTGGACCGCAGTTTATTGAAGTCTGCACCTACCGCTTCCGCGGACACTCGATGGGCGATCCGGAACGCTACCGCTCAAAAGAAGAGGTCAAAAAATTCATCGAAAAAGATCCCATTGACAACTTTAGAAAATTCCTTTTTGAACATAAGATCAGTAATGAAGAAGAATTGGAAAAAATCGGAAAAGATGCTGAGAAAGAGATCAAAGCAAGCGTAAAATTTGCGCGGGAAAGCCCTGATCCAGCTGATGAAGCACTTTTTAAAGATGTCTACGTAGAGAATAGTGAGGGAAGGTAGCAATGTCAGAAATAACTATGAGAGAGGCTATTTCTCAGGCAATCTGGGAAGAGATGGAAAGAGATGAAAAAGTCTTTATTCAGGGAGAGGAAGTTGGCGTCTGGGGTGGTACATATGCAGTGACAAAAGGTTTCCTGGATCATTTCGGCAAAGAACGTGTACGTGATACACCTATCTCGGAAACTGCGATCATCGGGTCCGCCATCGGAGCCGCACTTGGCGGTTTGCGTCCTATCGCGGAACTGATGACTATCAACTTTGCTTTTGTTGCAATGGACCATATTGTAAATGAAGCAGCCAAACTCCACTACATGTTTGGCGGGCAGTTTGTTCTTCCGCTCGTCATTCGGGCGCCCGGCGGAGGTGGTCGCCAGCTAGCTGCCACACATTCCCAGACTCCCGATGTAATCTTTGCGCATTTCCCAGGACTGAAAGTAGTGGCGCCGGGAACTCCTGCTGATGCCAAAGGACTACTGAAAACCGCTATCCGCATCAATGACCCTGTGCTGTTTATTGAAAATGCAACGATATATCAACAGAAGGGCGAAGTTCCAAATGGTGAATTCACCATCCCAATTGGAAAATCTAAAGTGCAGCGGAAGGGAAAAGACGTCACGCTCGTTACTTACTCAAAAATGGTTAGTTATTCGCTAGAAGCCGCTTCCAAACTGCAGGAAGAAGGAATTGATGTTGAGGTAGTTGATCTACGAACGCTCCGACCGCTGGATATGGATCCGGTCATCCAATCTTTCAAAAAAACCAACCGTGCGGTAATAGTTGAGGAAGGCTGGAAATCGTACGGCGTTGGCGCAGAAGTGGCTGCCCGAATTTACGAAGAGGCCTTTGATTATCTGGATGCCCCAATCAAACGTGTCGCTCAGAAAGAGGTGCCGTTGCCATATAACGCGCGCCTGGAACAACTGGCACTCCCGCAAGTGGAAGATATTATTAAAGCAGTCAGGGAGGTACTGCAATAATGGCAAATATTATTGAAATGCCCAAGCTCGGGTTTGATATGGCAGAAGGTACCTTGATCAAATGGGTCAAGACAGAAAATGAAAAGGTGGAAAAAGGTGAAGTGCTCGCCGAAATCGAAACCGACAAAGCCATTCTCGAGATTGAATCTTCTTATTCTGGGGTGGTTTACAAACACCTTGCGAAAGAAGGAGAAGCGCTTCCTATAGGATCACCGATTGCTGTGATCGCAGATGAACGCGAAAAGGTTGACTTGGACAAACTTCTCAAAGATAGAGAAATGATACAACCTGAAGAATATAAAAATGATCAGGCACAACTCTCGGTTAAAGAAGAATCTAAGGAAGAAAAACATGAAAAAGGGGGAAAAGAGGAAGAATTCATCAAAGCTTCGCCGATAGCTAAGCGTATCGCTGAACTGGGGGCCATAAATCTTGCAGGGGTAGCAGGCACCGGTCCGGGCGGGCGCATCGTCAAACGCGATGTTGAAAAAGCCATGGAAGAAAGAATCGGTGAAAATAACCGTAAAACTGAAAAAACAAATATCACCACCAGTGAAGATGAGACCTTTGAAATCAGTAAGCTGCGGGCGGCAATTGGCAGACGTATGCACCAATCCCACCATGACATCCCCCATTTCTTCATTACCAGCGAGTATGATGTGGCAGATATGCTGAAGACCCGAAAACAGATCAATAAGGACCTGCCAGACGAAGAAAAAGTTTCTGTTAATGATTTCATCATTAAAGCAGTCGCTCTCTCCGTGAGAGATTTCCCGAATTTAAATGCCTCAATATCCGGTACTAAGCTAACCCACCACAAGAATATCAACATAGGTGTTGCGGTTGCAGTAGAAAATGGGCTTCTGACAGTCGTAGTGAGGAACGCAGATCAGAAGTCGCTCAATCAGATTTCCGGCGAAACCAAATTGATGATCGATCGTATCAAAAAAGGCAAAGCACGTAATGTAGATATCGAGGGATCGACAATCACCATAAGCAATCTGGGAATGTACAACGTAGAAGGTTTCGTAGCCATCATTAATCCACCTGAGGCTGCCATCTTGGCAGTCGGCTCTGCGAAGAAGGTCCCGATAGTGAGGGAAGGCAATTTAGATATCGGATGGAGAATGAAAGTCACCCTATCAGCCGACCATCGCATCACAGATGGCGCAGAAGCGGCGAAATTTATGCAGCATCTTGCGCAATTTCTCGAGCATCCCTGGCGATTATTTGCCTGAGAAAGTTTTTTACATGAACTCTGCGTCTTGGTTCCACTACTTATTCACCCACTGCCGGCTCACCCCCCCCCACCCATCTTGCGATTTCCCCATCATTCATCCCGCCCATCACCAGCTTCATCGTAATCTCCTGTTTACCGTTTGACCCATCATTGTTCATCCCTGTCCCTCTCTTCTATCTTTCATACCACTTAATTTAAAACCTGCTTTCTAATATTTCAAGTGCCTTTTCTCAAGCTGGTTATTCGTTCTTCAGAAACGAATCGGGTGGAAAATTTTTAAACTGTCAGGTTTTGTCAAGTTTTGTCAAGTTAAATGTAAACATGACGCACAGGCCTACAAGTTCACCACAGGTTGTCAAGTTATCTCTTGAATAATTTTAGATCAATTTTACTTATTAGAACATATATACTATAATATTCATATAAAGTACCTGGTATATAATCAGTCTATCCAAATAAATGGAGTCGCTTATGCCTTCTAAATCTAAAGATTCTAAAAAAAATAATATTGACGCCAAACAAGCCGTGCTCGAGAAAGCGCTGGAAGAAATCACCAAACGGTTTGGGGAAGGATCTATCATCCGTTTGGGAGAGGCGCGCCACCTTGAGGTTTCCGCCATCCCCACCGGCTCGCTCTCTCTGGATATCGCTTTAGGAGTCGGCGGTATCCCCCGCGCGCGCGTCGCAGAAGTATTCGGGCCAGAAGCATGCGGAAAATCAACCCTTTGCCTTCATCTGGCTGCGGAAGCGCAGAAAACAGGCGGCACCGCGGCATTCATTGACATGGAACATGCGTTAGATCCCGCCTATGCCGCTTTGGTTGGTGTAGATGTAGATAATTTACTTATCTCTCAACCAGATACGGGTGAACAGGCATTAGAAATCCTGCAAACTCTCGTTCGGTCCGGTGCGCTGGACCTGGTTATTATCGATTCCGTCGCCGCGCTGGTCCCCCGCTCCGAAATTGAAGGCGACATGGGAGATGCAACAATGGGTATGCAGGCCCGTTTAATGTCACAGGCGCTGCGAAAATTATCCGGTGCGATTAGCCAAACCCGCACAGCCGTCGTCTTCACCAACCAATTACGCCATAAGATTGGTGTATATTTTGGCAACCCGGAGACAACGCCGGGCGGCCTGGCATTAAAATTTTACGCATCAGTGCGCCTGGATATGCGCCGCATCCAATCCATCAAATCAGGATCAGAAATCACTGGAAACCGTGTCCGCGTGCGGGTGGTAAAGAATAAGGTCGCCGCACCTTTCCGCACCGCTGAGTTTGACATCATGTACAACGAGGGTATCTCCAAAAATGGTGAAATCCTTGACCTGGGCGCATCCCTGGAAGTGATCACCAAACGAGGCGCCTTCTATTCTTACGGCGATATTCGCCTTGGCCAGGGTCGTGAGAACGCGAAGGAATTCTTAAAACAGAACTCGGAATTGCGTAATGAGATCGAAACTGCAGTCCGCGAACAGGCGTTTGGTGCAGGAGTACAAACAAATGATGCGGACGAACCGCCAAAAGACCCCAAGGAAAACGAGTAATCCCCGCTTTAATTTATATAGAGTGCTGTTTATCACAGTGCTCTTTTTTTACGTTCATTTTATTTCCTGCAGATAATACACATCACTGATCGCGGATGCTTCCACTGCTCCCTCCTAATCCTTTTTCAGTTCGTACATTCCACCAAAAGTTCGCGCCGCCCAAGTGTGATGTACATACCGGTAAATTTATGATCTTAAGCAGTGTGCCTTTGCGCATTGGTAGTATGTAATTTGTAGATTCGGAGTTCGATGATGATCACAGCAGAATCAGGGCATTTTCCATCCTTACGTGTGAACCCACCGAAGCCAATCGCACAGGGCTGTTAACCTCAATGATAACAAATTCATTTTGGCAGGATTATTGCACCTATTAGCATATATTATGACTAAAAATAATGCTAAGAAAGGTATTTCCTGGCTGACGCTGCTCGGCACATTTTTCGCGTTGATCATTTGCGTTACCGCAAGCGGTATGATCTATATCGTCTATCCGCAATCCAATCGTCTGCTGAGATTGTTTCTTGGAAGCAACGAGAAGGAAGTCTCTCTATCAGTACCTCAATTTATCGGCTCCAACGCACCCACACCTTTCCTGCCTTTACCTACTGATAAAGCACTACCCACACCAACTACCCAGCCTGACCCGCTTCCCACAAAAATGCCCGTTCCTACCCCCACTCAACAACTAACACCCATTCAAGAGTCAGAAACTGAAAGTCTGCCTGCTTCTGCCAGTATCACAGGCATCTTTGGTTCCCCTCAGCTTTACACGCTCGATTGCGAAGCACAGGCAGCAGTCGATTGGGCACGTTTCTTTGGTGTAACAATCAGTGAATTAGAATTCATTGACCGTATACCACAATCGGATGACCCCACCCAAGGATTTGTGGGGAAGATCAACGGCGCCATGGGGCGACTCCCCCCTGATGATTATGGAGTGCACGCTGATCCAGTCGCGGAACTCCTGCGTGAATATGGGCTCAACGCCGCTGCAGTCAGCGGTTGGGATATACAGGCAATTAAGAAAGAAATCGCCGAGGGTCGTCCGGTAATTGTATGGATTGTGAATCTGCCCTTTGCTATCGAGACCAGCCAATATACTGCTTCAAATGGAAATACAACCACCGTTGCACGATTTGAACATACCTGGATCATCACCGGCTATAACGCCTATTCGTTTACGGCCGTGGACAGTGAATGGACCTACAACGTGAAAACCTCCACATTCATTGAACGTTGGAATGCTTTAGGAAATCAGGCCATTATCTTGATTTCCGATTGAACCATACCTCATCATCTACGCAAGAAAAAGCCCAAATGAACTTTCTTTCAATCTCGAAAGTGTCTATTAATAAGTGGTACTAAAATTGGGGGGCTTGACAGACCCCTGTCAGCCAACCCTGTATTAAGGGTCACTCTCAAGCAGTCTTTTTAGAGAGGTGTTAGAAGTCCTTCAAGTGAAAGCAGGTAGTATTTGTCGGCAAGGCTCCTCAATAATAATCACAAGCGATATCATCTGTTGTCATATAATTATCTATTCATTTAGTAAAGAGGAATTAAAATGACGTCTAGGATAAAGCGCTTTGGATATTTTATTTCAGTTGTGATCAATTTCTTCATGATCTACGCAGCTAACAACTTGCTTAGCTGGAACATTCCTTATTTAACAGAACGATTTTCTGAGTGCCTTTGGGCAGTTAATTTATCGCTCGGCGTATCGATCTTTATTTCTCTTGTCTTCATGGTGTTTGACCGAAAGTGGTTCCGCAGTTTTATGAAGGCACTCGGAAATGTTTTTTCCTTTATTTCCGTGTACGTATTTCGGCGGGTATTTCCACTTGATCTTTCAAACAGCATGGCGAGAACGGTCAATTTAGGATTAGTGATTCTATTAATATTGATCCTACTATCAATTTTCATAGAATTGATCAATTCGATCAAGTTTTACACAAGCAAATCAACCAACTGATACTGGTTGATTTCACCGGATACCAATTCACTCCATAATTTCTTGGATTAATAACAATCTAACTAACATTATCTATTTATTATAAATAAAAAGAGACCGTGAGGATCACGGTCTCTTTTTTCCAACATTTATCTATGTGCCATGTTCCCAAGAATGTAAATACTTTTCCTGCTCTTCTGTTAACGTATCAATTTCGATACCCATCGCTTCTAATTTCAAACGGGCGATTTCAAAGTCAATATCTTCGGGGACACCATATACCGCATTATCAAGTTTGTCCGCATTCTTAACTATATATTCAAGACTTAAGGCCTGATTCGCGAACGACATATCCATCACACTCGCCGGATGCCCTTCCGCTGACGCCAGGTTGATCAGGCGACCTTCTCCAAGAATATGGAGCCTGCGCCCGTCATCCAACTTATATTCCTCCACATAGGGACGCACCAATCGTTTTGAGGTTGCCATTTTCTCCAATGCTGGAATATTAATTTCCACATTGAAATGTCCAGAATTTGAAATGATCGCGCCGTCCTTCATCACTTTAAAATGTTGCTGATCTATTACATCAATATCGCCGGTCAGAGTGCAGAAAATGTTTCCTTCTTTCGCTGCCTCGATCATCGGCATCACACGGAAACCATCCATGACCGCCTCCAAAGCTTTCAGCGAATCCACTTCAGTAACAATCACGTTCGCTCCCATTCCCCTTGCTCGCATGGCCAAACCGCGTGCGCACCATCCATAACCGGCAACAACAAACGTTTTTCCAGCAAGGAGGATATTAGTCGCGCGAATGATACCATCCAGTGTAGATTGACCGGTACCGTAGCGGTTATCAAATAAGTGCTTGGTCATCGCGTCGTTTACCGCAACGATGGGATATTCTAACGCGCCGTCCTGTGCCATCGCTCGTAAGCGAATCACACCAGTTGTAGTCTCTTCTGTACCGCCAACTACATCATCCAATAATTCACGGCGATCCTTATGGATCGTACTGACCACATCCGCTCCATCATCCATTGTAAGATTCGGTTTGTGATCTAAAGCGGCATGGATATGTTTATAGTATGTGGTTTTACTTTCCCCTTTAATCGCAAAAGTCGGGATCTCATAATAAGATACTAAAGCAGCTGCCACATCATCCTGAGTAGAGAGAGGATTGGATGCAGTAAGAACTACATCTGCACCCCCAGTTTGTAATGTAGTCATCAGATTTGCAGTTTCGGTGGTAACGTGTAAACATCCAACAATACGCATTCCTTTTAGCGGTTTTTCTTTTTTAAAACGTTTCTCGATCGAACGCAGCACAGGCATTTCACGCTCCGCCCATTCCATCCGCAGCCTTCCGCCTTTAGCTAGCTTAGCATCTTTTATATCAAATTTATCCATATTGTTCCTTTCAATAATTATTCTTCTATTAACGTATCCAATGCTCCATTATCATCAAAGTACTTTCTATAGCGTTGGACAAACTCAACACGTGTAAAACGGTGGTTCTGTGTACCCTGTTTTTCTAAACAATACGTCGCAGCCAAAGCGCCCATTTGGCCGCAAGTCTGCCAATCAAAATCAAGCATTTTTCCACGGACAAAACCACCGCGAAATGCATCGCCCAC
>SDBT01021077.1_pt1 | contig 10186 bp, 18 predicted proteins | sample 2277101 | NCBI WGS metagenome assembly SDBT01 (sample SAMN10404973, study PRJNA504765) | marine sediment metagenome | isolation source: marine sediment core GS10_PC15, 103 cmbsf | place: Arctic Ocean: Southern Knipovich Ridge | collected 2010
GCTCATAGAAATGCTCAAAGGATTCACAACAATACACAAAAAGAATAATTTAAAACGCTTGATACAAGCCGATACAATCTCAACCCGTGATTTACGAGAGATCGATGATGCCAAAGGAATTGAGTGATATATTAGGATTGGATCGCATCCAGGAGAAACCGCCTGAGCTGACAAATGAGATTGCAGTATCAAATCTGGTTCTTAGAATGGATGCGAAGATTTGTGAGGTTATAAATTACCTTGAAATGTATCAGAATGACAAGAGTATTAGTCCCGAAATATTGAAAATAGCTATCGAAAAATTAGATAAAATTTAATACTATGTTGAGCGACATTGATTGATTAGTGAAATACCAGCAGCGGATAGAGGAATTGAATGAGATGAATATGTCACTTCCAGGGCAGGATCATTATGATAATGTGGAGGTGACGATTTCTCCGGATACTTTAATCAAAGTAAGCTGGACAAATAAGGAGGGGAAATTCTCTGCATCCAAGCAATTCCCGTTCTCTGCCATTGACGATGTAGGAGAAAGAGACAGAAAAAAGATTGAATATCGCAAAGCAAAACCTGGAGAAAAGGAGAATAAATGACACTTGAATTAAACAAACAACAATGAAACCAGTAACCAACGAAACACATTGCCCGGTATGCAATGAACCCTGGGATGAATGCCCTTGTGATGATCTCTATCCGGAACCCAAACTTATACAACTCGATGATGAATTTATCGAATCATCAATAGACTTTGAATCATGAGAAATCCAGGATATATCGTTACCACAAAAAAGGGATTGAGGGGGCGAACATATCATAATAAAGGAATGATTAATGGGAAAGTTCCCGTTTATCTGGAAACCGGAAAACATCAATATGATGATAAGGCAATTCTTTGCGATCCCGATACCGTAAAAATGAACGGATTTATTGACTAATAATTATAACATGAAACCAATTAAATTTAAGGAACAAAACATTGTCATTGCCAGGGATCAGAAACAATATATCCCATTACCCGCACACAAAGCAGCTGATCAGGACGGAATTGTTTGTGTTGTCTCTTGTTGGGAGGGGACAATATTAGAACGATTAAAGTTTCTTTTCAGAGGGAAATTATATTTGTCTGTAACAACATTCAATAAACCATTACAGCCGTTGTTTATGACAATTGATAAATGGAGTATCTTGAATAAAAAATGTTTCAAAAAATAGTCATGATGAAATCAGACAAAAACAGAAGGCGATTATTTTTCTGGACTATGCGGGGGTTTAGAAAGAAGGGGGGACTAATGAGTCGCGGTGCGCGATGTTGCATAGTGACAACGACAAAATGTCAGTATCATTGCGATTACTGCCCTTCGTTCATCTACGGGAAGCCAAAGAAATACCAGGAATGCACATGGCAGGAGTGGAGGGTGTTCATGGAACGGTTTCCCATCTGGATCAGCGTAGTCTACATTACAGGCGGGGAACCATCATTATACTCAGATGTTGTACCACTTACAAACTATCTGATCGATGCAGGACACCATGTTATATTGCAGACTAATCTACTCAAACCGGAGGCGTTCATCGGAATCCGGCCTCATTACAGGCTTATTTTTATGGCTACTTACCACGAAAAACAGGAACAGAAGCTCGGCAGGGGGGATCAGTTCTACGAAAATGCAGAATTTCTACGGGATAATGGATTTCTGGTTATAACCCAGCAAGTTGGAGGCGTAGACAGGAGAAACACTCGAGTGAAAGAATACTTTACAAGAAGGTGGTTTCTGGAATCCGATAATGCTATAATGTTTGAACCAACAGCACCCCGATCATTGAGAATGTGGCTGGGAAGTGTAAATATGTATAAAAAATAAAGCTATGATACTATCATTTATGCCTCAATTCAAAGAAAAGATATTGAATAGAAGCAAGATTCACACTATCCGTAAAAATAACAAGCGGTGGACAGTCGGTAAAAAGATACACTTTGCCACAGGGGTAAGGACAAAAAACTATAACTGTTTTAAAGAGGGGGAATGCATCGCACTTCAGGAGTTCGCAATTTATTGGAGGGGTAATACTGTCTATCCGGTTGCAGTAACTATATCCAAGAGAAAGCTGAGTTTAGATGAAGTGGAAGCTCTTGCTAAAAATGACGGATTTGATCATGTTGATGATTTTTATGACTGGTTTAATGAAGATTTTAAAGGCATCATAATTCACTGGACAGATTATTTATATTAACCCCTCAACCCAACAAAAATGATATTTCTATTCGTGCCATATTATGATAAATGGAATGATTATTTCCAGCAGTGCCTTGACAATCAGACAGAGGAATTTGTACTCATGAAATACAACCGAAAAGAGATGGGCGATTACTGGACTCATGCCTGTAATTTTTTCCTGAAACAGCTTAAAACTTACAGGGGTATAACTAATGATGATGTTGTTTGTATTATGAATAATGATATAAGGTTCGGATGGGATTTAATGGCTGCAGGAAATAAAGTAAAGGAAAATGAAATATTAATTCCTTTCGGTTCTGATATACAAATTGATTGGAAAACAAAAAAGATGATCAAGGGCAATCGGATTGATACTTTTCCAGGCCGGACTTTTTTTATGAAAGCAACGGACTTTATTAATTCAGGAGGGTTTTCTAAATTGTTACCACACTATCTTTCTGATTATGACTTTGGAATCAGGATGATAAAAAAGGGAATGCGTGTGGTGGTGATGAATCAACCGATCCGCCATATCGATCATCCAAAAAATAACAACCCCTGGTCTATTCGAAGTACGAACAATCCTGTTTTCTGGACAATATTTCTACTAAAGCATGGCCGCAATAGATACTTCTTTTTGAATTTACTGAAGGTCTGGGCGGGGTTGATATTAAAAATTAATCAAAATGAACAAATCAAAAAAGAATCATCAAAATCAAATCAAGATTCAAAGAAAAGAACTTGAATTAAGAATTGAACACAATGCTGAAACGATTACCCATAGTTTCGAGGAAATCGCATTGCACAAAAAATCAATCAAGCTGTCCAAAAAAGATCAGGCAATAAGCATGGATCGGCTGAGGGATTTGGAAACGGAATATGAATTTTTATTTACATAGAGAAATTAAAAATCATGAAAGGATATTTGTACCCACAATCAGACGGGGTGTATGTAAACAATAACTAAAATTTTAAATTATGTGGGGATCAGATAATGCAATTTTTAACGTAAATGGCGAAAGTCTTGAAAAACTCGTAAAGACACTTGAATTAGCATTGGATGGGAAAACAGTTAAGGGCTGGAAAATATATCCGGATAAGGGAATGTGTCTTTATAGATATGATTCAACGAGTGATAAAAGTTTGAATTTATTTCCCACTTCAATAACCGCAAGCCAGGCAGCACAGATGGTTTTTCAATGGCTTAGTACCGATGAAGCTAAGAAGATACCATGCAAAGACTGGGACAGCGATGCGCATCATGACGGACATAATAAACTTGGCTGGCGGGTATATACCGAAGATTGGGGACATGTACATGATGATTGGAATGTTGTGGCAATTAAACCCGCTTATATGTGGTACGGGAAATAATACCCCTGCGAATATGAAGGTAAGCAAGTAACTAAGTTGACAAACTAAATATAATGTATTATCTTTGCAGAAGGGGATGACTGGATTTGACAGGGTATTACTAATTCAGGGTATCACTGGACCTGGGTTCGAATCCCCACATCTCCACAACCGGCGAATTAAAACGCTCGGAATTGCGCCTCGTAGCGTAATTCGACTGAGAGGGACCACAAGGTGAATCCCTCTTTTTTTATGAAGGGGGGAACCTTAGGAGGGGGGTTGTGTTTTTTAATTGACTTTATCGAAAATTTCTCATAACTTGTCGAATTATGACAAAAGCAGATCGTAATAAAAAAGGTCAATTCATAATCGGACACTTCGGAACAGAAAAACAATTCACCAACCCGGAAGAGTTACAAACTCACATTGATGAATATTTTAATCATCAGGATGACAACCCTATTATAAAAAGTGAAGTACACGGGAAGGATGCTGAAACAATCCGGGTACCTATCCAAAGACCTTATACTATTGAAGGGCTTGCAAGGCAATTAGGGCTTGTTAGGATGTCTCTGATTAACTATGAGAAGAGGGAGGGATACGAACCCTATTTTGACATTATTAAGCGCGCAAAGGAGAGAATCCGCGAACAATGGATTGAATTAGGACTCATTGGAGTGGGCAAAGAATACTTCACGAAGTTCATGTTAATCAACAATGCAGAGTATAAAGATAAGTCTGAGGTTGATCACAGATCCGGGGACAGGTCCATGCAACCCATGAACATAACTGTTGATTCAAAGGAAACCGGGGATGAATTCAAAAAGCTGATTGATGGAGCAAAAAATAACGAACGTCCTGCGGAGAAATAGCCAGGCTTACCATGAGGGTCATAGGCTTATAATCAATCAGGGGGGCCAGGGATCATCGAAAACATACTCAGTACTGCAACAGTATTACAACCTGGCCAAACACTTACCAGAACGCCGGATCTTTACAGTTTGCTCCTATGCATTACCTCACTTAAAGATCGGAGCAATCAGGGATTTTGAAAATATCCTGAGATCAGCAGGGGAAAACATTGATTCAATCCACAACAAAACAGATAAGTTTTTTCGTATTGGTCAATCGATCATTGAATATTTCGGGATAAGGGATGCCAAGGCAATCGGACCCCGCCGGGATTACCTGTTTGTTGATGAACCTAATAACAGGATTGAGTACAAAGATTTCGATCACCTGATGCAAAGGACTCATATCTGTACAACGGTTGCTTACAATCCCCGTAATGAATTCTGGCTGCATGATAAGGTCATGCCTCATTTCAAACACGCATTCATCAAATCCACATTCCTTGACAATCCATATTTACCCAAAGGAGAGTTATTAAATATCCTATCAAAAAAGGATAAGCCAGAGTTTGAGAATTGGTGGAGGGTTTATGCTCTGGGAGAGATGGGCAAATTTGAGGGGACTATATTTCCTAACTGGGAAAACGATGAATGGGATGATTCATTGCCTTATGGCTATGGTCTGGACTTCGGGTTCCATCCGGACCCTGATTCATTCGTTAAAGTGGCCGTTGATAAGAAACACAAATTGATCTATGCTCAGGAGTGTTTTTATTCCTCTGGCCTTTTGCCTTCAGAACTGATTGACAGGGTTGAGGAATTCGCATCGCGTAACAATCATATTATTGCTGACTCCGCCGATCCACGGATGATTGCCAACCTTCAAAGGAAATTTAATATCCAGGGTGTAAGTAAGACAGGCACCGTTGCAGAGTGGATCAGACTTATGCAGGATTATAAGATAATCGTTTGCGGGGAATCGTACAATCTTGAAAAGGAATTGAATAATTATGTATGGAATGATCGCAAGGCCGGGATCCCCGTTGATGCATTCAATCACCTGATCGATGCGATAAGATACTATTTTATGAACATGAATCAGCTCAGGCCGGTCACAAGAGCATATTAACACAATGGAGAACTTTAAAAAATATACGTTCGCGGAATTCCTGAACCTCCCTGAATTGGAACGCAAGGAATACGAACGGATCGGGCTCCTTTTAAAACCTGATTCCTGGCAAGTATCGGACTTTATGAATTGGCCGTACATAATGGTTAAAGATATACAACAGGCATTCTCTCGAAATATTGACTATGAGGATGTTATACGGGTGATCAATGAACTGACCGGACAGAGTAAGGATAAAATTCTGTCAAAAATATGGATTGATATCTTTAGATTCATTAAATTTGTAAGTAATTCAATCAATCAGGTCAATGAACTTGAGCAGAAACTTGTACATGAACCGGACGCGGATGAGGTCAAAGCCGGGATTGAAATGTACAATGAATTCGGATACTTTGTAACTATCAGCAGACTTGCCGGGGACATCTTAAAACAGGAGGCAGTTGGACAGTTGCCATATTCTCAGGTATTCGCACAATTGAGGCTGAATCAGATCGACAATATATTCATGAAGAATTATCAAAAAGCAATAACTAAGAAATGAAAGGCAATAAGCTATTAGCAGAGTATTTGGGAAATTCAGCAGCATTTAGATCCAGTGGAGATCTCATTTGGTGTTTCAATGATAATTATGATGAATGGCAACGATGGATACCCGATAAAGATTGGAACCAACTCATGATGGTAGTGGAGAAAATCAGAAAGGAATTAAACGATGAACGTGGGCCATGTCAGCATTATGATTTACATGATATTTTATTAGTACTTGTTAATTCATATATCGGTAAGTGTGATTATACGATTGAAGAAATCGCCAACGCTTGTGTTGAATATATTAAATCAAAGAAATGAAAGCACTCAAAATCCTCTTCCTGATCATCTGGGCGATTCCTGCATTTATATGTTATGGGTTATCCTGGTCGTTTTGGGGAATATCCTGGCTGCTTGGAGCAATCGCCGCCTTATGGTTCTATGTCAAGGGAGATAAAACAGCATTTAAAAAGACAGTGAAATGATTGATCTTGTTGCCACATTTAAAACCTATGCAACCGCCTCAAGTTTTGAATTTGTTTACGGCCGGGTGAGCGAACAGAATTGGATAATGACAAAGGATGTTGATCTCGATGAAGGCGAATCCGTTATTGTTCTTTTCCCAATCATTGAGACTGCAGACGTTGCAAACTCATTCCCCCAATCATGGAATGTCTCAACTCAGATATGGCTCGGGAAAAGATTCGATACCGATAATGAATCCGGCACCTTTTCCCAACTGGATGAAACAGATCAACAGAAGTGGGATCGCCGATTGTTTGCGCTCCGCTCTGCTATTGAAACATATTTGAAAGCTGTGTTTTGTGCAGAGGCCGGACTCGAATTAACGAGCGCCAGGATTCAAACATTCCTGAATCAGTATGATGAGAATATTGATGCAATTGGCATGGAGATAACATTTAATTATGATAGCAGGGTATGAAAATAATTAGACCATTTACAGGAACAGGGGGCGTATTTTTTCCGGTTGGATTACCGCCAGTTGGGACTTGTGAATTTTCTACAAAGGAATGCCGCAAATGGTGTTATGTTAATACTCCTGATTATCCTGATTATGATGAAGAGGTAAGAATCCCTGAATCAGAAAAGCGGGAAATATATGAAACATTTATTAACAGAGCGATCCCTTCATTAATCGATCAGATATTATCAGAACTCGATGGACTTCAAACAAATATTTTACACTGGTTTGGTTCCGGGGATTGTATGAGAAAGGATGTTGATCGAATTTCCGGAATCATTGATAGGATAAGAGGTATCGGAATAGTGCAAATGGGATTTACAAGAAACAAACAATTATGGTCAGAAAATAAAGATGTATTCGCATTAACCGTTGATGATAAAAGAGAGGCAAGCGATCAAAACGCAATGTATGCATTGCCTCAATTTAAGAAATATAGATCAGTAATGTTTGTCCCGTCTTATAAAGTTCATGGGGGATTGTGCGGCCCAACAGTATGCAGGGATAGGAAAATTGAGAGGCTTGAACATCATATTGATTGCCGCATATGTCTGAGATTAAAAACCGGATGTTTTGATAGGCCAAAATAGTAATTAATATGATCGCCGACATTGTTAAAACATATCTGGATAGTACGCTCCCCGATCTCATAAAAAGCTATGAGGGCAAAGGACTGAGGGCATCGGGAGAGTATGCAAAGGAATTGAAAACCGTTGTTACTACATCCGGAACAAAGATCAATGCAAAGATTACCGGGCCCATTCAATCTATATTCATGGAGGACGGGCGGGGACCAAACCGGGACACCTCACAACAGGCAGTCAGGAACCTGGGCTGGCATCTGAAACAATGGGTTGCTGATAAGGGTATTGATGTGAATCCGTATGCCGCCGCTCATAAGATCGTAAACAAGGGGATCCAGGTACCGAATCCTCACAACCCCGGCGGGGCAATATCGGATGTGATCAATGATGATTGGTTCGATAAACTTAATGAGATACTTCGTTTTGATGTTATTCAGGATATTCAAAGCGATGTACTGAGGCAATTCAAATCTTTTAACAACTGAGAAAATGGCAATCACCATTACTGAAAACATGGAATACACCCGGGCCGGTGAAGGAACTCCGAGCGATGTTATATCGGGGCATAATGCTATCATCTGGCTATTTGAGGACGGGGCAATTGCAGCAACCCCAACGGCAACGATTCAATTCGTTGTGAAGAATAATGCCGGGGCAACCATTTATACCAGTTCATTATTTGCTGCATACCTGTTAAGTTTCTCCGCTCCAACTGCCAGTTTTAGATTCGATGCCACTCAGATCATTAAGCATATTATCAACAATTACTTTTACCGGGAAATGAGTAACGATGTTATTTCCGCTGAGAATTATGGCTCTGAATTGGAGGTGCAGATTAAGACATTTGATAACGCTGTTCTGGAAGATACCAATAACATTGATTATTTCGGATGCCATGCCCTCAATCAAATAGGCGATGAAGCTGGGGCCAACATTCCCCGGATGTTCTATAACGATACCGAAGATATTGCACACTTTCTGGGGTACCCGAATAAGCTGTTTTTCTTTGCCCGGGCAACATTGGCTGCCGAAACGCCAATCATTGAGATAACGCCGGGGGTTACTAATCAAATAACAGGATGGGAAAATATTGCGGCGGTTCCTTATGATACCTTCACGTTGAGCGGTGTTACCATATCATCTGCCATAAATCTTGCCGGAGCAGCTGAAGCATATTCAAGTGAGTTTTCCATAAATTCAGGGGAATCAATAAGGCTTGTATTTAATCTGACATTGAATAGCGGCGAATTACCATTTTTTGTTATTTATCAAAAGGATGGTCCTCCTGGAAATAGATCAAATATAGTTCAATCAGCGGGGGGAGATAATATCATCATTTTAACACCAACACAGACCCTCCCGATAGTTGTTATAAGAGTATTCAACGCGATCCCTTCAAATTTCTCAACCAATGCTGTCCATGCACAATTACTGATCGCTTATTCCGTACAGGGAACGCTCGGGCTGTTTGTTCATGCCCTTGATCTGTATGCCTTTCAATTAACATCCCTGGTTAAACAGGTACTTGTAAAATATGATCCTACTGATCCGACCCTTGTAAAGACTTTCAACCTGGATGTATTTGAACCTTGCGAGAATGCTGTATATATTCGATATCTGAACTCCGAGGGGTATTATGCATTTTGGGCCTTTTCTCCGTTCCCCTTTGAATCTGTTCAATCTAATCAGATCGGAAGCGTAATAAATGCATTCTCAGATATGGCGGCGGCGAACTCAAGGAATAAAAGCATTGGGTACCGGGATGCATTCAAGCGCCTCGATGTTATATCCCCGGCGGTGCCGCTCAAATACCAACGCAAGCTACTCGAATTATTCACCTCCCCGGCGGTTTATATCTGGCAAGGATTACCAACGGCGGATGATAATCTGATATCAGAACTCACAAATTCAGGATATGAGACTTTTAAATCTGATGGAACGATTGTCATATCGGCAATAAATACAGGGGGAACGGATGTAATATTTTCTGATACGTTTGAGGTCGAACAAGGCGAAAAAGTTACCGCAATTATATTTTTAACACTAAATTCCGGTCAGCTACCTTTAATTAGGCTCATTAATTCGTCTTTGACAGCAGTAAGATCATCAGACGTTAATCTTGCTGCCGGATTCAATTCAATTGATTTAACGGCAACCGCAACGGATACAGTTCGCTTTCAAATTCTAAACACAGCTGCCTCAAATTTCAAAACCGACAAAATCATTGTCAAACGCGGCGAAGTTGAAACTGATTGGATATTACTCGAAAGGGTTGAGGGGTCGCATACACTCAGGGAAAAGAAAGTAGCGGACAACTTTCAATGTACTCTGGTATTGCCTGAAAAATATACTCAACAATTGGGAGGATCAGTATGATTCAGGCGTATCTAAATAGCCAGGAGCTGAAATTGTTTCCGGATATTGCAATCGGATTAACGATTCAGAATTTTGACATCTCTGATATATCGAATCGCAAGATTGATCGTACCAATGTTATCCAGGTACCCAAATCAGGGAATGAACAGATATTTGATTTCTCATC
>SDBT01021078.1_pt1 | contig 10186 bp, 2 predicted proteins | sample 2277101 | NCBI WGS metagenome assembly SDBT01 (sample SAMN10404973, study PRJNA504765) | marine sediment metagenome | isolation source: marine sediment core GS10_PC15, 103 cmbsf | place: Arctic Ocean: Southern Knipovich Ridge | collected 2010
GATAACGTAGGCTCACTGGTGGATAATACCAAGACGGAATGGGTATGCTATTCTAGCCAAAGCTACATGAGCTTTGATCCTTCACCACCGGTAGGTACGCTTACTCCGGACGTAACATTTACAGCGGCTGGACAATATCACATTGGTCTGCTTGCCAAAGATAGCAACGGCAACGTAGTCGGTTCAGGTGTGGTAGTTATAAATGTGAAATCATTTGACGGCCAAGAGCTTAATGTAACCGCATCGGCCGACAAGTATACCGTCACATTATTCGTGGATGACCCTGTGAATTTAACTGCTACAGTTGGTGGCGGGGAATTCCATTATGTAGAATGGGCGGGGGAAACAGGCAAAGTAGAATTTGGCGAACTAACATATGACGGTTCAGAGGACGAGTTTAAATCAACCGCAACATTCCATCAATCGGGAACTTATACGCTAAAATTCAGTGTAAAGCGTGAACTCGAAGACAGCACGGTCGTGGTTGTCGGTTGGGACACTGTAGAAATTACGGTAAACCAACCCCAGGTAGTGGTTGATGCAAAAGTAGACCTTGGTGGTGGAGTAACGGAGGATGAATACAGTGTGGTAATTGACGGTGCTTCAATTGATGTCGACTTAACTGGCGAGGTATTTGGTTTCGAGAACTCCGAAAGCCTGGTTTATGAATGGCGTTGTTCTGAAGACGTATCTGAAATAGTGACATTTGATCATCAGGATACCAGCAGTCCGGACGCTACAGCTACAATCACCGAAGCTGGGAAGTACCAACTTGGTTTGGCTGCCATATACGGATCAACTGACATCGGCTGGGATACTGTCTGGGTTGCGGTCTTGTTAAGCGATCCAATTGCAGAGGCAGGAGATGATTATCCAACGGTTGTTCCAGGTGAAGAATTACCCTTGGATAAAGCACATGCTTGGTGCCTGCCGAACAGGACTTTAACTACAATCCAATGGTCAAGCGACCCTTCGGCTGGCGTAGAATTCTCTTCGACGGAAGATATTAACCCGACCGTAACATTTGCTAACGAAGGGATTTACGAACTTACGCTGTATGTACAAGACAGTCAGAACGATGATAGTTCAGACAGCGTGACGATTGTTGTTGAACGTCCCTCGAAGTATGTCTTTGCTGGCGCTCCAAAGACGGCTATACCATATTATGCAATTTCTTTAAATGATGCTTTTGCTGTTCCTTCATTATCAACTTTATTGTACCAGTGGTCTGTAACAAGCAGTCCTGATGGAGCAGAAGTTGATTTTAGTCCTTCAGAATTCGTTTTGCGTCCGGAAGTTGTATTCAATACTAAAGGTGATTATGAACTTACATTAACTGTTTATGATGGAGTCACTTTATTCGGTCGGGATGAAGTTGCCATTACCGTTAATCCTAATCCGATGCAGGATGATGCCGCTCCTGTTATTTCTGATTTTACAGCAACTATTGGCGGCAGCGATATTGACAGCCAAACTGTATGTGGCGACATATCAATTACCGTAGAGGCTGAAGATGCTCATCTCCATACCATATATGTTAAGCTTGACGAGTCTACTCTTCCAATAGATAACTTGGAAGTAATAGAAGGCTCACCAGATAGTCCACAAAAATTGCTGCTCACACATGTTCTGGATACACACTCTATACCGTATAGCCAAAATTCCCGAACTTTGACTGCCTATGCAGTTGATAAAGCAGGCAATTTGACCGAGAGTGACCCTGTACAATTTACAACTGACTGTACCATATATGACTTTATCGTAACTCCAGAGACTATTACCGCCTCTGATCAGACGCTTGATTTTAGTGCAGATCTTGCTCCCGGCTTCCCCGGACAATGGACACTAGAGGTTATTGGAACGTCCTACAGTGTGAGTAGAGACGATGATCCTATGTCTGAAACTGGAGTTCGCCCTGTTGAAGATTTGGGCTTGGCGACAAATGGCTCCAACAATGGTACGTACCAAGCTAAATTGACTGCTGATGGAGATGAGGCTTATGTTTTGTTCAATGTTGCAATGAACATGTCCACAGATGATCTGAATGCGGAAATTGACAGCAGTCTTAAGATTACATACGACGAGTTTTATATGCCTGAAAATACCAGACCAACGATCACTGAAGGGTTTTATGAGTTATGGGGTAAGGCCTATCACCCTGATTTTCCGGACGATGTTTATTTTAAGATAGAATTGTCTGATGGTAAAGAATTATATAAAAATATTACACCAGGTTATCTTGACGAAAACGGTTATCGGAATGCATCAGTCGGATCTGGTGCCGTATATGGTTCATTCGGTACTTTAGATTTCTCTTCCATAGCAAATGGAATATACCAGTTGCAACTGACCGTTAAATGCCCGGGGCTGGTAAAAACCGACCAGGTTGAGGTTGCGATTAATTGTCCGTTTAAGATCGGCAATATAAAGTTCTCCCAGGAGGATATAGTTATACCAGTTGGTGGTTATCCTTTAAGACTAGTTCGCAGCTATGACAGCCTCAGAAAAGATAGGGATGGTGATTTCGGCCACGGCTGGACTTTTACTTTGGCCGATATGGACATTGAACTCAACGAGACGCGTCAGGACGGAGGTAATTACACACAGCGTTGTGGTGGTGAATTTGATCGGGATGTTACCCTGACCCTGCCTGATGGCAAACGTGTAACATTTGTCTGCTACATGGACGGTTCTTCATCGAGTGGTGCTGGGTCGTGGACGGCCAAGTATCTATCACCTGAAGGTGTTTATGCTACACTGACGACAAAGGGTACCGAAAAATTGATTTATCAAAGTGAGATATTATACGGTTTAGGATGGTGGTGGGAAGGCTATCGACCGAACGACCGCACCCCTTACTTAGATTTAAGTCTCCATGACTTCTCTGGATTTACCCTTAAAATGAAAGATGGGACTATATACAATATCGAACGGAAACAATATCCGGTACAAGAATTTCCCGATCCGTTTGGAGGGTGGGAGTATCTCTATGAGTACCAACCCTATGGTAAGCCGTATCTGGACTCTATCGTAATGACATCTGGCGAGGAAATTAAATTTATCCTTGATAACGTACTCAGCACCGGCGAAGAGCCGATTGTAGAGAAAGTTGAGTTCTATCAAAATGGTGAAAGCAGTCCAGCCAAGTCTTTCAAGATTGAGCATGACAGTCTCGGCCATATTAGAAAAATCTATCCACCTAGTGAGTTGGACCAGAACGGTGAACTTGTTACCGGTGCGTTGCCTTACATAGAATATGACTATGATAGTTATGGTAACCTGACAAAAGTATCAAAGCTGGTATATGAAGACGATCCGCAAGATCCTGGGAATCAGCGCTATGAGGATACCACGTATGTTTATGATGACTATGTTTATGATCCCATAAACCATTACATTGTTGATATTAAAGATCATCGCGGTTTGAGTCCGATCCGGTACGTTTATGATAATAGCGGCCGGATGATAGGAGTCTATGATGCCAAGGGTAATTACATAGAAATAGACCATGACCTCGCAAACAACACCGAAGTTGTTACGGACCGCCTGGATAACATAACAGTTTACTACTACAACGAAAGGGGTAATGTTGAGAGGATTGAAAATCACTTGGGATACAATACTCTTTATGAATATACTGACTTGGATAACTTGGATAAACCGACCAAGGCCAGGGTTCAACTGGATGAGGCAGCAGACCCGCTGGACTACCCACCTGTGGAAGCGCATTGGAGCACGACCGAATACGTATATGACAGCAAAGGTAGACCGACGATTGTTACAGATCCAGTGTATAATGTGACTACAAATGCTTATGATGATTTGGGGAGCCTAACGTTAACCGCTCAATGGAGACTTACGGACCCGGCTGACCCAGATCCGGTCTTCCCCGCTGATTATACAGAGGTTTCTACGACAACAAATACTTACGAAAACAATCTCCTGAAAACAACTGAGATAACGAAGGACTCACAGAGATATGATATGATGGTCAACATCTATGATAATAAGAACCGTATTACGCATGCGATAAAGATCAACTTGCCACGGATCAGCGATTTCAATCCATTATATACTCTCAGCGACATTGGCAGCCTTGAAAACCAGGCTGATCATTCTATTACCAGCTATACGTACGATGAGGGTTCCAGCAATTCGCCTGACCAGCCGTACAGAATTACCGAACCGAGCGGTGCTAAACGTTACTTTGAATATGATGAAAATGGTAACCAGGTTCTCTCGTGGTACAAATGGGTAGACCCTGCAGGCCAGGATCCAGATCGCTATGTGATAACAGTCAATGATTATGACGGTCAGGGACGTGTAATTCAAACCAGGCGTCTGGTTGATAACGAAATACCCTACAATGAGCTAGACCTTATCAGTGAAGTGATTCTAAGTTCCACTACGTACAATTCCATCGGTAAGCCGGATATGGTCGAGGGTGAACACCTGCCAGGTGAGGAGGGTAAACTGACTGTATATGAATACGATGAGGTAGGTAATTTAGTAGAAACCAAGACCTATGAAAACTATACTGCCTATGCGGCCCATCCGGTAAGTAATAGACTTACGGTTACTCAAACACTCTACGATGCCGAAGGCAGGGTTCTTGTTACTGTTGGTCCTTACGCCCCGGCATCTGCTGATGAGCCCGTTGGTACCGAAAATATCTATGATGCCCTCGGCCGAGTTGTCGAGACACGCAGATGGGCAGATGTAGAAATTACAATGGAAGATGTCACGAATTCAAACAACGAAGTCGTCGGCAGATGCAGCACCGGCTGGACCACAGAAGGTGCCGCTGCCACGGCTGGCAACGAACTGTCATATACAAAGACCATTTACGACATTGCTGGCAGAATCAAACATTCTGTCACTCTTGAGGAGGTCTGGGATCAGGCATATGTCACCAAGGAACAGCCCACGACATACAATTATGACGATGCCGGCAAGCAGGAAGAAGTTATTGATCCTCTTGGTCATCAGATCACTTATATCACCGGTGATATCTATACAATCGCCTGGGCTAATACAAGCTGGGATGTATCTCTGAACTTAGGACATAGAACCAAAACAGAATACATAGGCACTCGTCGTGATTATATTATCGATGCCCGCGGATTTGAACCCGAAGCCGTTCAGGACCACTATAAAACTTCTTTTGCCTATGATGCTCTTGGCAGGCTCACCAAGACCACTCATCCCGAGACCGTGGTCGATGAAGGTGGAGCTACTCCCGTCATAACCTACAGCCACGTAGAATATGACGGCTTGGGAAGAAAAGCCTGGCAGTCTGAAACAACAATCGAATCTAATCCAGCTAATGCTATCGGCCGAGAATTCTACTATGATACAGCAGGTCGGCTGACAGCGGTTGAACTGCCCGTAGTAGATGATCCGGAGGATGACCCAGACCTCGGCGAAACCGTACATCCGAGGTATGATTATTTCTACGATGATTATGGTAATCAGGTAGGCAGACTCGAGCCGAAAGGCCGATTGACTGTCTTTAAGTACGACCAACTCAATAGACAGACGGCACAATATATGCCGTTTGAATTTACCGACCCGACGCCGGGTACCCCTGTCACAGTTGATGACGTCTACACGGCTCTTGGCAATGCTTCACCTGCACCGGATTCGCAGACCCGACAGTACAACGACTTAGGACAGCTCGAAAGAACAAAAGATTTCAAGGGACAATACACTCTTTATGAGTATGTTACCTCTGGCTGTGGTTGTGGTGAGACCGGCAAGTTGAAGGCTAAGCAATTCTATGACGGCGATCCTGACACCACAGGAGTCCTGCGCAGCCACTTTGAGTTTACATATGATGCTCTCGGCCGAAAGGTAACCAAAACTATAACCGAATACGACACAGGTGGTAGCACTGTAACTTATATCCGATGCTATGAGAAAGTTTATAATGATGATGGTCAAATCGACTCAGTTAACATCTACCCGACCTTCGCTGACTATCAGGGTGGTACTAATCTGCTTGATTCGGTTGGTTATGGCTATGACGATATAACTGGCCGTAAAGCACTTGTCCGCACACCTGATGATGACCTGAGTTATCAAACTCAGGTCGGCTATACATACGATACCTTAGGTAGGCTAAAGACGGTCGAAGTCGACAAACGCAACGGCGAGGAGCCAGCCGCAGAAGACAGCACCTATGATTACAATCCCATTGGCTCACGCAGCTCACTTACCTATGCCAACGGCAATTTCGCCGAGTACCAATACGATGCGCTGAACCGACTCAACGTTCTGACCAATTGGCAGACCGATGCCAAGAACACCGAGCTGAGCAAGTTTACCCATAAGCTATACGCTGATGGTATGCGTAAGGAAGTCGCCGAGAAAGTTGATGAAAACAGGACGGTCACCTATACGTATGATAATCTTAACCGCCTGACCAACGAACAAGGCACCAGTTCATCTGGCAGCTACAGCATCGAATATACTTACGACCTTGTAGGCAACCGTACTCAGCGAGTGGTAACTGCAAACGGCAACGTCCTGACAACAGACTACACCTACGACTCAAAAACTGACAGGTTAACGACCGAGGAGCACGCTGGCCCCACAACCTGTATGTACATCGGAGACAGGCCATACTACGCCTATGCGAAACCAGGTGGTGGCTTCTATTACCTTGATACCGATGGCAATAAATTAGGCTCCTTTGGTGCGTTTATACGCGGTCTGCCTTCAAGCTTCAGTCAGTGGCTCTTCAGGGCACTGATGCTCCTTATCCCGATAGCGATGTTTGCTCCCGTTGCGGCAAAGGTATTGTCTCGAATAAGAAAGCCTAAACCCGGACACTGCTGTATACGCTTGAGGCTATACCATCGTTGTGCGTCCGTACTCCTGGCCTACATAATGCTGATAAGCCCAATCGGCATACAGGAACTTGCCCAGGCAGATATCCAGTACAGCGATTTGTGTACGCTGGACTGGGCAAATGGCGGCGAGACAATTTACTACAGCTATGATAATAACGGCTCGATGACACAGAAGATAACGGCACTTACCAGCGAGCAGTATCCCGAGACTACCTACCTTGAGAAAAACGTATATATATACAACCTCCAGAACCGGCTGGAGAGGCTGGAAACTTATGATGATACCCAGACTCTAGTCAACGTTGTCGAATATAAATACAATCCTGACGGCATAAAGATACAAAAGACGCTCAACCCTGACGGCACGCCGGAGGTTACCGATTATCTGATAGATCCATATAACCATACTGGCTATGCACAGGTGTTTGTTGAAGATGATGGCACGAACAAAACGAGCTATATCATCGGCGATGATGTTCTTGCCCAGGCAACCAACACCAATGATCCAGAGTATCTGCTGTATGACGGCCACGGCTCGACACGGCAATTAGTTGCTTCTGATGGTACGACTATCAACGATAGTTACTCCTATGACTCCTATGGCGTAATGTTAGGCGGCAATCCAACTTCTGCCAGCCCGGCTGGTACGAGTATGCTCTATGCCGGCGAACAGTTCGATACTTCTCTGCAGATGTACTATAACCGCGCCCGCTATTACGACCAGAGCACCGGCCGATTCAACCGTATGGACCCCTACGCCGGAAGCAACCAAGACCCTCAGTCACTGCATAAGTATAACTATGCTCATAATAATCCTATTAATGGAGCAGATCCTAGTGGATACTCCTACTCCTTTGTGATAAACGTTAGTGTCGGCGTTACAATAGGCTTGCTTCTAGTCGCACTTATTTGGACAGGAGTAAACAGAATTAGTTATCATCGGCAGGCCCGCAAATATCAGCGTTATGACCTTAAGCAAAATTGTAATGACTATAATGAGGAAAAATGCGCTGCAGTTGATGTAGATAATTATGACGATGGAACAAAGTCGAAATGTCGCAAGGAAGCAGATGAAATAGCTAAGTATTATAAAGATTGGTTACAAGATTATTGGTCTTCAGCTCCATGGTATACTCCCTGTGATCAATATCAGTACAAGATATGGAGCGCAATGACTGATAAGAAATTCGAGTTTTTCTATTTCAAACATGGGACAGACACAATTGGAACCGGAGAAGAATTAGATCACATGAATTTCGTGGGGATTTTTCATGTGTGTAACCGGAAGAAGAAAACAAGGGCAGATGGAGCCTACACGCTTCTCCCCGGAGATGTTTCTGATGCCACTTTATTTCCTTGGCATGTAGGAGCCCCATACAAAATATATAACAGAGGACTTGGAAATCCATATTTACAACCGGGAAGAGGTAGCGAGCTCGGTTGGTACTAATATAGTTTTGGCTATGCGTTTCGAAACGTGCCATGGTTCAAGGGTAGAGCCTATGGCTTAATTATGGTATTTGTTTTTTAAGAATGCTTGGTATGGAAAAGTCAGTTCCAGACGAATTATGTAGAAATTCTAATTTGAAAAACATCTTGGCTATAGCTTCGCTAATGTTTGCTTTCATAGCCATTTTGTTTCTATATTACTTACCCAGGTATTTACCCAGGGATACGTGTGTGTTTTATCGCCGAATAACTCTTTATGCAGTTTTGACTGCATCAATAGCATCCGTGACCCTTGGGATTTGGGTTTTCATATGGCAAAAAACCCAGAAGATGAGCTTAAAACTCAAAGTAATAGCATTGGTGGCTATTCTTCTTTCACTTTGGGCATCACAGCGTGAATTGCTGCTGCCGCGAAGTCGCGGTATTTCTTACCGCATGCTCTGTGCACACAACTTGGAGAACTTAGGTAAGGCTATCCTTGCTTATGCAAGTGAAAATGATAACAGGTTCCCCTCCGCGTCACAGTGGTGTGACTTGTTAATAGAACATACGGATATTAGTAAAGAACAATTCATATGTGGAGAGTCATTTTGGCCTGTCTTTAGTTACGGTTTTAACAAGAATCTTGATGGTTTGGGTATCTATGGTGTTCCTCCAGATACAGTTTTACTTTTTGAGATAAAAGGTGGACGTAATATCTCGGGCGGCCTGGAGTTGATAGTGGATAATAAGCATAATAACTTCGCTTCAGTTGTTCTCTTTGCAGATGGCCACGCCGAAATAATTAAAAAGGAACAGGCTAAGGATCTCAAATGGGAAGTACAAGATAAATAGAAGTGAACAATTCTTTGCCTGTGTGCTTGCAGGTTCTTATGCATTCCTCTTAATGGGAAATATTGCGCATTTGTAAAAGATGATGGCACGAACAAAACGAGCTATATCATCGGCGATGACGTCCTTGCCCAGGCAACCAACACCAATGATCCAGAGTACCTGCTGTACGACGGTCACGGCTCGACAAGGCAGCTTGTACAGTCTAACGGCACAACCATAACAGATAGTTACTCCTATGACGCCTATGGCGTGATGTTAGGCGGCAATCCAACTTCTGCCAGCCCGGCTGATACGAGTATGCTCTATGCCGGCGAGCAGTTCGATACTTCTCTGCAGATGTACTATAACCGCGCCCGCTATTACGACCAGAACATCGGCCGATTCAACCGGATGGACCCATTCGCAGGCAACACCTCAAAGTCGAACAGTCTCTCTCCATCTCTCATTAAAATGCTCGTAGTCCTTTTGATTAATCAAAAGGACTATATACATTCTATAACTAAACACCTCTGCGGCTATAATTTCTTGTAATTCTTCGTGTCTTTCGTGCTCTTCGTGGTCCAAAAAATCCGTGTTTACTTGTGCCATAGGTATTCGTGGCTGAACTATCCGCGTAATCTGCGAAATCCGCCTAAAAATCTTCCTCATCCAGTGCCTGTACCTGCCGCTTTCTGGCCTGGTTGTTTGTCTTGGCGTATATGGCAGTTGTTGTCGGGCTGGCGTGCCCTGCCTGGTCCTGGACGAACCTAAGATCCTTCTCGATATTGTACAACCGTGTCAGGTAAGTGTGCCGGAGCATGTGCGGATGCAGCTTGCCAATTCCTGCCTGTTCGCCGATACGCTTGATCTTGGCGTATATGCTACGGTAGATGATACGATCGCCACGCTCACTGACAAGTAGGGCACTTTTCGCTCTGGCTCCCTTGCGATAGAGTTTGACGAACCGCTCAAGACGTTTCTTGAGCTTCTCAGATATATCTACCGTTCGAGAGACTTTGCCCTTACCATCCCGGACCCAGATACAGTCCTTGCCATGCCTGGCTGGCAGA
>SDBT01021079.1_pt1 | contig 10186 bp, 6 predicted proteins | sample 2277101 | NCBI WGS metagenome assembly SDBT01 (sample SAMN10404973, study PRJNA504765) | marine sediment metagenome | isolation source: marine sediment core GS10_PC15, 103 cmbsf | place: Arctic Ocean: Southern Knipovich Ridge | collected 2010
GTCCCCCCAGGACAATGGTTACAATATGCCCCACTTCTATACGGATGCGGATACGGGAAGCTGCAACGTGCATCTCCGGTATCCTGCCGGTACTTTCACTAATAGCAGCGGTAACATGCTGACTGCCGGCGACTATCATTCATATTGGGGCGTTATCTACTTCGACTATGTAAAGGAGGAGAAGATTTTCGGCTGCAAGACCTTCAAAAACTTCTATGATCAGATAGCACAAGACATGTTATATGACGAAGGTGAGATACATAATTCTGCGTATTCCATGAATGGCTGGCTGCGCAGGGAGAGAACTGCTGCTATCCCGCATCATGCGGAAGTCATCGTCGCACACGATCATATGGAGCCAAGAATCGAGAATGGAAACGATATGCTCTGCCCCGATTCAAGCGGCGTGAATTTGAGTCACTATAGAAGCGGTAATCGGACGGACTGGTATCGTGGTATCTTCAGGCATTCTGTAAGAAATCATGGTGACGATTTAGAAACAGGTGGGAATCTCAACTGCCTCTGGCTGGACGGTCACGTGACTACCATTAGGGAAACACTGGGGGAAGAAATACCGAAGCGAATGTACGACCCGCTCGGAAAGCATTGAGTTTAGCGGCGTAGAATGCTGTAATCGGGCGACCCTGAAAAGAATCCATACAGTATCTGCGAACGCAATAGTGGCCCGCGATGAGAACCTGAAACCATCATGCTCACAGCCTTTCGTGGCATAAAGTCATGCCGTATCTCTAAGTCTTAAACGGACACAAACGGATATCGAAGCTTTGCGCTCTCAACTGTCTTAGCTCAGATTGTTATTTTTCTACGAATATTTTTGCAATATTTGGAGAGGATGGAGCGTCTGACTCCTCAAACTAAGGATCAATAGGATTTGTCTAAACTCTTTCCGGCAGGGATTTGACATTCTGTTGTAAATGGGGCTGAGTGACGTAGTTGAATAAGGAAGTCTAATACTAAGTGGAAAATTTTAGTGAAACGAAAGGGTATTATGAAGAGATTTGTTTTATTTCAAATGATTGCAGTCCTTTTTTTGGTAAATGTAGATGTCTTTGGAGACTCGGCCGATGATTACTGGCCGACATGGCGAGGACCGAATCGTAGCGGAGTCTCTCCAAAAGGTAATCCACCATTAACTTGGAGCGAAACGGAGAATATCAAATGGAAGGTCAAACTCGAAGGGGACGCATCCAATTCGTCGCCGGTGATCTGGGGTGACAAGATATTCTTCCAGACAGCCGTCGATACCAAGATAAAAGACGATACCCCCACGCCCAAGCCGGCTCCTATGCCCGGGCCCGGTGGTGGTGGCGGAGGCCATCCCGGTGGTGGAGCGCCCGGAGCCCGTCCCGGCGGTGGCGAGCGTGGCGGACCCGGTGGACATCCCGGCGGGGGCAGACCCGGAGGCGGCCGAGGATTCGGCGGATTCGGCATGTCCAAGCCCACGACCCAGTATAAGTTCAACCTTCTCTGCCTGGACCGCAAGACCGGCAATTTGCTGTGGGAAAAGACCGTTTGCCAGGTGAAGCCCCATCAGGGACATCACGGCGATCACGGCTTTTCGTCATTTACTCCGGTCACTGACGGCGAGCTTGTCTGGGCCGCCTACGGATCCAGGGGTATCTACTGTTACGACATGGACGGCAACAAGGTCTGGAGCAAAGAACTGCCCCAAATGAAGACAATGTTCGGCGAGGGCGGTTCACCTACTCTGGCCGGCAATGCCGTTATCGTACTGTCGGACCAGTCGAACGAGTCGTTTATCTTCGCCTTTGAAAAGAAGACCGGCGAGCTTCTCTGGAAAAAAGCTCGTGATGAGCCGACTTCCTATGCTACTCCCATGCCGGTAACTGTTGACGGCAAGCTGCAGGTGATAGTCAACGCGACCAATTTTATTCGCAGTTACGATGCACAAACCGGAGATGTCATCTGGCAGTGCAGCGGACAGACGCGAAATGTGATTCCCTCGCCGGTCGTTGGCTCCGGTATCGTATACTGCGCCAGCGGATTCAGAGGAAACGCCCTCCAGGCAATCAAGCTGGGCGGGACCGGCGATCTGAGCAATTCCGATGCTGTAGTCTGGCAAGTTAAAGAATCTACAACACCTTATGTACCCTCGCCGCTTCTTTATGACGGCAGGATTTATGTGTGTGCGTCTAACAAAGAAGTCCTCTCCTGCTACGACGCCAAAACAGGAGAGCCCCACTTTGTTAAACAGAAGATGGATGAAATGAAAGGCGTTTATGCTTCGCCCACGGCGGCGGCCGGACGCATATATTTTGTGGGCCGCAACGGCGTAAGTTATGTGCTCGAACCATCCGACAAATTCGAGGTGCTGGCCGTCAATACCCTCGATGACAAAATCGAATGTTCGCCCGCGTTTGTCGGTGACGAAATGTACCTCAAGGGAAAGCAGTATCTTTATTGTATCGCAGCTTCAAAATAGTGGGGGCAGTTAAATTATTTTTTTGGAGGCAAGAATTATGGAACGCAGAACAATTCTAAAAGTCGTACTGGTCGGTTTGCTGGTTGCATCGTTCGTCCTGCCTGTGCAGGTATCGGCTCAGCAGTCCCGGTCCCGCAGAGGCGGACTGTACGGCGACTGGCAGATCAAAATGCAGTTTGGGGAAAATGAGTTCGAGTCGATCCTGGCGTTTTCCAGAAACCAGGAGGGGTACACCGGCCAATGGATCAGTTTCTGGGGAATGAATGAACTCAAGGACGTCACATTCGAAGACAACAAGCTTAGCTTCACACAGGTCATGCGGTTCGGGGGCGAAGAGAACACTTCGAAGTTTACAGGCACGATCGAGCAGGGCGAGTTTTCTGGACTCCTGATAGGAGACCAGGGCGAAATGGAGATCACGGGCAAACGCGCCCCGAGAATATCCAGAGCTGCCGGGAACTGGGAGATGAAATTCAAGATAGGCGATCAGGATATCACAACAACGCTCGTTGTCAAAGCCGGCAAGGAAGGCAAGCTGACGGCCCAATGGCAGAGCCAATGGGGAGAACATGAGATTACGGATATACGATACGAGCGTGGCAAGCTGACCTTCAAGCGAACAAGCAAGTTCCAGGAACGCCAGTTGGACTCTGCATTTGAGGGAACAATTCGAGGCGGTACGCTTTCCGGCGTAATAAGTTCTGAAATGGGAGAGGTGCAGGCCGAGGGAAAACATATTGGCGCTCCCCTTATCGGCACGTGGAATCTCGACATCGAGTCTGAGCAGGGCGCTCGCAAGCAGAGACTCCGAGTCAATTCGGACATGAGCGCGCTTTACGGCTCGGCCCTGATTAAGAAGATTAATCTCGATGGCGACAAGGTAAGCTTCAAGTACGTTCTGACGTTCGGCGACCGGGAATTCGAAACGAGCTTCGAAGGAAAACTGGATGAATCGAAGCTGACCGGCGAGTTGACAACTTCCAGAGGCACCCGGAAGGTCAAGGGCACAAAGGTTGTTAGGACATTCAGAAGGCGCAATACAGGGTAAATGAAGCGTGTTGTTCATGCCGCCGGAGCAATCCGTAGGCAAGTGAGACAGTTACGATTCTACGGAAGTCCCGGCAGTACCGAAAGTACCGAAAGGCACGCCCTACGGTGGTACGCCCTACGGCGGCAAGCCTTACGGCGGAGTCCCAGGGACTACGAACCTTGGGGCTCCCTGGAGGATACCCGCCGTGAGGTGTCCCCCAGGGATTACTATATTGCCCCATCTTTGTGGGTATTATTTCTTTGCCGTTGTTACAGATATGCAAAAGAAAGACTTTACGTCCGAGTGAACAATTTCGAATAAATCACAAACATTAGCACAGAAGGTTTCGGCGAATCAGAACGGCGAGACTCAGGCCCAAAAATATACCGGATGCCCTTAATTTACCCGCTACACGTGATCGGCTCGCTTATCTTGAGCGTTCACGGGACGAACCACCAAGCGAAAACCGATGAACCAGTCTCGATTTGTTGGCATGTCCCTGAGCCGATAAGCACATCGTGCTTCGGACCTATCACTTCTGAACGCAGCTCCACGAACGACAAGGAGCACTCCTCCATCCATCTGCTCTCTGCCATCACCAACATTGTACGGGTAGCCGAAATCTGGTTCTCGAGCACTTTTACCCCACCGGCTCCTGGTCCATTCCCATACATTTCCAACCATGTCTTCGCATCCATAAGGGCTACAGCCTGATGGGAAAGAACCTACTGCACTTGTGGTATTTATCCCTGTCTCGTTATAGTTTGCTAGCTTCTTGTCAAACTTGTCACCCCACGGGAACCGCCTGATCTGAGACTCATTTCGGACAAGCTCCATCTGCGGCGGCGTCAAGGGCCAGGAAGCTATCACTGGACTGTGTAGTATGCTCTCACCACCGCGCGCGGCTTTTTCCCACTCCGCTTCACTTGGCAGACCCACAGACCACGTACTCTCCAATTGTCCACGCTCTCGCATCCTTCTATCAAGCCAACGGGCAAACGCACATGCTTCGTACCACGACACACCCACCAACGGATGGTTGCCTAGCGTGAAAGGATGCCCAAAATCGCTCGTTTGAATCACCACATCGTCGATCCGTTTCCATATACCTCCGATGTATTTCCACGATTTGACGTTTATGCGACCCTCGTGCCATAAACCAGCTTCGATTGCCTCAACCCAGTACTGCTCGTTGGCATATCCCTTGTCTTTGACGAACTTCTTAAATTGAGCATTTGATACTGGGTATTGTCCGATCCAATAATCATACCCAATGTCACAGGAGTGCGCGGGCTTCTCGTTCTCATAGGCATCTGGATCCGCTTCCTCGCTTCCCATGGCGAAGGCTCCCGAGGGTACGAGGCAGAACTGCATCTTGTCGACGGTCATGATGTTTTTTCTGGGGTCACCCAAACGTGCGAGGACTCTCCCCGCGGAGGCACCTTCCCGTGGCGCTTCCCCCGTCCTCTTCAAAAGGGCATGGAGCCAGTTTTGTACCCGGAGAAGAGTCTTGTCATAATCCACTTGCTCAGTTTCTTCCACCACGCCAACCTCCAGCAGCGCCCGCCCTGCAAGCAAGGCTACCGCCCAATCAGCATCGGTAGCATCCTTCCCTGGTTCGCTTTTTGGGCAAATCTTGGAAGCTGCATTTATACCAAGATGCAACATCTTACAATAGCGCGCGGCCACACCAACAGCCCACAGTATTACCTCGTGCCACTGTCCAACGTTCTCATTCGCCAGCCTTGAGGCTTCGTCGGGAAAGCCACGCTGCCGTGCCAGGTATGATCCTGCCAAATACTCTTGATAGCTACGGTGCGGAAATGAGTAAATCTGATTGTCTTGGCTAATCAGCAAGCCAGTGCGCCGCTGGATATAGTCCACAATCTGGCCAGCACAACCCCATGCATTTTCAACGTCGTCAAAATATCTTCCAAGTGACTCCTTGAAGACTTCTAAGAGGGTTCCTTGAGGAATACCCGCAGGAGTATGACTGGAGTACTGCGTTTTGTGAGCTTCGTAAGCCAGCTTCTCCAGCGCCGATATCAACTCACCTTCGGAAAGGCGACCCGGGACTCCGACGTCCTTACCCAGACGAGCCTCCTGCCAACGTACAAGCAAGAGTTTTACCATCTCGTGGTAGAGCACGACACGATCCTCAGGTAGACTGCCCCATGAGAAATGCAGTGATGCCATCATCGTGAGTTGCAGGGGATTCATTGTGAGTGGTGCAAAATCAGGTTCTTCGATTGCTCTTTGCAGTCTGGATGTCTCCCTTTCCGCCTCGACTTGGTTCTTCCACCCAAGCCTCTGGATCTCCCTACACCACGATTCGAGGAATCTGTCGATGTGCTCGCGCGACAGACGAGCCAACTTATGAATCTTGAAGCCCGGCAAATGGCAGACACCGTCCTCGTAGGCGTAGGCACGACTTGTCAAGAGATATCGGTTTCCGGGAGAGCTATGGCTGGTCACAAAATCGGCCACAGCTTGGCACACTTTCGCCCGGTCCTCAGTGTTTACAATCTCATCGAGGCCATCAAGTAGTAGAAATACTGCACCTTCTGCAAGGAGTTGCCGCAGTCGGTCTGCAAACTCCGGAAGGTCTTCCTGCGTTTGGCGTGCCTCTATGTAATTCCATAATCCGCGTGCTGTTCCGTCACAGAAGTCGCTGGCCGCAAATTGACGCAGAATGATTCGCAGTGGTAGGAGGGCCCCGTGGTGCCACGAAGGGGTAAGACGCTTTATCCAATCACTACCCTCCACAACGAGAGGTAAACCGTATGACTCCAACCGCGCACTTGCCAAGCACAAAACCAAAAAGTTGAGAACTGTTGTCTTTCCGCTGCCGGGAGGACCCAGTAATACAACGTTGGGCTGCTGGGCCACGACCTCTATAACGGACAATTGTTGCACTTCGTGGATAGACTCGCTTTCTACTCCCTCTTCGCCCTCTGCGGCAGTGCTATTACTTTGAAAAGGCACCTCACTTTCAGTCTCAAGTTCAACGTAGAACCGTGCCAACTTCAAGGGGGATTCCTGGGTTAGATCACTCGCATGGGGATTGATCACGGAAATTGGGAGGAAGTTGCAGATGGTCTGCATTTTCCGCAAATATTCCGCTTCAGATCTTTGTTGTACAGATTTAGGGTCGTACCCAGCTAGTGCCGCAATGCCTGCCGTCACGCTTCCAGCCTTAGCCTTCTTACTATCTTCAGTCTCAACGATTTCTCCCTTACTTGCAGCGAGTGAGAATTGGTACTCCCCTTTCTCGACGCTCTTGTATGTTTGCGTGTCTGCAGTCCAGAATCCACCTTGATGGTGGCTATACGCGCGCAGAAGCATAGTACCCTCTCCAGCATCCAAATCCAGAGCCACCCAATTGTACTTCGGATTATGTTTCCTGTAGCATGCTCCTGCCCCTAAGATGAACACGCCAGCATCTGGTGTTCTAAGCGTCTGGATGCTACTCCGGTGCAGATGGCCGTGGAGAACAAAATCGCAACGTTCCTGCAAGAGCGGCACACACACATCCTGGTCAAAGTCTCCCAACCAGTCAAACGGGTGATGCATGAACGCTATGCACAGATCCTCGCCCTCAATACCTGCAAGAGCACTGCGTACTTGGTGCTCACCAATCGCCAAGCGTCCGTTATCGTCGTCATCTACTGACAACCAACAGGAATTCAAGCCGATTAGCGAGATAGAGGCTTCGCCAACTGATTCATTCCAAATGCGGAAGCACATGTCCTGTTCTTTACCGCTGCTGCAGTTCGCAAACTGCGATGCAAAGTCGTTGTACGAGGCTAACTTCTTCATGAATAAACGCCGGTCGTCAGCACTCATCAACACCGCGTTTATCTCGTCACGGCTTGCCAACGAACACGCGGCCATTCTTGAAACAACAGTTATCGCTTTTCGATCAACGTCGTGGTTGCCGGGAACCATGAAAACCTTCTTCCTGGACAAAGAAGTTGCCGCAAGCAGTTCTTCAAAGAATCTGCCCGCCATCGCATACTCGAGTTCCTGACCGCTGAATGCGATATCACCTGTCACCAGGATGAAATCTGGGTGCCAGCTCTTATGCTCAACGTGCTCTCTGACGTCTTTGAGCAGTGCTTCGAATACAGTACGTTGATTGTGTGGGTCCTGTATTCTTCCACCAAAATGGAAGTCTGACACATGTAACCATGTTACTGTAGACATCTTGCTTACCTCTAATATTCTGGTTCCAGTGGCTTTTTAAAAAATAGAGCTATACACGCTATCTGGTTAGTTGTTGCACATTGAGGCTTGCTTAGTACCCCATGTTCTGTTTTTGTCAGGCTTATTTCGGATTTCATTCGTGCTCCTTCCTCAGGAGTCCGGTCAATGTGGCTTCATCAACAAGTGCGGATGATTTCTCCGTGAGATTCAGTACAACCGCGATTCGGCTTTCCTCCTCTCTATTGGAGGTACAGTAGACCTTTCCATAGAATTCTGTGCCTTCACAACTGGCTCTAAATGGTTCTTCAGACAGTGCACCAATCCATTTCATCGCCTCGTCGTACCGTTCAAGCTCCTGAAGGGTGAGTAGTGCCTCGATCGTAGACTCAGCACCGCTGTTCTCATTTCTTTTTGGCCCCTCATCGATCCCGTCGTAGCACATGCCAGTGTGAAGCTCATATATCTCGCTGTGTGCTGCATTGTTTCCCGTAAGCCAACTTGCCGAAAGTCCCGCAAGGGTAAGGTACTTCGTGTCACCGGTTGCCTCAAATAGCCGAACAAGCCCAACAGCTATGCATCGAATATCGTAGGCAATCTGTGGAAATTCTGACTGATGATTCGAATCGTCAAAAGACATTGAGGACCGAAGGCCGTCAACAAGTAGCCAGTGATAGAATGTGTCAGCCTCCCGTCGCGCACTTTCAAGACGTCCTGCAACTGCCATAGCTTGTGTTTGCACATTTCCCCAAGCATGCCAACCACCTTCCCATGAAGCATGCGCACCATAGGGGTACTCACCTACTGTGCCATACTGCATTGCGGCAATGCCATCCGCAAGCTTTTCGATTGTCGCGTCGAGTTCGGGATCTGGGAATGCATCTCGTAGTGAACATAGACCTAGCAGAAGCACACTTGTACTATCGGCACAGGAACCTCCAACGATCCATGTCGGTAAGGTCAAATCTCCGATTTTGCGAGTCTTTGGATAGTTCTGAAGGCAACATCTTATGTGGGGTAGTGTTCGTCGAGCACTATTGTTGCACTTCTTGGCCAAATCTGGTTCCAGTTCCTTCAGTATACGTGCTCCCTCCCCCATAGCCCAAACGGCACGGCAGGTGCACCAGTCTAAGCTCTCGGGCTTGCTCGTGGGCGAAGTTCGGTTGATATCGAGGTTACTGTTCAAAACGAAATTATAGAACAGACCATCATTACCCTGCATAAACATAATGAAACGCAAGAATTCTGTGGCTTTTTGTTTCGACTCGTAAGTGCCCTTGATCTCAAAGTCGCGAAGGAATAGCACAGCAGCACGAACAGCATCGTCAACGCATGCAAGCCCCTCTCCTCGAGCGCCATGTCCCGTATACTCTGGAGTCTTGGCATAAATCCGAACAATGCGAAACGTTGAAGCGTCTCGCCTAATGACATCGCAAAGGGAATCTAGGTGATCATAACATAGCCAAGATGACTCATTCATGATCCACTCTATACGTTCGTTTTGATCTGCATACCCTCACTTCAAAGTCTCTCTAACTGTGCCGTTCCACATTTTATTAGTTGCCCAGCCCAGAACAAACAAATTTTACCTTTCTACTTGTTACAGAGTATCTCACGGGATTTAGCCCATGAGATAACTCAAACAGCTCCGATCATCTATTATACATAGCGTATCTCACGGGGTAAATGTTGATAACGATTTTCAAAAAAAGTCAAAATTTTCACCAAATCGCCCTTAACAGCCCAATTTCAACGATTATTTTTTACCATAAGGGAAGAAATTTCTGAAATAAAGACGAAATAGCAAGAATTCCTTTACCACGAAGTTTTCGAAGGGACACGAAGCCTCTGTTATTGACTATTTTCTATTGACGATTGACTATTGTAATTGATATTTCTTCGTGGTTCTTCGCGCCTTCGTGGTGAATCTAAAATCCTGAAAATCCTGTCTACTTTAAGTTGATTTACGCTCTACGCACAAAGAACGCCGTATCAAGCAGATTTTTTTGGAATTTTCTGGACCTTTTGTGTGAATGTTCGTATAATACTTAACGAATTCGTATATCGTATATCGTGAATTGAATGAAAAATGAAGAAAAACAAAAGTAAAAAGGCAAAAATGAGAGTAAATCCGGCGGGTTTTTTAGAAAAACAAGGTGATTTCAGGGAAAAACGACGAAAATTTGAGCTAAATTTGAAAAAACAAACCCAATTTATTAAAGGCCAAAAAGAATGCAAAGTCAATTATGACAAGGGGATACGAGAAATATATGCGATTGGACACTTAGTGAAAACAAACCCAATTCAAAGCCAAACAAAGCCAATTTTATTTAGCCCCCAGATTTATCTGGGGGTTGAAAAGGCTGTTTGAAAAAACAAAGCCAATGTTAATATAGGTAAAATGGCACAATGTTAGCAATAACAATGGTTTATGGAGATATTGGTGGTTTTGAGCGGTTTTGGGTAGTGAAAAACAAAGCCAAACAAAG
>SDBT01021080.1_pt1 | contig 10186 bp, 14 predicted proteins | sample 2277101 | NCBI WGS metagenome assembly SDBT01 (sample SAMN10404973, study PRJNA504765) | marine sediment metagenome | isolation source: marine sediment core GS10_PC15, 103 cmbsf | place: Arctic Ocean: Southern Knipovich Ridge | collected 2010
GTAAAATATGGCGTTGCAATCAGGATAACAAAAGAGATGCTTGAAGACGGTAAGTGGAACTTGCTACAGCATAATGTTATGACTGCAGGTAGAAGGTTTGCAGAACACGAAACATCTCTTATAATATCAAATGCACTTGATAGTGCTCAGAACACCATAACAAGTGGAGCAGCAATAACAATTGCAAATATTACAAGAGGAATGCAATATCTGGATGACGAAGACTATACACCGACTACATTGTTTGTGGGCATGGAAGTATTAAATGATTTAAGAAACATTGATACTTTTGTTGAAGCAAATAAGATAGGCAACACCGATATGCTCCAGAGAGGATTCTTAGGAACAATCTTTGGATTAAATGTATTGAAATTCAGTACAAACGCAGCACCGAGTTCAACTTATAGCAAGTATGCTTATATTACAGATAAGATGCAAGCTTATGCAATAGTTGAGAAGCGACCTATTACGATTTTGAATTTCGATTTGCCTGTGTATGATATGAGTGCAGCTAATATTACGCAGAGAATCGTTGTTGGTGAGTTAAGAGCTAAGGCAATTTGTAGAATAACGACTACATAAAAGTAAATTATTATTTTTTTTATTTTTTTTTAAATTCAGTTAGAGAAGGGAAGAAGGAGACACAAGTAAGTGAAACAAATAAATAAACAAATAAACAAAATGAAAGGAGGAATGAGATAAGAAGATGGCAGTTACAAGAGGATTACCGGATGCACAAGCACTTGGTGGATTAAAAGACGGTTTAGCTGGAGATAAGACCTGTGGGTTTTTGGGCAGTGAAGCAACTACAAATAATGCAGTCCAGGCAGGAAGCATTGCGTTAGGACTTGGTGCTGGTTCAGGATGGGCTATATTTGGAAAACCGTTTACACATATGCCTATGGTTATACCAGCGATTGGTTCAGCAGATTCTACACAAATCACAGGAGCAGCAGCAGCAGGTTCACTTTGGGTTTATGCAAACCAAATTAACACAGGGAGTGCTGAGTTAATTTGTGGAATTGGCTCTGGAGGAGTTGGCTTTGAAGATGGACCAGTCTTGAATTGGATTGCTTTCGGCACTTACTAATTTTTTTAGTAACGCCGATGAGCAAGGTCTAAATTCTTGACCGATAAGTAAAAATGGTACGACCAAACAGAGTAAAGTTTCACTATATTACAGGTTCACCTGATTTATATGGAAATGCTACAACAGGAAAAGTTGATACATATACAGATTCTGCATTGAATGGGTTTATACAATCTATTCATTATGAAGCAGGGAATTGGAATCCTGCGGGCAGTGTTGTTATAAGTGTATCAGGAACTGGTGGAGGAGCAACATCAACAGAAGGTTATATATTGACTATGACCAGTGGAACATCAACTGGACACCACTTAGGAGAAGATTGGGTTGTATTTCCAAGAGCAAAGACAGTGAACACAATTGGAGTTCCAACATCAGGTGGTGGAAATGTTCCAGAAACAGATATACCAGTATATTCGATTTTAAGAGTTCAAGCAGGAGTTGTAGGAACAGGTAGTGCAGCAAGTGGATTAACAATTGTTTATGTATGAATATTCATAATCACAATGGTAAATTTAACGAACGTAGGAATTGGCTCGGTCGTTTTAAACATGATTGAGGATGTCCCAGCTACAATTAGCGGAGCAACTCTTTGGAATATGGCTGATAATGAGAGATTGTTCGCTGAGAAATATACAGGAGCAAACATAGGGGAAAGTATCGCCGACCAATATCAACCTGCTATTATAAGTTTGACCGCAGCAAGTGTATTACGGTCGATGGAAATGGTAGGTGCAGATGTTAGCAATATTAAGCTTGGCGATTTTACTGTTGGCAAAGGAGCTAGTAGTAATGTAGCATCGGCTGGTGATAAAATGAAAGCTGATGGAATGATGAAGCTGGAGATGTTAGGACAGAACACTAATTATTTCAAAGCTTTGGGATAATGGTAAGTAATGGTTAAGCATATGGGAGAGTTACGAGGCAAATGGTAATAGATATAAAAGATGATGTTATAGAGATTAAAGAAGATGTTAAGAAATTAACAAATCATTTTTCTAAAAGACTTCCGCACTGGGCGACGATAACTATAACATTACTTACAAGTTTAGTAGTAGGATTAATTACAAAGGGGGTGTATGGAACATGACAGAATTAAAATATGTTGGAAGCAATAGACCCTATGGAATGATTGTAGATGTGAAAGAAAAAGACGTTGAAGATTTGCTTAAAAGTGGTGAGTGGATGAGTCTTATAACCCCACCAGTTGAGAAAGAAATTATGAAAGAGAAAAAAGTTGAGGTGACAAGTGGTAGTGACAAGCACAAGTCTGCAAAAAGATATTGAGCAGATTTTAAAGTATGGTGAGCAAGTAAGATTTAAATATTATAATACTAGCTTCGGCGCTGGTAGTTATTATGATGACGATGTTTCTTATACTCAATCTGGAACTGATTTTTGGACATCTGGATTAGTGCAACCTATAGATACCAAGTTGGGTGGTTATGATGCTTTATTATTGCAACAGGGCAAGGTTGTTGTAGACGATAAAAAATGTTATGTGCTTGGCACAGTACAAACATCTGGGCTTGGACCAGTGAAGATTGGTATGACAGGAAGCCCGACAACTCGTCAATATGAGATTCTGAATGATGGTCAGACTATAAGTTGGAATGTTGGTGGTAGTAGTGTTTATAAGAAATTGTATTTGCGACATATTCCAACTGGGTCGTTTATAGGAGAATAGTGTGCCAAGAGTAAGAGGAACAAAAGGGAACATTGTAAACTTTGAAGTATCTGGCATAGCCAATACTGTGAGGATGTTAGAAGCTGCAGGAAAGAAGATAGAGGCTGGAGCTGACAGAGGAGTTGTGAGGGCAGGAACATTTGTTACCAAGGAAGTTCAAGAAAGTATTTCAGGTAGGAGAGCTGAAACGAAAAGCGTTGATACAGGTGATTTCATAAAAGATATTGTATTTGATAAAACAGGAAAGGCTGAGGGCAAAGTTACAGCACCCAATACACCGTATGCAAAGTTCTTAGAGTTTGGCACAAGTAGGATGTTCCCGAGAAGCCATTTCAGGAATACGAAGGTGAGAACTAGGGGCAAAGTCAAAGATATTATCAAAACGGAGATTAAATTCGGGTGATTAATATTATTTATAAACTATAGTTTATTAATTATAGTTTATTATAATAATTGAGCAAAAGCGATTGTTCAATGACCAAGCGAGGTACAGATGACAATAACAGAGATTAATAGTGCAACATTTACAGCCGATTTAGTTAATTACATTCGTGATTTACTAAATACAAATATCACTGACCCATTGAATAGAAGTCTTCAGGAAAGATTTGTTATGACTGAATATCCGAGAAGAAAGGTCAGTTATCCAATTATAACTGTGACTGATATGGGAACTAACCAGGAGTCACCACTTGGGATGGGAAGCCAAGGAACTATATTGAGGTTGGGTGTAGAAATTAGGATATGGGCAAGGAATGTTAAGGAGAGAGATGAATTATTTGGTTCTATACATGAGTATCTCAGAACAAATCAATTAGTTGGTGATGATATAACTAAAGCTAATCTGCATGATTTTAAATTGGATAGTGTTGTGAATGTGAGTGAGGATAATGTTAAGTCGAAAATAATGGAGGTTTCGTATTTATTCATATGTGTATAATTAACAAGATGAAAGGGGGTGATAAAAAATGGTAAAATATTTGGCTGATAGTAATCGTTTAGTTTTTTACTACGAACCAGACACATACTCAATAGGAAGCAATGTAGGAACACCTCAATGGCTGGGACTTGTTCAGGATGCATCACACGATGAATCAATAAACAATATCACTATAAGGTATCAAGGAAGTACAGATAGAAATGTTGATACATTTGCTAATGGTCCATTAGACTACACAGGTACATTTACATATTTTCCACAAGATTGGAAGTTCTTAGCATTTGCGGTTGGACAGGTTGAATCAAGTCCTATTGCAATAGCTGGGTCGCATATGATAACTGAAACTAATAGTAATGATTTATTATATGCTGGAAGCACAAACTCACTATTGAGTTTTACGTTGGAGGACAGCAAGAACTTGACGGCAGGAAGCAACTTTATAAGGACATTCGGAGGTTGTATGGCAAACACATTCAGTGCGACTTTTACACAGGGTGAGCCAGTTAATTGTGAAGTTGGATATACAGCACAGACAGGTAGTTTAGGTTCTGGTGCGGTTACAGCAACGACACCGACAACTACAAGACCTTATATGTGGACAGATTCTCAGCTACAAATTCCGTCGGGAACAGTATATGATAATGTTAGTGATTTTACATTTAATGTGAACAACAACTTGGAAGGACAACATTATGTTAATGGAAGCAGAGAAATAAAAAGTCCGCTACCGCTAAATAGGGATTATGAATTGACTGCGACATTTATTGCTGATGAAGGAAATGCAAGAACACTTTATAACCATTACATTTCTGGAACTACTTTCAACTCAATGATTCAAAGCATTGGAACACCTGGAAGTTTGTTTTTAGTTATGAGTGGATGTAAAATAAGTGATATGGATGTGCCGAGTCCAGTTGAAGGTACAACTGAGCAGACAGTGACTATTATTCCACAGGATGTTAGTGTAGAGGTGTTTGATGATATCAAATTGTATGGTGCAAGGTGATTTGTTTTTTAGTTCCGTTAATTTTTAGGAACGTCGTATTCAATAGTGAAAGGAGGAAAGTAATAAAATGTTAAATAAAGAAGAATGTCTCTTTGAAAGAGACGAAAAAGGTGAATTGATAGCCAGAGAAGTAGCTCTTGATTTGCTTGATGGCAAACCAACAGTATTCATAAAACCACTACCTAGAGGAAAGCTTATGGCAATTTATAGCAGGGCAAAAGAAGCATCGCAAGATGAGCAAGTCAAAATAGACAACGAAGTTATTTTAGGCGGGCTTATGAATCCGAGTTTTACAGAAGAGGAATTGATGAATCTGAAACCGAAGTTTGCATCGGCAATAGCAATGGCGATATTATCAGTTAGTTTAGGAATTGCTCAAAAAGATATAGGCGACAAACAGAATATAGTATCTCAAGAGGAACTAGCAGTAAAAAAGTTATAGCGGAGGAGGATATGATGCTCTTTCTCCATGAGCAAGGTTATAACTTTTTTAATGTCGGGAGACTAACATATATTGAGATTAATTCCTTAATAGGAGCAAAGAATAGGAGAGTAAAGAAAGAAGAATCAATGGCAAAGAAAGCAAGGCAAAAAGCAAAACGAGGTAGAAGAAGATAATGGTATTTGGAGGATTAACTGGTGGAAGTGAAGTTAGTATAGTCATACGAGCAGTTGATAAATTTAGTGGGGCATTTAAAAATGTGAATAGAGAGCTTGAACAGACTAATAAAAGAATGCAAAAAGATTTTGGAGCAATTTCACAAACTGCACGAAATACTGGAATAGCATTTACCATATTTGGAGTAGCTGGAGTTGCAGCTATGACTAGCATGGTAAAGGAAGCAGCATCTTTTGAAAGTGCATTCACTGGTGTTAGGAAAACAGTTGAATTGTCAGAGGAAGGATTTGCTGATTTGGAGAATAGATTTAAGGAAATAACGAAAACAACACCTATAACATTTCAAGAATTATCTGCTATTGGTGAGATTGCTGGTCAGTTAGGAGTTGAAGGAGTCAATAATTTAGCAAAATTTACGAAAACAATTGCTGACATTTCTGTAACTACAAATCTTACAGCTGAAGAAGCAGCTACTTCGTTCGCAAGAATAGCAAATGTTATGCAAGAACCATTAGAAAATATTGATAGAATGGGAGCAGTCATTGTTGGGTTGGGTAATAATTTTGCTACGACCGAAGGAGAAATTGCTACTTTTGCACAAAGAATTGCTGCAAGTGGAAAGGGAGCAGGATTAACTACAGCAGATATAATGGGTATAAGTACCGCATTTAGTGCAGTAGGTATTCAAGCTGAAAGAGGAGGCACTGCAGTTTCAAAAACAATAGATGTTATGGTTAAGGCAGTTGCCTTTGGTGGAAAAAAACTAGATGTGTTTGCAGAAACTGCTGGATTAACAGCTGATGAGTTTAAAGAAGTATTTGAGAAAGATGCAGCCGAAGCATTTGAATTGTTTGTTTTGGGATTAGGAAAACAAGGAGATGATGTTTTTAAGACGTTTGAAAAGTTAGAATTGGAAGACCAACGACTTGTGCAATCATTTAGAGCAGTAGCAGGAGCAGGCGATTTAATTACAAGAAGCATAGAAACATCAAAAGAAGAATGGAAAAAGAATACGTCATTAGTGAAAGAAGCAGAAAAAAGATATAAAACATTTGAATCTAAAGTAGAGATTGTTAGGAATGAATTTAAAATATTAGTAGCTGGATTGGGAGAAGAACTTATACCTCTTTTTGAAGATTTGATAAGTGTTGCTAGTGATGTTATAGGATGGTTTGATGATTTGGAAGATAGTACAAAAAAATGGATTGTGAGAATTGGAGCAGGTGCTACTGCACTCGCATTATTTATTGGTCCATTAATGCTTTTTGTAAGTACAATTCCTTCTATAGTTACTGCAATAGGTACAATATCTACAGCTATTTCTAAAATTGGTAAGATACCAGGAATAGGTACAATAGGAAAAATTGCAGCACCTGTAGTCTCTACTGCTGCAGTAACCGCAGGATTAGCAGTAAGTTTTAAAGCTATTACAGAGCCAGGATTGGATATAAATAATATTCTTGGTCCTGCGTTGATTGGAATGGGATTGAAAAGTAGAAAAGCAGGATTATGGGCATTTGGTTTAATATTAGTTGTCGAATTGATATTGAATCCAGAAGTAACCAGTGAAAGTGCTGGTAAATTTACTGCAAGTTTAACAAATTTATTATTGAAAGTTGGAGATTTTTTAGTTGATGTTGCAACACAAATAGGAAAAAGAATAGTAAATGCTCTTTTTGGGTTAGACCTTGATGTTGATTTTACAGCAATAAAAGGTGCAGGAGCATCATTTATGCGTGGATATGAAGATGAATTAACTAGATTATCAAAAGAAGGAAAATTGGCTCAGTCTTTTATTGACGTTGATTTATTTAAAGAAGATATGTCAGATATGTCTGAGCAAACAAGTTTATTTGATGTACTATGGGCTAAAGTTATGGATAATGCAGAGATAAAAACATTCGGGTTTCTTGATGCAACAAAATTGTTAGGATTCTTTATTGGAAACAGTGGTCCAGGTTCATTTCCTCTTGTTTATGCACTAGGCTTGGCAAAAGACGAGTGGGATGAAATGACAATGGTTGCTTTGAATGATATACAGAATATTATATTAGAATTGGAATCTATACCAAGAGATATAACGACAACTGTTCATGTAGAATTTGATGTTGATGATGTTAATGAAACACTCCAAGATAAATTGAGGAACATGATAACAACATGACTGTTTACACAAGATTGGATGTTGGTGGAACAACCTATGACACTCAAGACAAAATGGAAGTTATATCTTCCATAGGAACAAACAATGCTTCGTCGTCTTTCACTGCAACATTTCCGAATGAGAATGGTATACATAATGATACTTTTACACTGAATGATGAGGTTGTAATTTCTGCAGATACTGCTATACGTAATGAAGGTGATTTTATTTCTAAGTGGAGTTTAGATGCAAGCAATGCTGTTCCTCGAGGAATGACCAGCGATGGAATAAATATATGGGTTGCAAATTCTGGAGGTATGGGTGCTTATACAGTACATAAATACGATATGGATGGAAATCATATCTCTAATTGGAGTTTGCATGTTGCCAGTCTAAATCCTAGAGGAATTACAAATGATGGAACATTTATTTGGGTTTCAGACCGAGGCACAGAAAGTGTCTATAAATATGATATGGATGGAAATTATGTGAGTACATGGAATCTAGTTGCGGGTAATGATGATACTACAGGAATGACAAATAATGGTACAAATATCTGGGTTGTAGATACTGATAAGGCTGTTTACAAATACGACATGGATGGAAATTATATCTCTAGTTGGAATTTGGATGATGATAATGATTTTCCTCGGGGAATGACTACTGATGGAACTAATATTTGGATTACAGATACGCAGGATGATGAAACTTATAAATATGATATGGATGGAAATTATATTTCTAAATGGAGTTTGAATGTTGATAACCCTTTTCCTTGGGGAATTACAAATAACGGTACAAATTTTTGGGTTAATAATTTTACTGGTTCAGATGATGTATTTAAGTATTATTTATCTTCCGACACAAGAATATTCACAGGTACAATCGAAGATATTAAATTCAAAGGAAAGGGAACAACAGAAACAGTGCAATTAAAGGGGCGTGACTATACCGCTAGACTTATGGATTCGACTGTGGAACCAGAGGTTTATAACAACACAGAAGTCAGTGTGATTGTAAGAGATATTATAGATAAATATGTTGATGATATTACTACAAATAATGTCAATGGAACCTCAACCACACTAACAAATATCACATTCAATCAAGTGCCAGTTTACGATGCACTCCAGCAACTTGCAGAGCAGGCAAAGTTTTACTTCTATATTGATACGAATAAGGATTTACATTTTGAAGAGAAAGATAAAACTTCAAGTGGCAAGACCTTGAACAATACAAATGTTACAAAATCAGATTTTAAAGAAACAGATAGAGAGCTGTTTAACAAAGTGTGGGTTTATGGAGATAGAGTATTAACTGGAATACATGAAGATTTTACAACACTTGGACCAGTTACAACCGGCAGTGCATTCGACTTGGCTTATCGTCCTCATAACACACAAGTTGCTGTCAATGGTAGTGTTTATCAAGGTGGAGTATTTGAGATGACTGTTGGCACACCGTTGTCTGGAACACAATATCTTGTAGATTTTGATGGGAAGAAAGTTGTGTTTGTGAGTGGGACATTCGCAGGTGATAACATTCCGGATAGTGGAAATGATATTGATTTGGATTATGATAGGTCAACACCAATTATAAAGTATGGACAAAACAACTCAAGCATTGCACAATATGGACCACACACAAAAGTTATACAAGACACTTCTATAATTGACCCGAATATGGCAAGAGATGTTTTAGTTAATGTTTTGGATAACTTTTCTGAGCCACTGACTCAAGGAAAGTTCTGGCTACATGATGTTATAAATCTCATCCCAGGAAACACTGTGATTGTAGATATGCCACATCAAAATATTAATAATGAAACATTTACTGTGTTACAAAGCAGATATACTTTCAATAAAAACACAATACTTTCTAACCAAGTGCTTGAAGTGAAGGTGAGTAAGAAGATAAAAGATTTTTTGGACACAATTAAAGAATTGATGTTGGCTATAAGAAAAATGCAGGCGGATTCTATTGAGACAGCTGATGTTATAAGTCGGTTGGAGTTTGCTACTGGAAGCTTTGGTATGAGAATTAAGGAGTGGGAAGTAAGAGGGAATATTGCAACTGGAAGTGTAGGTCATCTTTATGGTACTGGGTTTATACCAGCAACAACACCATTTCATTTAGCAAGTGGAACAGACCAACAAGTATTGGCTGGGGCACCTTTAGGAAGTGCATTTGGTCCGCTTGTTATTTTACGTTCGGGAGGTGAAGCTTAATGGGATTTACAACAGCAGGACAAAGTGGAGTTCAGGTTGCTATCGGAGTTGACTCGGTACAACGACCACAGTATATGGCTATTGGTAGCGGAAGTGGAGCAGTGGCTAATACAAATATATTACTTATAAATGAGAATAGCCGACGAGCACCGACATCTGTTTCTACTTCAACAACAAATGAGATAACATATATTGGTGATTGGAATAGTGTTGAAATGTCTGGTATAAATTTAAAGGAGTTTGGAATGTTCTCAACATCTACATCGAATGCAGGAAGTGCATGGAATAGAGAAGGGTTTGCAGGCGTTGATTTTGATGGCAGTAATGAATTACAAGTTCAAATAACATACGAGGTGTATTGAAAAATAAATAAATTTATATAATATAGGGCATATATAATAAAGTAAAAAATGAGAGGAGAAAAATAAATGGTAACAGCAGAAGGTGTATTTCCAAAAGTGGGCAATGACCCAATT
>SDBT01021082.1_pt1 | contig 10186 bp, 23 predicted proteins | sample 2277101 | NCBI WGS metagenome assembly SDBT01 (sample SAMN10404973, study PRJNA504765) | marine sediment metagenome | isolation source: marine sediment core GS10_PC15, 103 cmbsf | place: Arctic Ocean: Southern Knipovich Ridge | collected 2010
CTTTCTCAAAGGTTCTGTAATGGCCTGTCATCATTTCGGGACAAAAACGGTAAAAATTATCATGTGTTGCCCGAATATCTATCGGTACACTCATAAAGAAAAGGATTTCTTTTTTGAGTGGCATAACTATCTTGGACCAGTCGCAGTCAAAAAGCTTGATTTAGAACCACGAAAAAGTATTCCCCCTGGATTTTAGGGAGCGGTCACGGCTTTTGATCAGCTCTCCAAAGAAGAAAAGAAAAAATATCTTATAGCAGACTAACCGCTAAACCCCCGCAAACACCAGCCTTAATAATTAAATGTCAATAAATATTAAATAAAGTTTGACATTTAATTCTACAAGTGTGTATATTCTTAGCCAACAGAGTAAATTGTTTAAAAACCATGAAAGGAGAGATTCCATGGAAGCTACTTTAATCGAAAAAACAGAGACTATCGTTCACAAAGAGCCAGAATACAAATTACTTATCAAAGATATCAGCGTTAATGGTAAACATTTCGATTCCATTGAATTTACTGTTATTGATAAGAATAACGGGAAACGTGTTTATATTTGGGGTGATGAGATGTCAGATGTTACTCCAGATGAATATGACGAAGCTGAAGAAATCATTGAAGCTCTTGAAAAAGCTTTATCAGAAGCTCAGGTTTACGAAGTTCACAACCACGAGACCTCTCTTTTTGAAACAAAATCACTACCTGAAGCAATCGAATTCTTTGATTTTAAATCAAAAGAAATCATCAATAAAAAAGTATGGCCAGACCTCCTTTATATTCAGGATATGGGTGGAAAATGTGTTGGACCTTGTTTAACACATGGCAAAATCTGTGGTAGAAGTTAAATAAAACGGTGGGCTGGCAGAATGGCGCTGAGATAGTTTAATCTCTTTTTGAAGTTCAGAAAACGCGGCACGATGTGTCGAATCTCGGTATGGAATCCGGGTCAATATCGCGTTAATCACACCCCAGCCCACTTTTTATTAAATAACAACTCGACGACACTGATGTCGTTAACATGCTTTAAATTATTGATAACTAAGGGGGATTTAAAATGTCACAAAAGACAGGTAGAACAAGAAAAGAATTGATTGAAAAATATGAATCTTCACTTAAGCAAAAAGAAGAGCAGCTTGAAGCAATTGAAAAGGGGCTTTCAGATATTGAGTTATTAGGAATTCTTCACGATCCAACTTTCTACGGAGAAAAAATTTCAAATTGTACTGAACAAATCAATATTATCCAGGACATAATTCGTGACTTAAAAGGCTCATCTTTGAGTGGAAACTCAAGTACGCAAATTGTTGAGTATACAGCCATGGCAGAGAGAACCGGATTAGCTATTGCTATTGGTACGAAGTATATAAACCTGTCAATTGGGCTCACAGACCAAAGAAATTTTAAACTCGAAATCAATAAAACATACAAAGTTTCCATACTTGTTGAAAAAACAATTGGTCGATATGACTAAATGCTTAATAAATAATTAAAACCCTATAACCTAAAGGATAATATGATCCCTTACGATATATTACATGAAATATCCACCAATCCAAAAGTAACAGTTTCCCAGTGTAAAATTCTGGCAAATTTAGGAATGGAGTATCTTGAAAATCAGCGGGTAGAAGTTGATGATTTTTTCAAAAAAGTGGAAGAGAATGATAAAGAAAGTGCCCGAAAATTCATAAAAGGCAGAATGGAATACATGGAAAAATGCGCTGGTGATATTATCGAATTTGCCATTGAAGCGGATCGTTCTCTTAAAAAGGAGATAGAATTTCACTGCATGCATGTCGGTTTTGAAGATATGCCCGATATGCCAGTATTAACAGATCAACAATGCCGGGATTTGTCGGAGAAATACAACATTGACTATCACGAAATAAGATCGGAGTTTTCGAACGAACCTATTTCATTACCTAATTGGTTAACTACTCATTAGGGTATTTATGAGCAGCGAATGTATAAGTCTTATTACGTGGATGATGAAAGAGTTATCCACCACGACACATTTTTATAAAGAGATTGTTTCTGGATGTTATGACGCTGCAATCGAAAACTATGGTTTTACAAAACCGGTTGAATCAAAGGGATTTATCATTAAAAAGGTCATTGATACGTTCAATTTAACTAACCATACATAGTATTACAGGAGAACCTTAATGTTCCACAAACAACACCCAGATAGTAAATTGGCCTTAGTAGGATTCAGACCAGGTAGAAAACTAAAACAGCTGCTACTTGCAAAACTATTAGCCAAAATTCAGTTAAATAATTCATTTTGTCTTTATCCTCTTCATTTCCCCCAACAATCTAAATAGGAATTTAAAATGGGAGCAGGTAGACCAACAGTTCCAAAAAGCGAAAGGAAAAAGTCAACTAAAAGAGGAATCGTCACCTATCCGGATGTTGACGCTTTGTATAAAAAACATCGTTATTCAGGTGAGAGCTATACAAATTTTTTAAATAGATCTGTCAGAGAACGTTTTCAAAAAGATTGACCCATAATTTAAAAGGATAAAATATGAAATATTCATGGCTACTGCTACTATCTGTGATGCTATTAGGGTTTTCTTTTGGTTATCAGTATCATTCATTTAAAACGTACAACCAATTAGACGACCTAAAATATTACAAGGAACAGAACAAAGTTAGAATTGGTCATACTTCTTTTTCTGGTGAGGACCTGCAATATAAAATCAAAACGTTTGACGGTGGTAGAAGTTGGTATGCTACTGATCTTAGCGGGTATAAAATATTAGGTCCTGTAGAAGAAATACATCCTGGATTGATTGAGCATTTAAAAGAAATTGGAGCCGGTTTTGAAATAAAAAAGGAGACAAATTGACAAACAAATTAGTGATAACCGAATCGAATACCCGAACATTAAAAATTGTAGGTGGTGATCGTCTTGATCCTATTACCGTTTTTCTTGAAGACCTCAAACTAGGAGAGGGTAAGATAACAGTCGGTTGTTTTGATGAAGAATGGTCTGCTTATTGGAATGCTATGTCAGGCCGAACAATATCAAATTTTTTTATTGATACTGATAATGATTACTTGGCTAAAAATTTAATTACAGGAATCAATTCTGAAGTAACCGACCAAGAAAAATCAAAAGAACAAATCAAGAAAATTATCATTGAGCACCGAAAATCAAAAGAACTTTCAGATTGTGAGGCAAGGGAAGCTTGGAGTGAGGTTGAAAGAGTTGAAAACATAACCGAATGGACGTACATGACTGGACCACTTCAAGAAATATTGTACGAAGGCGAACCATGGCACGCTGAATTCCCTTATAAACCTAACCCATCTTATACAAGGCTCTGCAGGATAATTGATACTGTTAAAGAGGCTCTAAAAACCTTATGAAAAACACAGGAATACATCAATTCAGAGGACGCCTTGGACGTGGTAATCAAGGTGATTATATCGGTTGCTCTGCAAAAAAAGAGCAGAGTAAAGAAGAGATACAGGCCATTATTGATAAGGGTATGAAAGAATACAACAATCAATTCAGGATAAGCATGAAGCAATTTAACCCAAAATATATCAACACCATTGCTGAAAAATTAGGTGTAAAAATCACAATAGGTCCTGAGTACGGCAGAGCTGATTCAGAACATGTTTGGATAAAGTGTATGGTTTTAGATTACAACGAAATCACACTGGGATATCTACTATACAGAGATGGCCAAATATACAATGTGAAATCATATTCTGATGATCGTGTGAAAGATATTTGTGAAGATGATTTTATTTTTTCAAATCTAAATCTCGCAGCTTCGGGAAATTTGACAATCTCTAAAGTGAAATTCAAAGAACTTGAGCAGAAAGCCATTCTCATAAGAGATAAAGATTTTCATGAAAAGGAACAATGGAGAGCTGCAAACCCACTCAAAGGCAATAAACGAAGGAAGAAATTGCAAGGTAAAAACGCTAGATATATTCTTAAGCAATTAATCCAGGAGAAAAAATCATGAAATATCATTTCTGGTACTCACCTGATCAAAAAAAGAATCAAGACAGTCATTCCGAATTAACAAAAAGGATTGTGAAAAATACCTATGCCATAGTAAAAGGGTATGAAGTTTTATACACTGAAATTAATACTGATAAGGGGCACAAGGTGTTCGAAGATGCTGTATATCTTGGTTTCGGAACTCCTAGCAGAGTCGAACGGGTTAAGCTTGCCAAAAAAACTCAAAACAAAATCGTAAAAAATAAAATAGAATCATTGGTACCTTTAACGATTAAGCATGACGGTGATAAAAGTGAAATAACGTTTGAGCTTGGAGGTCATAGAATAACCAGGTACTGTCAGACAAAACAAAAACTACTCTTCGAGCGTGGAAGAATAGCAAGGTTAATCCGGTTGGTAAGCAACAGCACAACATTTAAAAGAAGTGAGCAGTTAATTGAATATTACAAAAATAATTAAGGAGGATTATATGAAAGCTGAAGATTTATTCAACCAGATCATAGCGCAATTAACGGATAAGATAAGTGAATTGGATGCAATTTCCAAAAAGATTGAGAGTTTCATAACTGATTTTGAGAAGTTTGTCAGAAAGGATCAGGATAGAATAACCCGTCATACCTGTGCTGAGGATGTAAATAAATTAGCGGAACCCGGTGAACTAATACCAACAAGTTACGCTTATCAAGCAATAATGAACGCCAACACCATTAAGAAAGAATTCAAACTTAAATTAGATGGTGAATGGATAACTGAAGAATCGAAAACTGTAGCATCAAAAATGGGAATGCCAGATCTATTTGATTACATAAAACTGGATATCCTACCAGGCTTTACTGACTCGCAAATATCATTGATCAAAAAAGCCGTTTCTCTTTGGAACAAAATAATCATTGGCGGTTCTGGGATCGGCCTAAGAATTAACTTCTATGTCGTCGCCGTTGACGGAATAGGCGCTGTTTTAGGAGCAGCAACACCCACACGTATTGACCCAGTTTCTGGTTTACCGATTACTGGCATAATCGGAATCGACAAGGCAGATCTTGAAGATATGGAGCAGAAAGGAACTTTATTTAACGTCATTGTCCATGAAATAGCGCACGTTTTAGGCTTTGGGACTATCTGGGAACAGAAAGGTCTATTGATTCTTCAAGACCCAAATAGGCCACTTTTCACAGGGGAAAACGCTATCAGAGAATACAGCGAAGCTATGGGAGCAAAACAACTCGCTATCCCGGTAGAAAATCAAGGTTCTGATGGTACCCGAAATGCTCATTGGAAAGAATCAATCTTTAAGGATGAATTGATGACCGGATTTGTCGGGGTGGGTGAGAATCCATTAAGTAGAATGACAATTGCCTCCCTTGAGGATTTGGGGTATTCTGTTAATTATAGGAAACCAGATAGATTGTCGGGGGCTGTGTTTAAGCGTAAAAAGGAACAAGCCAAGAAAATACGCCAACAAAAAGAGGAAAAAAGTATGAGTCAAGAAACAATTCATCTTTGCATAGAAGAAGTTACCGAGACACATGTCAAACCATTATGTGTGAGCCAATACAAAGTGCTTAGTGAAGATACGACAACTGACATAAATAATGTTACTTGTGAATCATGCAAAGGATTGTTTAAATTCTGGAGAAAGAAAAATGACTGATATCGATTCAAAAGTATCATGGGATGACCTATGTTTACTCTCTCATAAAAACGCTTTATTGAATGCAATAATGATGAAGATAGAAATGAGAGAAGTTAGCAAGGAAGAGGGCTTGTTGATTGCTGTGAAAAATCTAATAGAGCAGAATGAAGATTTATTTAACAAGCTGGTTGATAAAAAAGCTAGCGAACCTATGAGAATAGCCGTTAGTGGAATTCAAGAAACAAGATGTGTCATGAATATCCCAGAATCTGAATTGATCAGTGATAAACTCAACCCGGATTTTGTCGAATTAAACGGTTCAAAAGGCACTATCGTTGAACATTCACTCGAAGAATCAAAATCAAAGTATGTTTTCTTTGATGGACAGATCGAGAGCGCGGCTTTTTTAGTGCCTGAGAAGTGGCTAATAAGACAACCAATAAAAAAGGAGAAAAACCCATGAAAGTAACTGTTAAAGAATACATTGAAGACACCCACGAACTATCTTGCATAGTTGATGCTGGAAGCGAATTTTCCGGTAGTGTCATTATCGTTGATCCATTTAGTGGTCACGCTGTTGAAAACACAGGTTATGATTTTCGTTTAGTCGGCCGTTCAATGATCGATAAAGTCTACGAGATGTCAGACTATGAAATTGAGAAAGATACTTATTATCCAAAGGTTTTTAAGGAAATTGAGCAGACAGCCACCGATGGTTTAACGATCTCTCAGAAAACAATGGATAGTATGCGATATCTTTTTAGTATCACAAAGCAGGATGAGGAAGAGGCTTTAATTTTCCTACTTGCGCGATTTGAAAAAGAGATTAAATCAGAATTAAATGAATTCATCTCCGACATTGCAAAATTACTTGGTGAAGATGATCTTGGAAAAGATGGTAAATCATGGTCTATTGATGATTTTAAAGATGCTATTCAGAGATCCGGTAAAACTGCAATCAAAGATCATGAGATTCAGAAAGAATTGGATGAAAAGAATTCCATGGGGAAATGTGGCCAATGTGAAGGTCCAGAAAGCAAGGTAATGTTAAAAATCCACGGTGGTGTCTGTAGTCCCTGTCATAATGAAAATAGAATTAAAACCAAAAGAATAAATGAACTAATCACTGAAGGCCACAAAGACCATTGCGCTAAAAGAATCGTTTGGGGTGATGGTGAATGTGAATGTAAGCACAAATGAAATCTTTAAAAGAAAGGATCTCCATTATTATCGTTACTCTGTTGATAATGGGATCTGTTTTAATCTTCCAGCAATGTGAGCAAAAAAGGAGAGTTGAGTGTCAGAAAACAATAACTGGTCAACACCTCAAAACTTATTTGATGAGTTAAACAAAGAGTTCAATTTTAAAGTCGATGCCTGTGCTTCTGATTGGAATCACAAGTGCGATAAATATTACACGAAAGAATTTGATGCCTTAAGTTTCAAGTGGCCAAAGTCAACTTACTGGATGAACCCCCCTTATGGTAAGGAAATCGGGAAGTGGGCTAAAAAATCCTATGAAGAAAGTCAAAGGGGATCTACGGTGGTTTTGCTTATCCCTGCCAGAACAGAAACAAAGTGGTTCCATGATTACCTGATCAATGGAGAAATCAGATTCGTAAAAGGCCGTATCCATTTTACCGGTGAAGATGGGAAAACGGGTAGGCCAAGGTTCAGCTCTATTGTGGTAATTCTTAGGCCAGAACCGTTTAAATATGCTTGTAAACCGATTATTCAGGATTCATCGAACAGGATAAATTAATGAAAATAATACTAAATCCAGAAACAGCCAGTAAATTAGCAGACCTTATCATTGGTATAAAAACAGAACCACTTTCAGCAGTAACACCGATAAAACTTTCATTTTCTCATGGGGATAAAAAAGTTGATATAGAGGGGGCAATATATCATCCAGGTTTTGGAGTTCCTTTGGTAAATGATGTCAAAATGGTCACTCTCGATATCGCGTTCAAGGAAAAAGATTAAATGAACCTATCCCGGAAAGATTTAGAAAAAATATTAGCGAAGGGCAACGCTACAGTAAGAGGAGCCCTTCCAGAAATAGAAGAAAAAAAAGGAAAGAAGCGGGTCGAATCCAAGAAAGTATTCCTTGATGGTCACTGGTTTGATTCCAAAGCAGAAGCCAGTATCTATTTCGAATATAAACACGACCCAGAGGTTAAAATTTTGGAGCTGCAACCATTTTTTGAACTTCTACCGGCGTTCGAAAGATTTGGTGAAAAATATCAATCAATTGATTATACACCTGATTTTAGAATTATTGAAAAGAAAATTGAATGGATCGTGGAAGTAAAATCAATCGGTACCATAAAGGCCAATTCGAAAAGTTATCCCATGCGCCGCAAACTTTTCCTTTCTCAGAATCCGGGGCTCAGGTTTCTGGAAATCATTTTCGATGGTAAGAATCGGATTGAAAATATTTATTGACGTATTAACAAATATAGTATTAATGTTTATACATGAAAAAAACACAAATAGTCTTGAGATCGACAGAAGACTTTAAAAATCGTGTCAAAAGAGCAGCTGGAATTGATAACAAAAATGCGAGTGAATACATTCGCGACCTTATCCTTGAAGACCTCAAAAAAAAGGAAACTGAATGCAAGTAGAAAGATACCCAGATCAAATGGCGGCAATGGATGAACGCAAAGACGGACTCCATAAACTTTTCGACGAACCGGAACCATTTGAGGCTGAAAAACTAGAATCCCTCTTAGAAGATCCAACGGTTAAAGAGGTCCGTGTTTTCAAAGCAACTCCCAGCAATATGAAATTTGCTGAACTTAGATCGAAATATCCAGCCGCCACTAGAAAACAGTTAAGGCGGTTGATGAAACGTAAGTAAATCGGACTGAATAAACTCAAATAAACTCTAACCCGGTATCAAAAATGCTTGAAATCCAAAGGAGAATGTCTGAACTTGAAGTAATAATAAAAACAGCAACAGGAATCTATCTGCAATATTGTATTTCAAGGATTGCAAATTACAAAAAACAACTTGAAAGTTTCAAACAGGTAGCAGCGTGAACCAAATAATCAAAATACCTCCAATAGAAGATGAAAAGACTTTAGTTTCTATTGTTGATGAACTGAAGCATCGTTTAAAAGCAAGAGTCGACGTAACGGCAATGGGTGGAATCCCGGTATGATGTTGGAAGATTTTAACGAAATGTTAAACGACTTCATTGAAAAACATCAGTTAGATTCAGATCCACATAATTTTGCGACAATGCCTCCTGTTAAAGGAGAATTAAACGGACTTTGCAATAGAAAAGCCTGTCTAAAACCAGGTGCTATCTATTATAACCATTCAACCAAAAAACATTATTGTCCATCATGCGCTGATATGCTTAATGATTATAATAGACCAGGGGCAATGGACTTATACGGACATGATTTATGCACTAGAGCCTCTAAAGGAGATTGAGATGTTTAAAAGACTTAAAGCATGGTTCAGACCAGTTGAGGTAGTATGCCGTAAGTGGTCATTGGAACACGTTATTAGCAGCGAAGATTATACAAAGTTAGAAGATTATATTTCTTCATTAGGAATGGAAGAATATGAATATCATGTTTTTGAAAAAATAAAATGTGGGTTTACCTCACATGGGTTTTATCAGTCTATACATGTTAAATGTGGTCAAGATAAAATGGATCTTATTGAAAAATATATAGAAGAAATTCCTCGTCGTGATCGAGCTGAAATAGAACGCAGTCGAGGTCAATCAGATAGATTACTAAGGTCAGGTGTTACGTGTACTTATTTAGGAAGAACGCCCAAAAGGAAACCATGAAAATAAACAAAATATCAATTCTAATGGCAATGGAAGCAGAAGCGCAGCCATTGATTAATTCACTTCGTTTAGTCAGTCAGGATTTAGGAAAAGATCAACTACCATTTAAATTCTATTGGGGTCACACTGATAACGGTATTCTTGTGGAACTAATCACTGCAGGAAAAGATCCAGAGCACAACGTAGATAATGTCGGGACTCAGCCAGCAACTCTAATGGCCTATCTTGCTATTAATGAATTCAAACCAGATATTGTAATCAATGCCGGAACCGCTGGAGGGTTTGGAATGTATGGTTGCCGAGTGGGTGATGTTTATCTTAGCAAAGGTTTCATCTTCCATGATCGTATAATCGATATCCCCGGATTCGACAAATACGGAATTGGTGATTACCCATCGGTTGATACTTCTGAAATTGCCAAAAAATTGAATCTTAAAACCGGTAAAATATCAACAGGTAATTCGCTGGATAAAGGCTGGTCGGTCACAGATGTAATGGAACAAAACGGCGCGATAATCAAAGACATGGAATCAGCTGCAATAGCATGGGTATGTAAGACAATGAACGTCCCCATGTTCGCAGTAAAAGCGATCACTGATTTATTTGATATTAAAGAGCCGGCACCAAGACAGTTTTTGAAAAATCTGAAAATGGCCACTGATAATCTTCAAAAGTCAGTTGTTGAGGTTGTTAAAACACTTAATCCATCATGAAACTATTCAAAGTAGAAATAGTAGCTATATACTCTATCACCCTTGG
>SDBT01021083.1_pt1 | contig 10186 bp, 9 predicted proteins | sample 2277101 | NCBI WGS metagenome assembly SDBT01 (sample SAMN10404973, study PRJNA504765) | marine sediment metagenome | isolation source: marine sediment core GS10_PC15, 103 cmbsf | place: Arctic Ocean: Southern Knipovich Ridge | collected 2010
TCATGCGACCGGCCGGAGGCCGGTCCCCCAGATCAATACCATGTGGGACAGGCCTCTGGCCGGTCGTGTGACCGGCCGGAGGCCGGTCCCCCAGTCAGTTCTGTTAGGCGCTCTTAACCGGGCCACCCGACCAGACATCGCTTCTCCACTCGATGCGGGTGCACTGATCACCCGGTGCGGCCACTGCCCGCAGGAAAACGCGACCGTGCGATCACGGCAACATTACATATTCTATCAACGAAAAGCGTGTCAGAATTGCTGCAAGGCTACGATCAGCGGCTGGCCGGTTCCGGCTTGCGTGAACTGGCCGACGTTCTCCAGGGTTCTACTGCGTCCCGACGCGATCAGAGCCTCATGCAGAAACCCGTTCACTCTCCCTGATGTCATCACCAGAAAGAAGCGAGCGTTGGGCCCACCGGCGGCCTTGATGTCTCGCTCGACGAGTCCGGCATCCTCTCTGAGTCGGGCCGGGTCCCTGAGCAGAGCGATATCGTCCTGATTACCGAGGTGCTCGGCCGTGTCGCGCGGGTAAGAGAAGATCGCAACCGTGGCGCCGAAGCGTCGCAGGTAGTATTCCAGCGATGCCCGGGTAAGCGAGGTACACAACACGGCGTCCCCCGGCCGCGCCTGCCGCGCAATCTCCACCGCCAACGCCCGATCGCTGAGCGTCGGGTAGCGGTGATAGTGTTGCCTCAGGCCGACGCCCGAGCACACCAGCAAGCCGACCAGGACCAGATACCTCAGAGCGCGCGGCCTGATGACCGCGACGCCGGCAGCGACCAGCAGAACGAATCCGGGGAATACCAACTGGTCGCATCGTCCGGGTACGTAGTTCGGCGTTAGCAGCGTGGAGGCCGCCAGGGCGGCGATCAGCGGAATCCAGACGAATGACAGCAACAGCCCAATGCTGGCTCGGGGCGGTGCGTTGGGCCGCGGTCGACGAATTACGCGCAGCATCCCCAAGCCGGCGATTGCCGCGAAGACGACGGTGACCACTTGCCCCCATTCTCGCCAACCTTGCAGGGCAACATATGGCGGCTGCGGCCCGCCGGGGGCGAATGACTCCAGCGTTCGCCACAGTGAGCCCCACACTCCGTAGTCATGCCAATAGGGGAGGAACCAACTGTAGTGCGCCTGATTCTGGAGTTGGGCCAGCAGCGTCGGCAGCCAGGGCAGATAGCCGATCACGATGCACGCGAGACAGATCAGCCACGTGCCCGGCTTCTTTCGCAAGGCTCCCGACCACAGCAACACCGCCGCGTGGGCCGGGAGCAAGTAGAGTCCGTAGTTGTGTACATAGAGCGCGGCGAGCGTTGCCAAGCCGTAGCCGACGACAAACCGCCGCTTGTTGTCCGCGATCGCCCGCCATAGCCAGTAAACGGATAGCAGCGCCAGAACCGACAAAAGCGCGTACATCCGCGCCTGCTGCGAGTAGAGAACCTGGATCGGCGACGTGGCCACCAGAGCGGCGGCGATCGCCCCCGTCTCAAGCGAGAACAACCGCCGACCGACGATGAAAACACCTGCGACCAACGCCAGCCCGGCCACGACCGAAACCAGGCGCAGGGCGCTCTCCCCGTCACCGGCGATTCTCATCCAGACATTCAGAATGAGGTAATACAGCGGCGGACTGGAATCGAGCTTCAGACGCGCGAATAACTCCGGCAGGCTTTCCTGCGACATGAGCGCGCCGTTGGCCTCGTCGATCCACAGATCCCGCCCGCCGAGGTCGTAGACGCGCAGCGTGGCGGCGACCAGCAGTATCGCCAGCACCAGACCGAAGACCGGCGCTGTTCGCGGCCCGGTCGGACGGGGATGCGACAACAACCGGTCGTCACTGACGACCGAACGGCCGTGCGGGCTGAAGCCCGCGGCTCCTCGAGTGTCTTGTGTCGCACCTTCGTTCATGATGCCCCAGTGCTCCATTACACATCACGTGATGGGTGGCCCACCTCTAAAGAGGTGGGCCACCCTCAACGGTATCCGTCGTCCCAGGCTTCGCAGAGCACTAGGGTGCCAACTCTTCGGGTTCGTCCGGCTCTTCGTCGCCGCCCACGTAGCCCAGGCTCTTGAGTTTGGCGAGCAGCTCGGGCGGAATCGCGGATTCGGTATCCCCGGCCGGCCAGGCCTGCATGAACGCCTTGAGCCACGCGCGGCCCTGCTCGGCGTCGCGCAACACGGTAGCGGGGTGATCCACCAGCGGCTTCTGTTCGCCCGGGTCCGCCCGCAGGTCGAACAGGTCGGCGCGCTGCCGGTTCAAATCGTTGATCAGCTTGCGATCCACGCGTCGATAGGAGCGTAGCCGCTGCTGGATCGAGAAGCGCGGGTCCTTGCGTTCCCAGCGCCCGTCGGGGGTCAGCCTTCTGGAATCACAGAACAGCTCGGAGATCGCCAGCGTGTCGCGCCGCAACTCCGCACCGGAGAAAAGCGGAACCAGGCTCTGTCCCATCACGTCCACGGGCTCGTCCAAGCCCGCCAGATTCATGATAGTCGGCAGCACGTCGATCATGCGCACCTGTGCGGCGTGACGTCGGCCGGGCTCGATCCGCCCCGGATAACGCACGATCAGCGGAATCCGGATCACCTCATCGTACAAGCTCTGGCGGTGAGCCTTGAGCCCGTGCTCGAAGAACTCGGTGCCGTGATCGGATATCAGCACGACGACGGTCGACTCTCTCAGACCGAGTGCGTCGAGGTCGTCGAGTATCCGGCCGATGTGCTCGTCGGTCCAGGCGATCTCGCCGTCGTACAACGCGATCAGGTGTTCCAGGTCGCGCTTCGGCATCGAGGCGTTGACCGCTACGTCGAACAGGAAGTTCTTCCCGCTCACCGAGCCCCGATAGTCCGGGTCGAACTTTCGATCGTAGGGCGGGGGCGGGATGAAGTCGAAGTGCACGTCCCACATGTGCACAAACATGAAGAACGGCCGCCGCCGGTTTGCCCTCAGCCAATTGCTGACTTTTTGATAGACCTGCGGGTTGGTGACGTCGGCGTGCGAAGCATCCGAGACCGCAGTGCCGTCGACCCGTCCGGTCTCGTCCGCGGTTCGAGCGTTCAGTCCGGCGTATGAGGTGCAGTCAACGTACTGCTCGAAGCCCTGTCCAAGCCCGAACACCGGATGCAGATACGGTCCCGAGAAGAAGCCGACCGTCGCATAGCCGGCATCCCGCAGACGTTCGGCCAGCGTGCGGCGATTTTCGGCCAGCCGCCGATCGGTATCCACGCAGCCGTGGACGCTGTCGGCCAGCCCGGTGAACAGCGCCGCGTGCGCGGGCAACGTCCAGGAAGTGCTGCTGATTGCGTTTTCGAACAGTGCCCCCTCGGCGGCGAGTCGGTCGATGCGCGGGCTGGTCGAACGGCCGTAGCCATAGCAGCCCAGGTGGTCTGGCCGAAGCATGTCGACCGAGATGAGCAAGACGTTGGGACGCGAAGTGCCTCCCACGGTGATTGGTGGCTCCGCCGGCTGTCGGCACGAAGTGTTCGTACCCAGACATAACCCGATCAGAGTGGTCATGGTCGCTGCTCGAACAGCCGCGCTGGACGTGGTCACATTCATGTTGGCTCACGTGGCGAGCTGGTGCACAAGCGGCTCGCTGAAATCCCTCGTTCGCGGAAACGATCCTCGCGTCTACTTCTCCCCCAATTCGCGCCGGCGCCGGAAGAACGCCTTGAGCAACTCCGCGCACTGCTCGGCCATCACGCCCGCGACCGTCTCGACCTGGTGGTTGAGCCGCGGGTCCTGGGTGATCTCGTACAGCGAGCCGCAGGCCCCGGCCTTGCCGTCCGCCGCGCCATAGACCAGCCGGCTCACGCGTGCCAGCACCAGCGCCCCGGCGCACATCGAACACGGTTCCAGCGTGGCGTAGACCGTGCAGTCTTCGAGCCGCCAGTGCCCGATGTACTCGGCCGCCGCGGTTAGGGCCAGCATCTCGGCGTGCGCGGTGGGGTCCTGGAGCTTCTCGCGCTGGTTGCAGCCGCGCCCGATGACGTGGCCGCGATAGACCACCAGCGCCCCGATCGGTACGTCTTCGGTCTCGAGCGCCTTGCGGGCCAGTTCGATCGCTTCCTGCATGTACCGCCGGTCGATCTCGTCTTGGTGCAAGCCGAAGGCCATGGGCTCTCCTGTTTGGCTGGATGACTTCGCTCCCGTATTATGCGCGCAGTGCCGCAAAAGTCCGAGCCCGGCGCGCAACAGGAGCGCAGCGATGCCCGAATCACCGCTCGTCCGCCTCTCGATCGAGGAGTTCCTGGACCGGCTCGCCTCTGACGCGCCCACGCCCGGCGGCGGTGCCGTCGCCGCTCTGACCGGAGCGCTGGCGGCGTCGCTGGGGCGGATGGCTTGCGGGCTCACCACCGGGAAGAAGAAGTTCGCCGAGGTCGAGCAGCAGATCAACCAGATTGCGTCGCGGCTGACTCGGGCGGCGCTGATGCTCAGCCGATTGATCGACGAGGACGCCGCCGCGTACGCCGAGCTCCGCGCCGCGTTCAAGATCGACAAATCCGATCCGACGCGGAAGGAGCGTCTGACCGAGACGGCCCGCCTTGCCGCGGCCGTCCCGCTGGAAACCGTGGCAATCAGCCGACAGGTGCTCGGGGATCTTCGGCGGCTGGAGGCAATCGGCAACCCGAACCTGCGCCCGGACGTGGAGGCCGGCATGCACCTGGCCCAAGCGGGAATGCACGCCGCCGCCGCCAACGTCCGCGTGAATCTGTCACTGCTGCCGGAAAAACAGGCTCACGAAGTCGCCCAGGAGTTGGACAAGCTGCTCGGCAGTTAAACGACGGGACGGGGAAGACGGAAGCCGCGTGATTACCTTCTCGCTACAATCCGGCTCGAACGGGAACTCGATCTACGTCGAAGCCGACGGCGTGGGCCTGCTCTTCGACGCCGGCATCAGCGGCCGCCAGGCCCGGCTGCGGATGGAGTCGCACGGCCGCGATATTCGCGACGTCACCGCTCTGCTGATCACGCACGACCACTCCGACCATGTGCGCTGCGCGGGCATCTACCAGCGGCTCTTCGGCCTGCCGATCTACATGACCGGAACGACGCAGCGCGCCGCCCGAGACCGACTTGGCAAAGCACATGACGTCCACCACTTCCGCGCCGGCGAGCCGGTCGCGTTCGGCCCGGTCACCGTTTACACCCACCCCACGCCGCACGATGCCGCCGACGGCGTCACGTTCATCGTCGAGGCCGGCGGCAAGCGGCTGGGCATTTTCACCGATCTCGGCCATGTTCACGACGGCTTGGCCGAGCAGTTCGAGAGCGTCGATGCCGCCTATCTCGAAAGTAACTACGACCCGCTGATGCTCGAGGAAGGTCCGTATCCACCGAGTCTCAAGGCCCGCGTCCGCGGTCCCGGCGGCCACCTCTCCAACGAGGAATCCGCCCAACTCGTCCGGCTGTGCGCCGGCCGCCAGAAGTGGATCGCGCTGGCCCACCTCAGCGAACAGAACAACCACCCCAGTGTCGCCCTGAGAACGCACCGCCGGGTCGGGGGCGCGGGTCAACGCCTGACCGTTGCCGGCCGCTACGACGTGTCCGAACTGCTGCGCCTCTAGAGCGTTTCACCATTTGATGTAGCGTCCGGGCCCCGCACCGGACGTCGGCGTCTTCGGCCGATACGGGGCTCGGCCGCTACAGATAAACGTGAGTCGCTCCAGCAGATGCACGAGCTACTCGCACACTCCACCATAGACGCCCAACAACGTTGCCAGGTCGGCCAAGTCAACGTCGCCGTCCAGATCCAGGTCGCCCTGACCGTACGTTCCAGCGCCCCCGTAGTTGCTCAACAGCGCGGCGAGGTCGCTCAAACCCACCGACCCGTCATGATCCAGGTCCCCATAGCATGGAGTGGTCTCATACTCGACGATGAACACACTCATCTCCGGCGCATTGTGCGCGTCGTCCCACTCACCGGGTGTGAATGACGAGGCCGAGCCCCACATGGCCAGATATCGCTGATTAATGCCTTGGTAGTCGTTCGGCTCCCAATCCGCCCAGTTGGTGTAGGACCATTCCTCGCCGGTTATCCAGACCCATCCTTCATCGGGGGGCGCATCCGGGAGTTCCTGCCAGCCTCCGAGCCAGGGGTGGTAGGCTAACGGGTAGGCCAGGACCAGCGCTGTGACGAAATCGTTCTCATCCTGGGTGGTAATCGTGGCCAGATAGCCTCCCATGTCTTCCGCCGTGTCCCGGGCCTCCTCCCAGGCATAAGTCGGCGTGTTCGGACTGACCACCTCGTAGAAGTGTCCGTTGCCCCCCACCTCCACAGGCCACTCGACCGGATCAGCATACACCCCCACTGCCAGAAACAGCCCACTCGTCAAGACCGCCATAACACGATCCGTTGCGTACCGTCGCATCGCCCTCTCCTTAAGCGCGGAAGCAGCACTACCCACGGGCACGGTCAGCATCCGCCGACGTGCCCCCGCGACATCGCCCATTTAAGGGAGTACCCCAGTATACCGCGGCCTGCCTCGCGAAAATGGGCGATATCGGCAGCTCTGCTCATTTCGCGCTGCAAACCGGGTGACGCAAAGCAGGTCGTCTCTGGCGGCCAACCAGCATTCTCCCCGACCCGGCTCGCGCAAACGCAACAACCCTCCTGGCCGAGGCTAGGAGGGTCGCGCAAGCTCTCTCGTTGTCTGGTTGATGAATCCGGCCGGCAGGCGCTGCCCGCCGACGCCTTACTCGACGAGTTTTACGTTGACGGCTTTGCTCCCCTTGTCGCCTTGGGTAACGTCGAACTCGACTTTTTGCCCCTCCTTCAGTGAACGAAACCCCTCGGACTGGATCTCGGACTGATGGACGAACACATCCTCCCCGTCATCTGAGTGGATGAAGCCGTACCCCTTCGTGTCATTGAACCACTTCACCGAACCGCTAGGCATGTCACCAAACCTCTACTATTGGAGACCGCCGACGGGACCTGCTGAAAGCTGTCGTTTCCACACGGGCAGATCCTGTAGAAACGGCGGTTCTCTACCTTATAGCATCCCCGACCAGACCCCGCCCGTCAAGATCATTTTCTCGGCCCCACCGCCCTCAGCAGAGGTACCTGACGCTCCCAGCGGGCCGCTTTGTCGCTCCGCGGCACCGCGAAACCGCCGCTACAGCCGCCCGAGCTCCTCCATTACCGCCTCGATCAGCGGCCGCAGCGTCTTTTCGGAGAAGTCGAACTTCAACCCCGCGGCCTCGAACAGCTCCGGCAGGGGCCGCGAACCGCCAAGCGCCAGGCCGTTGCGATAGAGTGCAACCGCGTGATCGCGGTCCTTTCTCGCGTTCATCCAGACCTGCAGCGCGCCGAGCTGCGCGATGCCGTACTCAACGTAATAGAACGGCACCTCGAAAAAATGCAGCTTGCGGTGCCAGGAGTGACGGCGGTACGCCTCCAGGCCGGTCCAGTCCACGTGCGGCGTGAAACGCCCGCTCAGGCGGACCCACTCGTCCTGGCGCTGCTCCGGCGTGGCGTCCACATGCGTGTAAACCCAGTGCTGCCACGCATCGACGCACGCCATGAACGGGAAGAACCGCACGATCCCTTCCAGGAAGCTCTTTGTGGCACGCTTGGTCTCGTCGCCATAGAACTCGTCGATGTGCGGCAGCGCGAGCAGCTCCATGCCCATCGACGCGACCTCGGCGAACTCGATCGGGTAGCTGCGATAGGCATCGAGCGGATCGCTACGGCAAGCCCACGTGTGGAAGGCGTGGCCGCCCTCGTGCAGCAGCGTGCGCACGTCGCCCTCGGTGCCGACCGCGTTCATGAAAATGAACGGCACCCGGCGTTCGGGGTACGTCTCCTGGTAGCCGCCGGGCGCCTTGCCCTTGCGGCTGTCGAGGTCCAGCAGGTCGCGCGCGCGCAGCGTGTCGAAGATCCCACCGAGCTCACGATCGACCGTGTGGAAGATCTTGCTGCAACCCTGCTTAAGTTGCTCGTCGGTCTCGAACGGCCGTAGCGGGGGGCGGTTCTCCGGGTCAACCTGCGCGTCCCACGGCCGCAGGGTGTCGATCCCGAGCTTCTGCTTGCGATCAGCGGCCAGCGTCTGCACCACCGGGCAGATTACCTGCTCGATCGCGTCGTGAAACGCGAGGCAGTCCTCCGGCGTATAGTCGAACCGCTCCATCGCCCTGAACGCGAACTCGCGGTAATCCCGGCAGTCGGCGTTGCGGGCCATCGTGTCGCGGAGCTTGACCATCTCGTCGTAGAGATCGTCGAGCGCCTTCGCGTCCCGCAGGAACCGATCGGCACCGAGCCGATAGGCCTCCTCCCGGACCCGCCGCTCGGGCTCTTCGAGGTAGCGGCCGAGCTGCTGGAGCGTCAGCTCCTCGCCATGGTAGGTCGCGGTCATCGCGCCGGTAATCTGCCGGTAGCGCTGTATCAGCTTGACGTGCTCGACCTGGAGGGGGATGTTCTCCTCGCGGAACAGCTTGATCGCATTGCGGATGCTGCGTTCGAGCACCTCGTAGCGTTTCTGCGGCAGCGGGAACTTCCCCGCCAACTCGACGAACTTCTGCCGCAGCTTCTCGTGCCAGGGCTCGCGATGCGGGAAGACGTTCTCGATGAAGTCGATAAACCGCTTCTCGCGCTCCTGGTCGTCCGTGGCGCGCGTCGTCTCGATGTTTCGGCTGACGTACTCCTCGTCGAAAACGGCGTCCACCTCGGAGAAGTCGATCAGCCACCGCTCGAACTCGTCGACCGAGCTGATCGGCCGGTCGTGCAGTTCCTGATAGTAGGTTTCCGCCGCCGACCAGGTGTCGAAGATGGCATCGGGAGCGACGTACTGGCGGGGAAACTCGCGGTCCGGTGGGTCGGGGTTGACTGCTGGCATAGTCTCGGTCTCGGCTGTCGGGAGTCTGGTATCGCTTCGAAACAGGCAGGGGCATTATGTCGTTCCGCTCCGCCCGCGTAAACGTTGGATTCCCGCCGGCAGTCGATACAATCCAGCGTGGTTCCGGATAAGATCTGTTTAGGGAGGCATCATGCAGGGAAATCCACGAACGTCGCGGAAGGCACCGGCCCACAAGCTCCGCTGGTCGGCATTACTGGGAATCGTTGTGCTTCTGACCGCGCCGGCGTGCTCACGCGAAGAGCCGGCACCCGTCGGTGGGGGCGGCGTACCGCATCTGGCGAAAATCCACGCCGGGTCCACGGCGCCCGCGTTTCAGGCCAAGACGCTTTCAGGCCGGACGATCAACTTCCCCGCGGACTATCGCGGCAAGGTCGTTCTGGTGGATTTCTGGGCGACCTGGTGCGTGCCGTGCATAGGCGAGTTTCCGCATCTGCTCGAGGCACGCGAGAAATTCCAGGAGCGCGGCTTCGAGATCATCGCGATCTCGACCGACCAGCCGACCGGGACCCCCGTCGAGACCGTGCGGGCTTTCCTGAAAGAGCGCAAAATCCCGTGGGAAGTGGTCTACGACGGCGCGCAGCAGATCGCCGCCGACTATCGCGTCGGCGCTATCCCGGCACCGTTCCTGATCGACGGCGACACCGGGTCGATCCTGGCCACCAAATTACAGGCACGCGGGCCCGAATTGCTGGACGCAATTGAGAAGGCACTGAAAAACAAGCCCGACTGATCACCGGCGGCGGGGTGCTGACCGCTGGTGTGAGATTCGAGAACGGTGCGAGCGGGGCTTCTCGCACCAGCCGGCCCGGTTGACCTGAGTGACTGGCGCGTCTGCTTGCTGACTACGGGTGCGGGGCATTGACTCTACGCGATATCGCACTGCGGCCAACGGAGAATACTCTGGCGATCGGGCGGTCGGTTCTGGTACGATATCGATGAAACGGTGAAAGTCCGCCAGTCTCGGTCGAGGCAACCATGCCCATGCCTGCTCGTCGAAGAGCGGCGTTCACACTCATCGAACTGCTCGTGGTCGTTGCGATCATCGGTCTGTTGACCGCGGTGCTGGTGCCGGCGCTGCGTGCCGCCAAGCAGCAGGCCAAAATCGCCAAGTGTCTGGCGAATCTGCACGCGATCAGCGCTGCCGCCAGCGCATATATCTTTGAGAATGACGACCTCGTCTACATCTGGCCGCGCGGCTACACCGTCGCGGGTGAGGAGTTCCCCCGCCGATACAATTGGATGCTTCGCGTGCCGTGGATTTGGGGCGGCGGGGTCCCGGACAAGCGGGCCCGTGACTGGGATTCGTCGCAGGGATATTACAACCCCGCGG
>SDBT01021085.1_pt1 | contig 10185 bp, 6 predicted proteins | sample 2277101 | NCBI WGS metagenome assembly SDBT01 (sample SAMN10404973, study PRJNA504765) | marine sediment metagenome | isolation source: marine sediment core GS10_PC15, 103 cmbsf | place: Arctic Ocean: Southern Knipovich Ridge | collected 2010
AGTGTAGTTAACTATACCATCTTCAGTAGTTGTTATGGTTAAATCTGATCCGAGAGCGATATAATTTACTCTGGATCCAATATCTATTTCTATTGGATATAGCGCTATTTTACCACTTTTAGTTGAACTAAATCTCTGATCGTTTCCTCTAATACCTGTTATGAAATCATGAATTCCGTAGTACCCCCATACGAATAATCTCCCATTAGTGGTTATGGCTGCAGAAACAGACTGATGCGATGCGATATATGAGATTTTGGGAAGAATTAATTTCTTAGGGATTATATGTGTTGGGGTAGAAGTACATTTACTTAAACCTAGTAGACAATTCTTATTCTTCCCCCATGTGAAGACATCACCATTTTTAGATAATAAAATAATATGGAATCCAGATAATGAAACATGTTTTACCTTTATCGACTCTATAGTTCCACCAGAAACCATGGGTTTAAACGGAAGGTGGATATGTCTAGGTCGAGGTGAGAAAATTCCACCCCCTACTGAAACGCTATATGTTATTCTTTCCTCTCCGAAGAAATATAATTTACCGCTTTTGGTTACCAGAGCAAAATGATAACCATCGGCTGAAATATCAACTATTTTGTCCTCCGATGGGATAATTCCTTTTGTTTCTAATCTCATTATACCTTTTCCTAATACAGAATAATACACAGAACCATCATCTAAAATGACAGCCCAGCCACTTTCTCCACAAGAAACTTTAACCCCTCTATATGGTTCGAGAGCTTCAATTATGGTTGGTACTTTCTTTTGTTCGCCACTTCCCCCTATCATACCTCCCCAGCCGTATATTTTTCCATCTTCTGTAATAGCTATGGTAAATAAATCACCACACGAAACACTAATTACTCTTTTGGTGAAGAATAATCGGATTGGTGTCCTAACATCTTCATCCGTACCAATTCCTAATTGATGTCCTATATTACTCCCCCCCATATATAAAACACCTTGATCGTCTATTATAGCATAATGTTGACTGCCAACTGAGATTGGAGAATTTGCCGAATCTAATTCAGGTTCCATTCTTTTTATATATTTTATTTTTTATTTCACTCTCAATATGAGACTGAAAAACGAAATTTAAGAAAATAAACTGGTGGGGCCTAGAAAATTAACCACTCCATCTTCTGTGGAAACTATAGAAAAATAGTAACTCAAGGAAACATAATTTATCCGAAGTCTTTTTCCAACAGGCTTGTATTCTTCCTTGATATCTATTTCAACTGGAAATCTTACATTTGAATGTCCATATCCCCGGGTAGTAATACCCGCTTTTAATACTTCTTCCCTCGTTTTTGAGAAATAACTTGTTAGGCTTGTCATTATACTATTTCCACCCCAGACATATAATCTCCCATCCGTGGTTATGGCCGAAGATGACCCAAGACCAGTATTAATATATGAAAATTTCAGCAGTGTGATTAATCTTCGCGGCTTCCATACTGATCCTGTTGTTTCTAAAGATTCTTTTTCTCCTTTGATCCCTATCCCTATTTGCCCGAAAGTATTTTCACCCCATGCAAATATTACACCGTTTGTTGTTAATACCATGATATGGTCACCTGATAATGAAACTTGTTTGATTTTTTCTGACAGCTCGTTTCCATGAACAAATCGTCCATCGCTTCGAGATGGTAGGGATATATAAGTTGGTGTGAATATTGGTTTGTCCATGGTTCCACTAATTCCACCACTCATCCCAGCAAATTCATGGCCGAAAAAATAAAGGCTCCCCTTTTCGGTCACCATGGCTAAATTATAAGTTTCAGATGAAATATCTATTACCGCATCTTCTAAAGACACTATTCCGGTAAAGCATTTGTCATGTACTTCATGTAATGATATTGAATAATATACAGAACCATTATCTAAAATGACAGCCCAACCCTCCCCACCACAAGAAACTTTAATAGCCCGGTGTTCTTTAAGATTATCAATTAAAGTAGGTTTCAAAAAACGTGTCTCTTCGCCTTTGTTAAATGTATTTAGTCCCCACCCATATATTTTACCATCCTCAGTAATGGCAATGGTGAAAATATCTCCACAAGAAACACTGATTACTTTTTCAGTGAATGATTTGATTGCAATTGGTGTCACGGAGTTATTTTTGGTTCCATCTCCTAATTGTCCACTTCTATTTTTCCCTGCCATATATAAAATACCTTGATCGTCTATTACAGCATAATGAGCACCTCCCACAGAGATGGGAGAATTTTTGACCATTTTTCGTTGTTTGTAGATATCTATCCATTTTCTAGTTGGATTTTTTGGGATAGATAACCCGAAATCATATTGATATTTATCTTTCCAAAAAGCATCACTCTGACAATATTCTGAGGCCGTTTGAGAAGTTTGACAATAATTAGCCAAATCCTTTGGACTTAGCCTTACCAAATACTGAGTGATGATTTCCGGAGGAAGGTGACCTAGATTTAATTTAGGTTCCATTCTTTTTATATATTTTATTTTCATCTTGTTTTGTTAAATAAACAAGATAATATAGACGGACTCGAACTTGATCAGATTTTATTAATTTTTAGGTTTCAAGGAATAGATAGCTAATCCGGGTGATTGTCCATGATGCTTACCAATCCCGAAACTTCCTTCTAAATTCCCGATTCTTTGATCTGGATTTTTCAATTCCTTAATATACTCACGGATTGATGGATTTTTCAAGAGAAGATAAGAGGTATGATCTATATAATATAGAAGAATGGTTTTATAGAAACGTTCTTTTCCTGGTCCTCCACCGTGTCCTGATATATCAAGAGTTTTACCTGAATGAGGAACCCAATCAGCGAAAACCTGCATTTCCAGGACTTTGACCATAGATTTGCGATCATAGCAAACAGGTTTGTTAGACAATTTTCCGGTTCTATCTCGATCATAGATTTGAATATAATCAGTATGTTGGTCCCACTCATCAAGAGTGATGTAAGATTTATCGTTTGTGCAATTTTTGTACCATTCTTCTTTAATTATTGCAGATTTTGTAAAACGATCAGTTCCCCAATAATTAACCACTCTATCTTCCGTGACAGCTATACCAAAATGTGCACCTGTAACGGCATATCTGACTTTTGACCCAACATCAACCTGAATTGGGGTTTTGATATGTGTCATTTTTGCCGTTGCCATTCTTTTATCAAATCTAACTTCTGATCGATTAGGAATTACTTTACCGCCAGAATTAAATTCAATCCCCCACATATAAAGTCCACCATTTTCAGTAACGATTGTGTTCCTGTAAATATTAGATGAAAAGAAAGAAACTTTACCAGGAATTACAATTTTCTGTGGTTTACTCTTTACAAGGGCCGTCTGGAGATCGAGCAATCCAATTTCTCCCTCCCAATTTTCTGGACCTGATCCAATACTGACAGCATCTAACATATAAACAGTATTAGGTCCTTCTTCTCCGTAACTATTCATTGTAAATAGTTCACCTTCAGTGGTTAAAACCATTAGGCCATCTTTACTGCGAGATATTTGCTTAGCTATTTTACCAAATGGTATTAGGACTGGATTCAGTGTCGACTTCCCACCGAGATTATCGAGACCAATATTTATATTAGCCTTAACTTTTGTGGATACATATTTAGTATTGTGTGGTAAAATCGCTCTTCCAGAGGTATATATTTTACCATCATTGGTTAAAAAGAATACAGATAGGTAATGTAAGCTAATATCGATAATACCGGGACTGATATTAACTGTATCATTTAACTCTTCGTATCCTTCATTAATGAGCATTTTCACATAGGCCGACCCATTACGAAATATAACAGCATAACCGTAATTGAATGTAGGATTCATCTCGATTTTGACAGCAAATTTATCTTTCAGGTCAGTGGCTAGTTCTGGTCTTTTGATTGGATTTTTGTTTGTTCTCCCCCATAAATACGTTTTCCCGTCTTCTGTGACTGCTCCTGTGGAGTTGCGGCCACACGAAACACTAATAACTTTCGATTTGATGCGTAGAGGGAAGGGTATTTTTGATAGCCGCGTGACACCATTTCCTAATTGATATTCATCGTTAGATCCCACCATCCATAAAATACCATACTCATCAATGGCTCCATAATGGTTTTCTCCAGCCGAAATAGGTGAATAGATTGCCTGGACCAACTGTTTCGAAATAGGCTGAACTATTGGATTCATTATTGTTTTAAGAAAATTTTATTTTAGGTTTATTTTTAAGTCTCTTTTAATTTATTATTCATCTTGTTTTATCAAACTAGATAATACGCTGAACCCAACAGGTTTATTGGTTTTTAGGTCTCATGGTATAGATGTTAAATCTTGGCGTTTGACAATGATTTTTTCCTATTCCGAAGCTCCCTTCTAAATTTCCAATTCTTTGATTTGGATGTTTCTGTTCCTTGATGTATTCACGAATCGATGGGTTCATCAGAAGAAGATAAGAAGTATAATCAATATAATATAGAAGGATGGTTTTGTAGAAACGCTGATTTCCAGGTTCTCCGCGCTCCTGACTCGTCAAGTGTTCTTCCTGGATGGGGAACCCAATTGGCGAAAACTCGCGTCTCCACGACTTTAATGAAACTTTGACGGTCAAAGCAGGAGGGTTTCTCAATTAATTTTCCTGTTCTCCTATCCCGGTCATAAATTTGAATATAATCAGTCTTTTGTTCCCACCCTTCAAGGGTAACATAAGATTCTTGATTAGCGCGGTTTGTATGCCATTTATCTTTAATTTCGGCTCTGAAAATAAAATAATAAAATAGATTAAAAGATGCAATCACCACAAAACCTCTCTCTTAAAATCACTAACATACCATATGAAGTTCTCTATGAAATTTTAGCGAAAACTAGTCCGAAAGATATTAATAATTATTGTTCAACTTCTCTAGCTTCCAGTGGAGTTTGCAAAGACCAGAGTTTTTGGAAGATGAAATTATGGGCAGATTTTAGTAAAATGGAAAAAGTAGAGGGAATGTCTTGGGAAAAGATGTATCAAATGATGTTTACCTCAATAAATAATTCTAAGATTTCAGCTGGTAAATATCATTACTCTTTAATAGATGAACAGGGGAACTTATATATTGCGGGTATGGTTACTGATTTTGTTCAAGAAAATCCACATAGAGTAACAACAATATCTAATAAACTAACAAAAATTGAAATGGGTTCAAAAGTGATCAGTGCTTCTATGGGTGTCAATATGATTGCTATTTTAACAGAAAAAGATGAAACGCATATATTTTTCTTCGAACTTATCTCTTCGTTCCAAATGAGAACAGAGCTTTGGAAAATTACAAAAACTGAAAATCCAATAGCTGTAGTTATTTTGCCTGATGTAGACAGTATTAGAGAAGACAACGCAGGAACAATCACGGATGACGGATATATTTATCTTGATTATTATAAATATAATGGATATGTTAAACCTGACAACCCAAATGAAAAATTCGTCGATGTCGCAATGCTTGATGGTGAGATATATGTATTGTCATCAACAGGGACAGTAATGAGAGTATTTTTTAACAATTGGCAAGACCTAGACAAATCACACATTAAAATAACATATTCCAAAATTGAATTACCAGAACCAATCAAGAAAATATCAGGCACTAGTAATAGTTTAGCAGCCTTATCAAAAAATGGAAATGTGTATGTTATAGGTAGAATATTAAATGGTGCTAATATTTCAGAGCATACAAAAACTAAAACTCATATTACAATTTCAAGTCCCATCGATATTAAACGTGTCCAAATGGAACAAAGACAATCGGGTAATACACCTCGTTATTATTACACAACACTAGAGAATCCAAATGTTCTTTATCCAGCTAAACATATCCGTGAATACGAATATGAAGCACAATTACCACAATATTTTTACAAAATTAATTTACCTCAGCCAATAATGTCAATTGATACGTCTAAAAATACTCTAGTTGCTCTAACTATTTATGGTAAAATGATTTTATTACGAGATGGTAAAATATCAAATATAGATATAGGGCAAAGTGTCGGATATATCGCCGCCGGAGGAAATTTTATGATAGCTATTGCCATGGATTCTAAGTTAAACCATTTTCTTTACTCATCAATAATTGATAGTGCCAAGGGTTAAGCATAATTTCTTTTTCTTTTGTGGTATATTCATCCTCATATGAGAATGAATAGTTAACTAATTAGCAAATTATTATATATCGGATTGATCATCAGATACGCATTTCAGTTCAACTATCAGAGGAGGACCTCTCGGCCCGTCTTCTTTATTTATGTGTTTATTATACAGATTAACCACTTTCTGACATAAAATCATATATTCCGGTTGAATGGTGATTTTTCCGGCATCTCTGGATTTATATAACATTTGAACGATTTTATTAGCTATCTGATATTCTTGACAATTCAAAGATTTATTTAACATAAACAGATAAACAACATATAAGTTACGCTGTGGATAGATAATGTTAAAAATGTCAATCCCGTAGTCGGTCGGGAAATAATCGAATTTCTCCCGATTATGAAGAAAAGTAAAAAAGAAAATTTGTTCTTCAGCGTGTCCTAATCCAGATTGAATAGTATTAATGGTTTCGGTCTTCATCAAATTATATACGGTCTCAATTACAGAAATGGGTCCAAAATGAAAAGCCCCACAGAAAGTAGTGGTAATGATTGATTGGTTATAAAAATTCGATCTTTTATAAAAACTTCGATCTTTAACCCAATCAATCATCCCTAAGACGTACCTATCTGGAGAAAAAATATTTGGGGGTAATTTGATGATTTCTTTTAGTTGTGCATTAAATTGATCAAACTGACCATATCTCTTATTATAAGCATAATCTATCCAGGCAATCATCTTGCTTTTGAATGGATTTAGTTTAGAAGCTCTATAAACCATTTCTATTTTGGACAGCACTAAACAAGAATAAGCCGGAGTATTTCGATTATTGAAATACTGTGGATTGTCATCCCGATTGGCTGCTATAGTATCAATATATTGAAAAATTAAGAACTTTTCTAATGACAATGGTACGATAACTGTTTTATCTAGCCTGTTTAACTTTTGACAGATAGAATAGTAATCTTGATATTTGGAAGGATCACAAAAGAAAATTAATGGGATATCAAAATCAAAAACTGTCGTCACATCTTGATAGAAGGATGACGATCTAGTTTCAGATTTTCTCAAATTTTGATAATTATCCAGATTATAGAAGCAACTTACCATCACCCAGTCTTGTTGATGATAATTAAGTGGAAGCGGACATTTATCTAGGACCGATTTAAGTTCTTCACTGTTAATTGAACCGCAAGTTACCCATGATTTCAAGTTGGGTCGTCTCAAGCGAACCAATTTGGTATTAGCTCTAACTGAATAAATACCACCTTCATATGTCACACCACCGGCTCCTATTTTTCGAGCATATTTCATCGTGCTATATAAAGTTTGCCGATGGTGTGGTATATTGTCAGGATCATACCCTTTTGGATAACCCATTATATAATAATGATTGAATGGTGCTTCAGTTCTTTGATACATTTTATTGAAAGGCAATTGTAGTATTGTATCATCTAAACTATAAATAAGCAAGTAACCAAAAGAAAATAATCTTTGAAGTATCTTAGTCAAATCTACCCGACTGACCAACAAATTAGATTCGAACCTAATCCGATGAGCTTTTAATTCTGGTCTAGATTCAATCAAATCGCAATAATCTCCCAAAATTACTGGATCGTGCCCTTCGGTATCTATTTTCAAATAATGAATTCCGCCAATTTTAAATTTTTCTACCAATTCGTGAAAACTTACCATTGGGACTGTCTCGGAAACAATTAAATCATCTAGGTTGTAGCCAGACTTTTTAACTTCGTTCGCCATTCCAATATGTTTTTCTCCGATATAATTACAGCCCCGAAGACAATCGTTTAGTCCAAGTTTCTTAATAATATTTAAGGGGATATAATGAACTTCCGTTTTACCAGATTTATTGGACACTGCGGCATTATATTTTATACAATTAGGTTTATCAGGCAACCGATCTAGATAAAATTGCATCGGATCGATCGATAGACCAACATCATTTTCTCCAGCCAATTGAATCTCAGTATCAAAATCACTAGTTCCAATTTCTACAAAATCGTAGAAAGACATCTCTTTTAAATTAAATTCAGTTCCCTTTAGGTGGATTAAATATGGATAGATTTTACGTCTAAGGGCTAAAAACGAGATAAAGATTAACTAAAATAGGATAAAATTGATTAATATATTACTATTAAGAAATTTTTACGGACTCCGCGGGATTATTTCGGCTCTGAAAATAAAATAATAAAATAGATTAAAAGATGCAATCACCTCAAAACCTCTCTCTTAAAATCACTAACATACCATATGAAGTTCTCTACGAAATTTTAATGAAAACGTGTCCAAATGATATTAATAATTATTGTTCAACTTCTCTAACTATTTATGGTAAAATTGTTTTATTACGAGATGGTAAAATATCAAATATAGATACAGGGCAAAGTGTCGGATATATCGCCGCCGGAAGAAAATTTATGATAGTTATTACTATGGATTCTAAGTTAAACTATTTTCTTTACTCGTCAATAATTGATAGTACCAAGGGATAAGTATAATTTAAAAGTAGTTATTCAGTTAAAATTCATCTTCAATTGAAGATGGATGGCCTAAATTTCTTTTTTCTTCTGCGGTATATTCATCCTCATATTAGAATGAATAGTTAACTAAATAGCAAATTATTATATATCGGATTGATCATTATATAGGCCTTTCGATTCAACTATCAGAGGAGGACATCAAAATTAAAAACCACAAGTTACCCACGATTTCAAGTTGGGTTGTCTCAAGTGAACCAATTTGGTATTAGCTCTAACTGAATAAATACCCCTTTCATATGTCACACCACCGGCTCCTATTTTTCGAGCATATTTCATCGCACTATCTAAAGTTTGTTGGTGTGGCTTATTGTCAGGATCATATCCCTTTGGGTAACCCATTATATAATAATGATTGAATGGTGCTTCAGTTCTCTGATACATTTCATCGAAAGGCAATTGTAGTACTGTATCACCAATACTACTAATAAGCAAGTAACCAAAAGAAAACAATCGTTGGAGTGTCTTGGTCAAATCTACTCGACTGACTAATATGTTAGATTCGAATCTAATCATATGAGCTTTTAATTCTGGTCTAGATTTAATTAAATCGCAATAATCTCCCAAAATTACTGGATCGTGTCCTTCGGTATCTATTTTTAAATAATGAATTCCACCAATTTTAAATTTTTCTACCAATTCGTGAAAACTTACCATTGGGACTGTCTTGGAAACAATTAAATCATCTAGGTTGTAGCCGGCAGATTTGACATGATCTATCATTCCAATATGTTTTTCTCCGATATAATTACAGCCTCGAAGACAATCGTTTAGTCCAAGTTTCTTAATAATATTTAATGGGATATAATGAACTTCTGTTTCGCCAGATTTGTTGGACACCGCTGCATTGTATTTTATACAATTAGGTTTATCAGGCAATCGATCTAGATAAAATTGCATCGGATCGATTGATAAACCAACATCATTTTCTCCAGCCAATTGAATCTCAGTATCAAAATCACTAGTTCCAATTTCTACAAAATCGTAGAAGGACATCTCTTTTTAAATTAAATTCAGTTCCCTTTAGGTGAATTAAATATGGATAGATTTACGTCTAAGGGCTAAAAACGAGATAAAGATTAACTAAAATAGGATAAAATTGATTAATATATCACTATTAAGAATTGAATTGAAACATATTCTTCCTCTAGTATGAACCCCTTTATTGTCAAGAGAAAATTCGAACGAAATGTCATTTTATTATCTTATTCTGTCGGATGGGGGTCACCCACTCCGACCATTATCGGATATTATAAAAATGTATGTTCTCAAACTGATTTGACTTATCAGTTAATTACAGATCAGGACATCCTTGAAAAAGAGAAACATTTATATCGCCAATTAATTTCGATTAATCATGATCGCCTGAGAGGCCATGAAAGACTTGAAAAGTTATCCGAAGACATAAAATCAGGTCTAACGGTTGATCTTAAATTAGCAGATATTGTTCGTCTGTATACTGAAAGAATGGACCCTTGGGCAATAATTAATGACACATCTTTAATT
>SDBT01021086.1_pt1 | contig 10185 bp, 9 predicted proteins | sample 2277101 | NCBI WGS metagenome assembly SDBT01 (sample SAMN10404973, study PRJNA504765) | marine sediment metagenome | isolation source: marine sediment core GS10_PC15, 103 cmbsf | place: Arctic Ocean: Southern Knipovich Ridge | collected 2010
GCACGACGGAAAAGCCGCCCTCGAACTATGGCGGCGGGAGCGCCCCGACCTGGTGGTCCTGGATATAATGATGCCGCGCATGGACGGCCTGGAGTTCTGTCGGGAGGTACGGCGGAAGGCGGACACCCCAATCATAATGCTGTCGGCGAGGTCCGAGGAAACAGACAAACTTGTAGGCCTCGAACTGGGCGCGGACGACTACGTGACCAAGCCGTTCAGTCCGAGGGAACTGGTGGCGAGAATCCGGGCGGTGCTGAGGAGGCACAACTCGGCGTCGGGGGAAGAGGAAACCACTATTGCCGAAGGCCCCCTGGTCATCAACAGGGAAAGGCACACCATCGTGGTCGATGGGGAAGAGATCTCGTTGACCGCAACCGAGTTCGGCATGCTGGCGGCTCTGGCCTCGAGCCCGGGGCGCGTCTTCTCCAGGGGCCAGTTGATACAGTCCGTCCAGGGGGATTTCTTCGAGGGGTACGAGAGAACGGTGGATACTCATATCAAGAACATCAGGAAGAAGGTCGGGCTGCACGCGGCCGATTGGAGCTTCATTGAAACGGTCTACGGGGTCGGATACAGGTTCCAGGCGAAAAAAGAGGCTTAGCTTACGGTTCAAGCTCTTTATCGCGATTATCGTAGTCGCCCTGGTCTGCGTGGCGGCTTCGGCGGTGCTTGCCGGGTATATCGCCCGGAGCCAGATACGCCGGTACGGGGAAGAGATAGAGGGGTCGCCTGGCTGGAGGGGCCCGAAATACGCCAGGGGAGAGGCGCTCCGCGGGGTGACACTGGGATTCTTCTTCGCGGGGCTCCTGGCGGTCCTGCTGGCCCTGCTGCTCAGCATCTTCCTGGCGGACAGGATATCGAAGCCCCTATCAGAGCTTACCGACGCGACCGGCAGCATGGCCGACGGCAACTACGCCGGCCGGTTAGATATAAGCGGTGGAGCGGAGATCGAGGAACTGGCGGACGCTTTCAACACATTGTCCGAGAACCTCGAGCAGAACGAGGAACTCCGAAAGAACATGGTGGCGGACATCGCCCACGAACTGCGGAACCCCCTTGCCACCATTCATGCCCAGCTCGAGGCCATCGAGGATGGCGTCATCGAGGCGGACAAGAGCGCGATAGACTCCCTGATGGAGGACACCGTGCTGCTCACCCGCCTGGTGGAGGACCTCCAGCAGCTGTCCATCGTGGAGGCGGGCCGGCTCGAGCTCAACCTGGTGCGGGTGGATCCGGGGGAGATGGTGAGGGGGGTCGCCTCACGGTTTGAACAGGATTTTGTAAAGAAAGGGATTTCCCTCGAGCTGGACGTTGCCGGGGAGCTCCCACTGGTAAAAGCGGACCAGCTTCGGCTGGCCCAGGTGCTTGGCAACCTGGTAAAGAACTCGCTGCTGCACACCCCCGAAGGTGGCGAGATAACGGTGAGGGCGGCTTCCTCTGAGGGCGAGGTGGTGTTCTCGGTGGCCGACACGGGATCGGGCATCAATGAAGAGGAGCTCCCTATGATCTTCGAGCGATTCTACCGTACCGACAGGTCAAGGACGCGCGCTACCGGCGGGGCCGGACTCGGCCTCTGCATAGCCAGGAGCCTGGTGGAGGCGCAAGGTGGTCACATCCGGGCCGAGAGCGAGAGGGGAAAGGGAACCACCATCTCCTTTACCGTACCGGCCTTCATGGCGGAGCCGGATTCGTAAGGCGCCGAGACCCCCTACTGTATCTTGCCGTTCAGGATGAGCCAGGCGACGGTGTCCTCCAGGCCCTTCTTGAAGTCGGCGTACTCGAACTTGAAGCCAAGGTCCCTTATCTTCTTGTTGTAGACCCAGATGCCCATGGTCAGGTAGTTGAGCTGCCCCAGGTCCAGTACCCGGCTCCTGGTGTAGGATGGGTATTTGTTCTCCATCCAGAAGGCCATCTTGCCCACCGCCATGACCAGCTTCTGCCACAGGAGAAGGGGGACGAAGGGGATAAAGTGGACCCTCCTTCCCAGCAGCTGGGTGGAGTACTCTATCGCCTCGCGGTGGGTGATGATGTAGCCGTCGGCCAGGTTGTAATCCTCACCGATGCTCTCGGGCTTCTCCGAGAGGAAGACCGCCGCGCGGGCCACGTCCCGTGCGTGGACGTTGCCGCCGAAAATCGGGAACTTGCTGGACGCCGGGTACAGCGGGAGGAGCCCTTCGGACAGCTCGACGAGCAGGCCAGTGACCCCGTACTCGGAGCCGGGACCGTAGATCGGGGCGGGCCTTACAACGGTGATGGGCAGGCCCTTCTCCCGGTGGTACCTCCAGACTATCTGCTCCTGTATCCACTTCGATCGGCAGTACTCGTTCGAGAAGTGAGTCCCGGTGGGTGTATCACCGTCTGTGTTCTTGGGGTTGGAGCGGTCCTCGGTCATCGGCTGGTTGGTGGGGTGCCTCCCCGGCCGCTTGTACTCGACGTTCTCCGACCAGGGCCTTACCACCACGTTCCAGAGGAACTCCACCGTCGAGCGGTGGGGGCGGCCGTCCAGGTGTGACGCCGGGAAGTAAGAGTGGCCGTAAACCCCGCAGGTGGACCAGTGGATCATCCTGTCCACTCCTCCCTCGACCGCCGCGTCAAGGAGGTTGGTGACCCCGTCTATGTTGACCTTCTCCAGGGCGTCCCACAGTGCGGAGTAGTCGTAGAGGGAGGCGGTGTGGAACAGGCAACCCACGTCTCCCTCGAACAGGGGCTCAAGCGTTTCCTTCCGGGTCAGGTCGGTGGGGACCCACTCCACCCCGTCCCTTTCGTAGTTGATATCGAGCATCTCCCGCAGCTCGACTGCCTTGGGGTCGCCGTAGGCACTCTCGAGATCGGTGGCCCTCACCTTTCTTCCCTTCTCCAGGAGCTGCTTCACCAGGTAGTTGCCCGAGAAGCCACAAGCGCCGGTCACCACATCAACTTTCAACGAGATCTCCTTTCGATGCCTGGGACGAGCCTTCGCCCCGGCCTGTTTTTCTGCACGCCAGCAAGAGATAATTATAACCCTTGCGTTTGGGGCCTGGCCCCAAACGCAACTCCAATGCGATACGGGTGTCCTGCACCAGCGACGCAAGTTGACCAATCATACTGGATACTGAGCGGCCGCCTGGCGTCAGGGCGGTCTTGACTCCGGATTTCCATCGTTTGGGATATAATCAGGCCCGGTTGTTTGCGCATCCGGCGCGAGTCGTATCAATCGGCATCGCCAGCCGGGAGGCAATTGGAAAAGCAGTGCAGGCTAATGGGGGGAGTGTTTCATGAAAACACGGATTACTGAACTTTTCGGCATCGAGCACCCTATCGTGCTGTCCGGAATGAGCTGGATCAGCATACCCGACATGGTGGCCGCGGTGTCCAACGCCGGCGGACTGGGGATTCTGGCGACCGGCGCCCTGGACGTCGAGCAGACCAGGAGTGCCGTCAGGGAGATAAAGGCGAAGACCGACAAGCCGTTCGGGGCCAACGCCACCCTTCTCTTTCCCGGCGCGGCCGACAACGCCCTGGTGCTCCTGGAGGAGAAGGTCCCGGTGATAAACTTCGCGCTGGGCAAGGGCGACTGGATAGTGCAGATGGCCAACGAGTACGGCGGCAAGGTGGTGGCCACGGTTACCAGGTCGCGCCACGCGGTCAGGGCCCAGGAGTACGGTTGCCACGCGGTCATAGTGACCGGGAATGAGGCGGCGGCCCACGGTGAGGCGCCCACTACGTTCTGCCTCGTGCCCAGTATCGCCTCTGTCCTGGACATACCCGTGATAGCGGCTGGCGGGGTTGGTGACGGGAGGGGACTGGCCGCGGCCCTCGCGCTTGGCGCGGAGGGGGTCGCAATGGGGACCAGGATGATGACGACCAGGGAAAGCCCACTGCATGAGAACTTCAAGCAGCTCTCCATCGATAGAGACGTACACGATACGCTCTACTCCAAGCGGTTCGACGGCCTCTGGTGCAGGGTCCTGGATACCGACGGGGCCCGCGACGCGATTAAGCGGGGGTTGGGACCCATACAGATGCTCAAGGCAATCCCCAACTCCTACGCCATCGCCAGGCAGATAGGGGTTCCCTACTGGAAGCTATTCATCGGTGTTCTGGCCTCCGGCTGGAACAACGCGATGCAGCTTGCCTTTATGGCCAACGCCTTCAAGCGCATCCGCATGGCCACCGAGGACGGGAACGTGAAAGATGGCGTGCTGCCGGTTGGCCAGGTGACAGGGCTCCTGAAGGACGTACCAACAGTAGAAGAGCTCATTGACAGGACCGTCAAAGAAGCCGAGGCCACCATAAACAGCCTTTCCGCTAAAATAAGCAACGAAACCTAACAAAACGCAAGAATGGGGCCAGGCCCCAAACGCAAGTATTTTACCTACTAAACAATGTTGCCAGTAATTGGCAGTGAATTGAGATTGCGTTTTTTTCAAAGGGATTGAAGGCGACAAGGGTGAATACTGTGGACGTTGGCAGAAAAACGGCTTGCGAAGCCGATTGTGCAATACGAGAAAAGGACTAAGCGGAGGTGAGTGAGAGGCACAGCACATAGTGTTGTAAGAGCCATACACTTACGCTAAGTGCCCCGCTGGATAGATACGGTTAAGCACCGAGAGCGTCGAAGCGCCGCTCCGGCAAGGCGCGCGACCGAGACGTACTCCTGTAGTACGTCAAGGGAGCGGAACGCAGCCGGAGTGAATGCAGCGGCGTTCGAATGCCAGCGTATTTATCCAGCGGGGTACTAAAGAGGAGATACATACCCCAGGGCAGGCGTCACACCCCAAAGACTCCATGATAATTCCCAATTGCCTTACTAACGCGCGCTTGCGCCTGTAAAGGAACATGGGAGACGGAGAAGGACACGTACCGGAAAGGCGGTGGTCTGAGTGAAGAGCGAATTTCACACAGGGACACGATTATCGAGGCGGAGGAAGAGTAACGAGATGGGCCAGGCCCATGGAAGCAGGATAAATATCGGCTTTATACTTATTTTCATCTCTCTCTTGCTGGCGTTACTGATATCGGTGGGATTGCTCATGCTGGCGCCTGATGCAGAGGCGCAGGAAGTCCCTGAGGGGTCGAGCCAGTGGGCTCATAGCGACAGCGGCGTCAGCAGCCCGGCCAGGACCTGGTACTTCCCGGAGGGCGCAACCGCCGGTGGATACCAGACGTGGATACTGCTGAATAACCCCGGAGAGGCCGGAGCTGAGGTAAAGCTCACATTCCACACCGACAGCGGTGTCGTCGGGCCCGTGGCCATCAAGGTCGAGCCGGCTTCCCGGACATCGGTAAACGTTGGAGAACACGTATGCACCTACAACGTTGCCACGATTGTGGAGTCGGACCTGCCGGTAGTCGCGTCCAGGACGATGTACGAGGCCGGTGGCCAGTGGGCGCACAGTTCCGCCGGTTCCAACGAGACCAGCAGGACGTGGTACTTCGCCGAAGGGGCGGCTGTCGGCTCGATATACGACACCTGGATACTCCTCCACAATCCCGGCAAGGCGGAAGCGGAGGTAAGAGTGGTTTTCCAGACGGACCGGGAGGTTGTTTCCACCAGCGTGTCGCTGGAAGCGGCAACCAGGGTATCCATTGACGTGGGAGACCATGTGATCGGTTACAAGGTGGCGACGGTAGTCGAGTCGGACAGACCGATAGTGGCCGCCCGGACGATGTACGGTCAATCGTGTTCCAAGGACCTGGAGACCAGGGTGGTCCACGTCGCCTTCGGCCAGCTTGGCAAGCCGTACCGCAGTGGGGCGTCCGGCCCGGACGCATTCGATTGCAGCGGCCTCACACAGTTCTGCTACAAGGTCGGTGGGGGCGTGGATATTCCGCGTAGCTCGTACGCCCAGGCCCGTTTTGGCGACCCCGTCCCGGAGTCGGAGCTTCAGCCGGGAGACATAGTCGCGTTCCACGGATGGGGACACGTGGGGATATACATTGGTGACGGTCAGTATATTCACGCGCCACAGACCGGCGAGTTAGTGGAGGCGGCGCCATTGTCGGAACGCGGTGATTTCTGCGGCGCGGTCAGGCCCTGATGCTGGAGCCCCGGGCAGGAATCACGCTGTGTGATTGCGAATAATACATATAGTGTGGTTGGTAGGTGAAAGGGGGCTGTTGCGGGGTAGCAGGGCCCGGATCTTTTTACCAATTTGAAGGATCCGGGCCTTCTTCTTTTAGGGCAACAGGAAGCCGGTCGTTGGTTCAAGAGGGAGGGTCTTCATGAGAAAGGGAAAAGTATTCATTCTTGTGGCTGCGGCATGCGCAATAGCCATGGTAGCTGCCCTTGCCGGATGTGGGTGCGGCGGGAATGACAAGCCGGTGATATCCTCCATTACGCCCTCGAGCGGCGAGCCGGGTACCGAGGTGGCGCTGAGCGGCTCATACTTCGGAGATACTCAAGGCAACAGTACCGTTGAGTTCGGGACGGTAACAGCGACCGGGGAAGAGTGGTCCGACGTCGAGGTCAAGATAAAGGTCCCAACCGACATGAAGGTGGGCGAGTACAAGGTAACCGTGACCACCGACGCGGGGACCAGCGACGGCGTCGGATTCGAGGTAAAGGAAGAGAAGAAGAGCGAGGTTCCCGATAGAAAGGCGGGCGACGTAGAGCACGACACCCCCGTAGCCGCAATACTTGACTACTGCAAGAAGAACGGCATCAACACTTCGGGAATGACCTTCTCCGTGCTCGTCGTCAGCGCGAGCGATCCGAACTGGAAGATAGACCTGGGTAAGAAGGTTGGTCAGGAAGCCGGGAACGTGCAGTTCCTGCTTCACAAGGATAGTGGAAGATGGACCGTAATACAGTCCAGTACCGATGGATGGACCGTGGCACAGCTCAAGGTACTGGGGGCGCCGGAGGATCTTGCCACGCAGCCACCCCCACAGCCGGTAGGACCCGACCAGGCCCAGGCGATCCTGACGTACCTGCAGGCAAAGGGGGAACCAACCTCGGGCTGGACGCTCACACTGGTAAAGGTGAGTACGATTGACTCCAACTGGGAGGTCATCAAGGGAACGTTGTCCCCGGACGGTCAGACCGAGGAGTTCCTCATGATATTCAACAGCATGGCCGGCGCGTGGGAGGTCGTTGCTTCCGGCGGGCCGCCGTGGACCGGTGCCGAGTTCAAGGGCGGGCCGCCGCCTTCGGACCTCCTGAACGTGTAGCGGCTCTAGAGAAAGAATCCGGGTTCACGGGGAGTGGATGGACCCGGAAGCCCCGGCCGGCAAGAAGGGAGTTATGATGAAGGCAGGTAGCGACGGTGAGCTTCTGGTCAAGGGCGACACCGTACTGGTTGTCGTGGATATGCAGGAGAAGCTGCTGCCGGTTATCCACGAAGAGGCGAAGATTATCGAAAACGTGGTCAAGCTGGTACGGTTCGCGGGCGTCATCGATCTGCCGATACTGGTGACCGAGCAGGAGAAGCTGGGGAGTACTATCGAGGAGATTCGATCCGGGATCTCCGGCTTCAGCCCTGTCACCAAGATCGATTTCGATGCCTGCCGGTGCTCCGCGTTCGCCGGGGCCCTGGAGCGGCTTAACAGGAGAACCGTCATCATCGCCGGTATTGAGAGCCACGTCTGTGTAACCCAGACCACCCTTCACCTGCTGGAGGATGCAAAGGTCCACGTCATTAGCGACGCGGTCTCCTCGAGGACGCCCGAGAACCGGGAGGTAGCCATCCGGCGAATGAGCCGGAGCGGCGCAGTAATCTCGTCAACCGAGATGGCCATCTTTGAGCTCCTGATAAAAGCCGGAACGCCTGAGTTCAAGGAGACGCTGAGCATCGTCAAGTAGACTCAGCGGCTTGTTTCTCGCGGTAGCACAGGTACCGGTGGAGCTCGAACATCACCACCGCTATCAGGTATAGCAGGACCCCGAACGGATACTGCACGTAGTCCAGTGGCCTCCCTATTGCGAAGACCCCTATGGCGGCTATCCAGGGTATGAAATTAAAAACGATGGGGAAGGCAAAGATGCCCACCGCGTATATCATCAAGGCGAGCCCTATGAGGTCGGTGACCAGCAGGATATAGGGGTCCCCGGTGAGTATGCCGATGCCCAGGAACCCGAACACGGTGAACGCCATCAGACGTATGTAGAACCTGGATATGCCAACGAAGCCAAGCGGGAAGTGGCTCCAGTGGGCCTCCCATTCCTCCCGGTGCTTCCTGCACCTGAGGAGGTGGAATAGCCCCCAAAGCAGCAGTATCGAGTTCAGCCCGTAGAAGATGGCCCAGCGGTTCAGCCCGGTGGGGTAGTTGGTCCTCTCCAGGTTCATGGCCCCCCAGCCGTCCTGGTAGAAGCGGGCGTCGAGAAGTATACCGCTGGTGAGGTCATTGATAATGGTGCCGACCCTCTTCCCGTTCCCGTCGTGGAGCTGGAGCTCCCAGGAGAACTGGGGGCCGTAGCTCCTGTCGTCGCTCTCGTGGTACCACATGACCACGTTATCCGGGTTGCTCTCTTTGACCCGGGCGGACATATCACCCTCGAGCCCGGTGAAAGCGGTAGAGAAGGCGGGCTCCCTGTCCGAGCCGAACGTCTTCGAGGTCTGGCCCGGCTCCCTGACGATGTTGTAGTAGAAGACGAGCGGGAGGCCGGCCTGCTCGCCATCCGTCACCTTCGCGGTCTTGCGGTCGACGGTCAGGCGTTTCTTCATGCCCCCTGTGGTGACTTCTAGGACGGCGGTGTCCCCGTTCACCTCAACCGTCTCTATCTCCAGCCGGCCGGAGCCCACGGCGCGGGCGGTGGAGCCCTCCAGGCGGTAGGTGGCGGAGAAGCCCTCGGAGTAGAACTCCCCGAACACGGCCACGTTCGACGCCCTGGTCAGGGCCGTCCACATCAACAAGAACGCGATTGCCGCCACTGCCAGGATGAGGAAGTCGTAGAACACGAAGCTACGGCTTCTTAACCACCCGGACACCCTATTGGAGAAACGGCCTTTGCTTTCTCTCTTTTCTTCCACCGTCGGCTCCTTTCTCATCGCGGTATCCGCGGGCAACTATCCCTGGCGTACCGCCCGTCAGAGGATCCACATTTTCTTGAGCGGTGCCGTGCCCACCTCAATCATACCTGGTGGGGACGGTCGACAGTATCTTGTTCATCCCGTAAAGCCGCCAGTAGCGGATCAGGGATATCGCGGTAGACAACCGTGTCTTCACCTTGAGGTTCAAGTTCAAGAGAGCGCGGGTAAGCCCAACTTCCCCGGCGTGGAACTGCTTCCACAGGGAGTAGGGGGCGGTGAGGGTGACATCGGGGGAGGAAAGTTCGCCAAGCCGGACGTCCACGCATCGCCCCTGTTGGAATTCGGACCAGAAAGCGACATCTTCTCCACCCGCCTCGTCGGGCACCCCGGTCACGTAATGCTGGAAGGTGGCGGTCAGGGTCCCGCGCGCCGCCTTGACGAACACCTCACTGGCGTCCAGGGCTTCCCGAGCCTCGTTGAGCCATTCCTGAGAGAGATATAAGAACATGGAGTCATTATGCCAGCAGGAGGGGCCTGTTACAAAGCGGCGGCCTGGGGAGCATCAACGGAGGGTGGCGTTATCCATTTTGTGCGCCTTCGTCAGGAGGAACCTGACCAGCCCGGGCGAGAGACGGTGCAGCGCCGCCATGAACTTCCCGAGAAAGGTCGTAACCACGAGGGGCTTTCGCTTCTTCACCGCGCGGACGATAAGCTCGCCGGTCCTGTCGGCGGACATGGTGACGGGGGTCCTCATGAGAAGCCCGGCCTTACGGCTGAACTTATCTGGCGAGTAGCCGCGTAGCAGTATATGATCCACCATCGGGGTAACGGTGAGACCCGGACAGAAGGCGGTCACGTAGACGTTATGCTCCCTGACCTGCTGGTAGAGCGCCTCGGAAAGACCCACCAGGCCGAACTTTGTGGTGCAGTAGGCGAGGAGCAGGCCGTGGCTTACCAGCCCGCCCAGAGACGCAACGTTCACAACATGGCCGTTCCTCCGCTCAATCATTCCCGGCAGAAGAGCGCTGATCGTGTTGATCGGCCCCCAGAGGTTGACCCCCATGACCCACTCTCAGTCCTCAACTGTCGTATCCACCATCTCGCCCATTACCCCGACGCCTGCGACGTTCACCAGGACGTCTACCCCGCCGAAATCCCCTTCGAGGTCCGATGCCATCTCGCGCACCTGTTCGTGGCTTGATACGTCCACCACGTAAGACCGGCAATCGACACC
>SDBT01021087.1_pt1 | contig 10185 bp, 6 predicted proteins | sample 2277101 | NCBI WGS metagenome assembly SDBT01 (sample SAMN10404973, study PRJNA504765) | marine sediment metagenome | isolation source: marine sediment core GS10_PC15, 103 cmbsf | place: Arctic Ocean: Southern Knipovich Ridge | collected 2010
ACTATACGATGTCCGAGTAAGAAAGTATTTTCTCGGCCATTACAACATACCACTTTCAATGTTACGTTCAAAAAAAGAGGGAGATTGTATAACCTTTTTAACTAATGACAATGTACGAACATTCAAATGTACGGGGCGAATAGGATTAAATCAAAAAATATTTCGAACAAAGTCTACAAGATCTGAGCAGCGTTTAAACCATCTGATCGAAAAATTTAAAACGTACATAGGCACTGTATCCTCTGATGAAAAATCACTTTTAAGAAAAGGCATCATTATCCAAGGTACAGAAGGCACACACTCCCTTTTTCACGGCCCAAATGGATACTTTACGAGGGGACGAGCCGTTAAATATGCTGCAAAAAGAAAATAATAACTTCAAGACAAATGTAATGCAAACTATTAAAGCTCTCCCGTTCGCCCTGAGGCTCTCGAAGGGTGGTTAAATTATAATTATATTTTTATTTTTTTCATAAATCTCATTTTTTATACTGCAGCTCTTTTTTAGGAACTACCTACAATAATACAACTAATTTTACACCCTTCGAGAGCCTCAGGGCGAACGGAGAGAATAAAAAATCTACTTGTTTTAAGTTAATAATTTTCATGCTATTATTCGATCCTTCATTCTACACATAAAAAAGGATAATCGGATGAGCATTTTCTTCATACTGTTTTTAATAGCAACCGCACAGTACGGAATAAAAGCTTCAGCAACTGGCCCTGATGTAACCACTTCATTTGAAAACTTTGGCATCATTGATCTCGAAAAAACTGATTATAAAAATCCTCTTATCATTTCCACTTCTGAAGGGATTGGCGTTAAGTTCTTGCTTGCCGATGAAACCTTCTCAAGTAATCCGGTTAAAGATCTCGTGGCATTGTGTGCGAATAATTTACTAGAACATGGAGCTGAGCCAGTAAATTTTATAAATTACTTATCTGCAGGAAATATAGATATCCCGTCCGCAATGGAACTTGTTCAAGAAATGCAGATGGGTTCAATTCCGTGTAAATGTACATTGACAAGAAATGAAGTAGCACAACTGGCTGACACTCAATCTGAGTTGCCGCGCGACTTGACCGGATTTGCCACTGGAATCGTAGAACGCGATCAAATGCTACCAATGAAAAATCTGATACAACCAGGTGATGCAGTTATTGGGCTTGCAAGCAGCGGCGTGCATGCAAATGGGTTTTCAATTATAAGAAAAATTATTGAAGATTATGGCATCGATACCTATGATAAGCCACCTTATATTTCACTAAACAAAACATTTGCACAAGCGCTTTTGGAACCAACCGTCAGTTATGTATCTGCTGTTTTACCGCTTTGCAAACAAAATAAACTGAAAGCAATAGCTCATATTACCAAGGGCGGTTTAATAGAAAGTATTCCCCGAGTCTTGCCAAACAATGTAGGGGTACAGTTAGACAGTAATAAATGGCACATTCCATCAGTGTTCCGTTGGATAAAATACCAAGGAAATATCAACACAGATGTTATGCACAAAACATATAATCTTGGTATTGGAATGGTACTTATTGTTTCACAAAAAGATGCACATAAAATTGTAGATCATCTTTGTAACAACGGTGTACATAGTTCAGTGATTGGATTTGTAACCAAATCTAACAATCAAAAACAGGTGACTATTCGAGGAGAAATTCCTAACCATGCCTTAAAGGTTATGGTAATTGGAAACGGTGCACGGGAACACGCATTGGCTTGGAAACTAGCACAATCTCCTTATGTTGGCATTGTATGCGTGGCTCCAGGAAATGGGGGCACGTCGCAAGAAAAGAAAGTGCAAAACATTCCTATAAACCTGCAACACAACAATGCCGTGATCACCTATGCGCAACAAAACAAAATTGATTTTATTATTGTGGGGCCGGAAGCACCACTTGCAAATGGATTTGTGGATAGTTGCAGAGCAAAAGGGGTGCGCTGCTTTGGGCCTACCAAAGATGCCGCTCAGATTGAAACATCAAAAGCGTTCGCAAAAGAGTTTATGACTCGTCACAATATTCCCACCGCACCGTATCAAACTTTTACTGATTTTAATCTGGCACAAGAATTTATAAAAAAACAAAAAAATCCCATTGTAATAAAAGCTGATGGTCTTGCCGGTGGAAAAGGCGTAGTAATAGCACAAACACATGATCAAGCTATTAAAGCAGCACAAGAGATGCTTTCCGGTAAACTGTTTGGCGATGCGGGTAAAAAAATTATTGTGGAACAATTTCTATGGGGTGAGGAAGTAAGTTTTATTGTAATGACAGATGGGGAACATATCGTACCATTTCCTACTTCGCAAGATTATAAAAAAAGAGATAATGGAGACCGCGGCCCTAATACTGGAGGCATGGGAGCCTATTCCCCTGCACCAATTGTAACCAATAAATTGCACGATCGCATCATGAAAGAAATTATTACTCCTGCCATAGAAGGAATGAAAAAAGAAAACAAACCATTTACTGGATTTTTATACGCAGGATTAATGATCAGCAAAACCAACGATCCCTATGTTCTGGAATTTAACTGCCGCTTAGGAGATCCTGAAGCAGAGCCACTCATGATGCGTCTTAAATCTGATTTAGCAGTAATGTGCACTGCAGCGCTCAATAAACAACTTGATCGTATTGATATTGACTGGGATCCGCGCCCTGCTCTCGCCGTAGTTTTAACTGCTGGCGGTTACCCATTAAAATACCGCAAGGGTGATACCATCATCGGTATTCCAGAAACTGGCACAAATGAAAGTAAATTGTTTCACGGAGGAACTGCGTTTCAAAATGGTACATTAGTCACCAATGGTGGTCGGATATTATGCGCAACCAGTCTTGGCAACAATATGGAAACAGCACGAGCTAAAACATATGCGCTCGCTCGTTCAATTTACTGGCCGGATATAAATTATAGAAATGATATTGGGTATAAAGCTATTTGCGCCGCTCTTAAGCAGTAAGACGAATCGTTTTGAGTTCATCTTGATAAAATAAATAAAGACCAAAAAAAACTATCCCTACCGATAAAAAATAGTGCCACGTAATGGTTTCTTTTAAAAATAACCACCCATAAAAAGCGGTGAATAAAGGGCTCAAAAAATCGGTAAATGAAACAAACGTGACAGTGTATCGCTTTAATAATCTTAGATAAAAATTATGGCAAATAATATTGCTAATCAAAATAAGCAATGCAAGCCATCCCATAAATGATTCAATATTAGTTACCGTGGCACCTCGCTCAACCATGTAAGATGTTATTAATGCAAGCACGCCACCGCCAAACATTCGCACTCCATTGGTTAGTGCTGCAGAGCGGTTTTCATCTCGAACCAGTTTTTGAGAAACAATCATCCCATAACAATGAGCTGCAACTGCTGCAAATACTGCAAGCTCAGGCCATGACAAGAAAAACAGTTCTCCTACTAATTGCTCTGCAGATGAACTGGTTAATAAAATCGGAATAAAACCAACAAAACCAATACAGAGACCAATCCATTGCTTGAATGATAACTTTTGTTTGAAAGCGAGATAGGAGAACAAAGCGGCAATAAAAGGAGCACTGTTGGTCAAAAACGATAATTTAACTGCCGATAAATGATCAAGAGCCCAATATCGAAGCATATATTTTAGATAAACACCAATGACAATAATTTGTGCGTAATCAAAAAGTAGTTGTTTATTAATTCCCCCAAACTACTTTTTAAGAAAATAATTAATCACCAATAAAATTAAACCCGCAAGAAACATCCGAATACCGGCAACAAAAAAAGGAGGAGCAAACTTTAATAGCTCCTTGCTCATTGGAATAGAAGTGCCAAATAGCGCATGCAGCGCAATAATATCTATCATTGATTTACTCAGTTACAGTGCGACTATTCTAACTTTACTACTACTACTCTTTTTTTCCATCGCCTAGAACGTGAGAAAGCAAATCAAAGCTTTATTAAATAGTTCAAGCAAACTGATCTACAGTTTGCTCGTTTTGTTTATTCTATATTTTTTTTATTTATATATTTCCTGGGCATAATGACTCCAAGATTATTATTTTTGAAATTCTTTATAAAGTAAACTCGGCTGAATTCCTTCATTATTCTGATATTTGTTGCTGCGATATCGTTCGTAATCACCCTCAATAGTATGGTAAAAAAGTTGGCCAATTTCAATACCGGGATAAATCCGTATAGGATGCACACAAAACATCTCGAGTGTCCAGTATCCACTAAATCCAACATCACCAAACCCAGCAGTAATATGAATAAATAATCCAAGACGACCAATTGAAGAACGGCCTTCTAGCATCGGTACCAATGCATCCGTTTTTGTATATTCCATAGTACGTCCGAGATATAATTGCCCGGGTTGAAGCACAAAACCATCATTGGGTACTACAAGCGAAGTAACATTGTTTCTTTTTTTCATATCAAGAATAGATTCATTATAAACCATCAGCTCTCGATGCAACCGCACGTTGTAACTATTAGGATTTAGTTGTTCCTCACTATACGGTTCAATTATAATATCTCGCCCTAACCGCCGGCTTATTTCTTTACCAGATAAAATCATATGCGCGCCACACTCCGTTAAAAACTTACATAAGTTGTAAGATTCGTACAAGATTGATAAAATAACTGTTGCACTAATCCTATATTAAATAAAGGAAACAACATGACAACTACAAATCCTTCCTCTGCAATAATGGAACAGATCAAAAATGAAAGTAACCGCTTCCAAGCATTGAACATTGAAATAGCAAAAATTATTGTTGGGCAGCAGAATATCGTAGAGTTTATCGTACTCGCAATTTTATGCAATGGTCACATTTTATTGGAGGGAGTTCCTGGTGTTGCAAAAACAACTATTATAAAGGCAACCTCAAGAGCGCTCGGTCTTTCATTCCAACGCATTCAATTTACTCCTGACCTTCTACCAGCCGATTTAATTGGAACACTTATTTTTAATCCCAAAACACAAAAATTCGAAACGAGAAAAGGTCCGGTTTTTGCTAATTTAATTTTAGCGGATGAAATTAACCGTGCACCTGCGAAAGTACAAGCAGCATTACTTGAAGCAATGCAAGAGCAGCAAGTAACTATTGGTATGCAAACTTTTGAACTAGATAAACCATTTTTAGTATTTGCCACACAAAATCCAGTGGAGCAAGAAGGAACTTATCGGCTGCCGGAAGCACAGATTGATCGATTTATGTTTAAACTGCTCGTGGGCTATCCAAACCCTCAACAAGAACGTGAAATTCTCCGACGTAATTTAAATATTTCATCCATTGAACAGGTACTTGATAAAAAAGATATTTTTACTGCACAAGCGTTAGTTGAAAATATTTATGTTGATGAAAAAATAATTGATTATATTGTTAATTTAGTATTTGCAACGAGAAGGCCCGATGAAGCAAAAATTGAAAACATTAAATCGTACATTTTATATGGGGTCTCTCCACGTGCAACACTTGCGCTCTTTCATGCTTCTAAAGCGCATGCATTTTTACGCAAACGGCATTTTGTTACTCCTGATGATGTAAAAGCCGTTGCACCACCAATTCTCCGCCATCGATTAGCAATGACGTATGAAGCTGAAGCTGATGAAATACAGCCTGATAGTATCATAAGTTCTATCCTCAATAGTGTTCCTTCACCCTAATTGAAGAAAGTGTCCTGTGAATCGATGCAATCGACATGCTCAGCTTGACAAATCAAATGCGAGGAAGGTATCGTGGTCACAGTTAAACCCGTATAAAAGGAATGGTGGATGAAACATCCATTGTGGATTATCAACAGCACATTGCTGCTGTTTGTTATTTTTACGCTCCTCTTTATCTTTTTTTCACGGGTAACCATTCCTGAAAGAGAGGACATTGAGCCCGTTCTCTATAGTAAAGTAAAAAAGAAAAAAGAGTTGGATATTAATATAGCAAAAATTTACGAAGCCGATTTATTCGGTACATTGAAAACAGGCATTCCAACAGAGGTTGCTAAAAAACCTTCTTTTCCCGATCCGCCTCAACCTCAAATGTTAGAAGTTCCTGAATTGCCCAAGCCTAAATTTCTTGATCCGTTAGACATAACTTTAAAAGGGATTTTTGTTATCAGCAACGACAGTGGAAAAAATAGAGCCCTTATAATGGATAATAAAACCAATAAAGAAGCAAACCATAAAGTAGGGGATAAAATTAGCGACTCACAGCTTATTCGAATTTTTGGCAATAAAATAGTTTTACTACGGGCCAATGGACAACAAGAAGTACTTTATCTGCGAGAGCAAGATGCAAAACTTGATGTTGCATACAGTTCTATTGATGAATGGAATAGCGTCATTAAGCAACTTACTGCTTCTTCATTCATGGTTGATCCTTTATCATTTACACATCGTATATCTGACCTTGCACAGTTAATTGATAATTTACGACTCATTACTGCGTTCAAACAAGGAAAAAGCATTGGTTGCAGAATTGGGCAACTAGATGAAAAATCTGTTGGAATCGCACTTGGGCTCCAAACAGGTGATATTATTTTATCTATAGACGATATTGCTGCTAATAATATGGAAAACAGATTAAAAATTTATAAAGATGTTATAAGCAAAACCATAGATGACACGATCACCGTAGCTATTATGCGCAACAAGGATCAATTCACTTTAGAATATATGCTCAAAGAATTAACACCGGATTATGAACAAGCTCCCGGATCCGCAGACCAATTTGAGCTAAAGAAAATTGCCCAAGAAGAAAAGGTAAAAATATTCCAACAACGGCATAAATTTGCACCAACGATCGAAGATATTCGCATGCGAGAACGGCAAAATATGAAAAATAAAGGGACAGCACCTATCAATATAGGCGGGGGTTCATCATGAAAAAGTTTTGTCTGTTTCTATGTATCATGATATCAATAGCGCCACCCATTCATGCAAAACGACGCCGAAAAAAAGGAAGCATTGCGCAAGCATTGCGATCACCAGATAGTTCTAAACTTAAAGAATCACTATCACTTGTAAGCATGGATAAATTTTCTCATTCTTTTGCAAAATTACCAAAAGAAGGGAACCTTCCTCCTATTGAAAAAGGGGAAATAGACATTAGAGACCAAATAGCGCGAGAAGCGGCACCAGAAAAACAGAAAAGTTATGAACTGCCAATGGAGCTACGAAAAGTAGAAGAACAAAAAGCAAAAGAAGCATTGCGTGAAGTTGAAAAAGAAAAAGAGATCGAAGAAGAAAGAATCGTACTGCAATTTGAAAATGCAGATTTGCAAAACTTTGTGCAACAAATTTCTGAGCTGTTTAACATAACGTTCATTTCGGATGAAGCTATCGAACCATTGCCAAAAGGGACTGGGCTTACCCCAACAAAAGCGCTCAAGGGCAATAAAATAACGTTCAAGACAAATAAACCATTAACACGAAACGAAGCCTGGGATCTCTTTATAACGTTTCTAGAAATTGCAGGCTTTGCCATTGTGCCGCAACCTGATCCTACCATTTACCGCATACAAGCGATGAAGGCTGCTCACAGAGCACCGATTCCAACCTATATTGGTGTTAACTTTGAAACGCTTCCAAATAACGATCAGCTTATCCGGTATCTCTACTTTGTGGAAAATGCGCAGCTTTCTTCTATCCAAGAAGTGGTAAAATCATTAACCAGCAGTTCATCCGGTGCGCCAATTTTTCTTCAAGAACAAAAAGCATTTATTTTAACTGATCTATCTTACAATATTAAAGCATTGATGAAGATCGTTAAAGAACTTGATAAAGTTACAATGCCACAAGCAATGTCTGTATTGAAACTTAAGCAAGTAGATGCTGCTGACGTTAAAAAGTTATATGAAGAGCTCACGCAAACGGGAGAAAAAACACCGTTTAGGCCTTTTGGCGCACGAAAGCAATCTACCGCTATTTATTTTCCAGAGAATGCTCGCATGATTGTGGAGCCTAGAACAAATTCACTTATTTTGCTCGGCCCCAAAAATGCGATTGCAAAAATAGAAGAGTTTGTAACAAAATATATCGATGTGGAACTTGATCAGACCTATTCTGCATTGCACACCTATCAATTGCGATATGCTGATGCAAAAGCGATTGCAGAGATCATGAATAAAACAACTCAGTTTGGAAAAAATACTGAGGCAGGAAAAAGTGGTGGCGTACGGGGAGCGGATAAATATTTACGTGAAATGGTCTTTACTCCAGAGCCGGTAACTAATAAATTAATCATTCAGGGTGATTATGAAGACTTTCTTGTTGCAAAAAATATCATTCAAGAACTAGACCAACCACGATCGCAAGTAGCCATTGAAGTTCTCATTCTATCGGTTGACTTGCGTGATACAAAAGAGTTGGGATCACAAATCAGATCAAAAGTAAACTCTCTTGGTATTCCAGGGCTTAAAGATTTCATAGGAAAAAATACAGCGTTTCAAACTTCTGGATTATTTGGAGGAGCAAGCGGTATTCAAACTAATGAAGAGGGATCAGGATTTCAACGCTTGCTCGGTAATTTATTAAAGTTAGTAAGCAATGCCCCAGCCGGAAATACTATCGTTACGTTTGGACAAGATTTGTTTGGCGTATGGGGAATTTTTCAAGCATTGCGAACATTAACCAATACGCAAGTTATCTCTAATCCTTTTATCGTAGCATCGAGCAAAACACCTGCTAAAGTTTCTATTGGTGAAACGAGACGAGTTGCCGATTCTACCGTTTTTGCCACTGATACACAGCAATCATTTGATGACCAAAAAGCTGAGTTAATCGTTGCTATTACTCCTCAGATTAATTCGGACGGAAAAATCGTTTTGCAATTAGAAGTTAGTAATACTGAATTTACCAATCCAGACAATCCTAACAATCCTTCCAGTGGAAATAAAACACAACGAATCATCACTACAGAAGCCGTGCTTGCAGATAATGAAGTACTCGCACTTGGTGGTTTAATTCGAGAACAGATTGGAAATACATTAAGTAAAACACCAATATTGGCAGACATTCCTGTTTTAGGATGGTTATTTAAAAATAGAGGTAAAACAGAAACCAAAAATAGTATTCTCATATTAATCTCTACTAATATTATCAAGGCCTCTGAAACAGAAAATATTAATAAATTTACCCAAGAGCAAATGAGTAAATTTGAAACCTCGATGCATCAGGATATTGGAGCACAACTAAAAGACCCAATTCATCGTCTATTTTTTGCAGAAGATAAGCAAACGCATAAAATGGAGAACTTCATTTTCGATCGCCATAAAAAAACTCGGCTAAGTGGGCGCAAAAGACGTAAAAGAAAAAAAGAAAGTAAGGCAGCTGAATTTGAGATAACACAAAATAAACCAAAGCAACAATTGCCGATTAAAACCCCATCTACTATCACAACTATTGCCACACCTTCTACAAAACTTGCACAAAAAACAGACGATAAAATAGCACCTGTATTTAAAGAAAAGAAAAGAAGTTCTCGATCAATAAGCAGCTTCTTAACCTCTGAAAAAGAGAGGGCTGCATGATAAAAGATATTATTCTTCCTGGTAGAATGGGAACTTATTTTATTTTTAAAGAACGCATTGTTGGCATAGACATTGGCAAAACCAGAATCGATGCCACACAAGTTCGGGTTAAAGGTTCTGACGTTACCATTGAAAAATGTTTTCAAGAGAAGATAGACACTACTAAAAATCAATCTGCACGAACAGTGCAAGCGTTAAAACGTATTGCTCAATCAATCCCAAAAGGAGCACAAATTTATTCCGGGCTCCCAAGCTCTATGATTGTATTTAAAGAACTGCAACTCCCTTTTACCAGTTATTCTAAAATTAATATGGTAGTACGTTTTGAAGTGGAACCGTTACTTCCGTTTTCTGTAAATGATGCAGTCATAGATTTTATCATCACTAAAAAACATCCAGAGAAGGGTAGTTCTGAAATTCTGGTGGCAGCAGTACAAAAACAACATATTGCATCACATCTTGCACTTTTTGAGCAAGCAGGAATTGATCCATCAGTGATTACAGTAGATATGTTTGCACTGTTTGGGTTGTATAAAAAAATACCTACGTATAATACATTTACTGACACGGTAATTTTAATTGATTTAGGAGTGCAATCCACTCGTATGGCCACGATACATAATGGGCAACTACGTATGGTGCGCACATTGCCATATGG
>SDBT01021088.1_pt1 | contig 10185 bp, 4 predicted proteins | sample 2277101 | NCBI WGS metagenome assembly SDBT01 (sample SAMN10404973, study PRJNA504765) | marine sediment metagenome | isolation source: marine sediment core GS10_PC15, 103 cmbsf | place: Arctic Ocean: Southern Knipovich Ridge | collected 2010
CTACGTTGGCATCAGAAATGGATTTGGCAGCCTCACGAGCCACATTGACCTCGGTTTCCTCTTCACAGAGCGCATAAACGAGAGTTCCTTCAAAGCTTTTCGACGGCTTGTTCCGGTTTGCAGTATATTCAGTGCGGATTTCATCCCAAAGCGCATCTCCAAGGTCTTTAGATCGAACAAAACGCGTGCGGAAGCGCTTGTCTTCCCCAAAGGGCATGTTGTAACCTTTGGCTTCTGCAAAATCAGAAAGGCGCTTCCCTCCGGCCTCTTCCAAAAATGTTGCCACCGTGTCCGTTGGGTGCAGGCTGGTGTCAGCGACGTAACGCTCGATTAAATCGTAAGGGTCAGGCCCGGCACCGGCGGCTAGTTCATAGGTTTTTGACTGCTGGCGGAAGAACACAGCGCCTTTTTTAACCAGGTCCTTCAAATATACTTTGACCTGGTTTTTCTCGGATGAGCTCAGACAGTAAAGGCCAAACTGGAGGTTCTCCAAGCTCGTCGGAATCTGGCAGAGCTGGTAGATCAAGATTGCCCTGAGCAACTGAACGCGCTCGTCTTCCTGAAAACCGAAAAGGTTTCCTTCGGTAGCCTTCCGAAGGGCGTCCAAACTGGCATAGAACCCGTTGACAAACTGCCGCTGCCTTTCTCGCAACTCCGGATTTTTTTGTGAGAGTTCTTTGTGAAAAAAGGTGAACAGTTGATCCACCGTGTACAAATTCAGCTTACCGCCACCCACCGTCATGTCGGCATTTTCAATAAAGTCCGCATACGATCCCTTCTCCCCGCCCACATCGCCTGAAAAAAAGGTGAATGTGCTTCGGGCATCCGAGCCGATTTCAGAGGAAAGCTTCAGCAGGCAAGCCAGGGCCATGGGGTGCACACCGTAGATGTCTTCCAACACCAGCTGCCGAATGCGGTTCACATCCTCAATCCACGGAAACAGGTCCAGAGACTTGCATGGCGGCACCAACTGGTCGAACACGCCTGTTTTAGGAGCGATTTCGTTTTTCCATGCCTCACACTGTTTGTCCGTTTCCACGATGGCCCCAATGATCTCCTCGATCCCTTCGTTGAGCAGGTCCACCTGGGTGATGCGAGCGCTCATGACCGCAGCGTCATCTTTGCTGAATCGGTCGGCGTAAGATTTGAAGTCCTTGTGAATACATCCCACAAAAACCACATTCGGTTCATTCTTACATATAGTTTCCATAAATCCATGCAACACGTCCTTTGCATATGCCCGGTTTTCAAGGGTATATTGGAATTCATCAAAAAAGATGGCCAGCCCCTTGAATCGCTTCTTGAAGGCAGGGCTTTTGACCAACTTTCTTATAATGGGAATCAAATTACCGGCCTGAGCCTGAAATTCCACGCCACCCATCATCTCCTTGAATGAGGTGCGGAATTTGCTAAGGATGTCTGAGTCATAATCCTTGAGCCGAGCGCGTAGCTGCTCAACGGTAAGTCCTGGCGCGACCGACTCCAGCGCTTTGCCAAAGTCCTGGTAGAAATTACGGATGCTGCCCTTGTCTCCTTTTTTCTCCCATTCGGCCAATTGACGTTCCGCCTCGTCGAATTCCGTTTCAATGCTGGTGCCCAAACCCTTGACCTCACAAGCCTCGAAGACCGCCTTCATCACCACGTCTTCGAAATGCCTGCCAGAGTGGTAGTCACAGATGGCCACCAGGTACTGGCCGTCCTTGCGGATATTCTTAAGCAGCCTAGCCTTCTCGGAATCGAGCCTGGCGTAGTTCTCGTAAAATCCGGCGATTTCCGGGTCACCGCTCGACCGACTCAGAACGTTTGCCGTCATCAGACATAAATGCGATTTGCCAGTTCCATAAGAGCCGCTTAGCAGATAGAATTTCTTATCGTTGGGCTGATAGAGTCCGCGACAAATACGTTCGAACGCCACGCGGTGCGCTTTGGTGGGACGATACATGGCCATCCGGCCAGCATTCATCTGGGTTGCCTCAAAATCTTCCTTCAGATGTACATAATTCGCGTAGCCGGATTTGAGTTTTACTACGTCTGTTATTTTACTCATCGCTTCTTTCCCCTTCAGAAATGGCAGATTCGGGAGTGGTATCGTCCGGCATCTTTCGTTTGCCGGGCATGTCCCACACGAATACCGCCAGGCGTGCCAACATTCCTTGACGACAATCAATTGTCTCAGAATTCCATTGGTCGAAAGTGATCAAATGCTCCACGGCACGGTTAAGTTGGGTATTCAATCCCACTTTAGGTTTATCAGCTAAAGAACGTGTCAAGAGATATGAGGACTGCCGATAGCCTGATATCTTTTTCTGATATAGGTCATTTGAGACTGAGGTGTTAATGGTCTTTTCGAGCAGGGTCAGGTTACCCATTTTCTCAACGTATTCGTCGTATTGATCCTTTTTGTCAAAACCCTCCTTGACCTCGGTTGTGGGGTTTTGCGGAAGGATGTGTTCCACCTCAACCGTGGAGGCAATGTATTGGTCGAGACTATCGTGAGCCGGGTTACTCCAAGCCTGTTGCTCGATGTACTGGGTCAATTTAGCCAGGATATAACGCATCCGGTACTGCTGGATACGAGACTGTCTCAGCTCTTGGAAGGCGAAGTCAAAAGCTGTGCGTTTTTTCTTAAGATCAGAAGTAAATTTTTCCTGAATGAACTGATCCAATACGGATTCGTTTTTAACTGCCCGCAAATCGGCAGACCATATAGCAAAATTACGTTCGAAGGTGCGCGTGGGCTCGCGAGTAATGATGTAACAAAAAAACAGGTTTTCGATCGCACGGCACAGTCGAGAGAATTCCTGCGAAGGCAGATGCCGTCCTGCCAGGAGCAAGATGAAATGCTGTCGAGCAGCTCCGCTTAGAAGTGTGAGGTTTTTCAAATAAGGATTTACCACTCCGTTAACATCCTTGGCATTAAGAAAATTTGACCAGGCAGAGGCAGATTCGATGAGCGTTTTAAGAAAGAGAAGTGGTTGGTCGCCTAATCCGGCCGCTTTGGTATTCTTGGTGAACCAGTCATATATGTCGTCTTCCCGCAGCGGTTTTTTCGAGTCAAGCTCAAAATGAGCCATGATGAAATATCGCAGGAAACGCAACGGTTTTTCCCCACACGCCCCCAGGGTATCGATCAAATCCTTCCAGCGCTGTTTGAGTGCGGGATATTCATCAGATGAGGTTTTCATAAAAAGCAGGTTTTTTAAAAGATCCATCGCGTTGAGCCCTACACCTCGGTCATTGACGGTTTCGAAGACCTTGAGCGCGTTGGTGAGGGATGGGGTTATGATCCGGATCAGTTTTACTCGCTTGGTGAAGGTGGCATAGAATAACTTGAGCGTCTTTGGAGATGAGGTGCAATTTACCCTTAGAAAATCTGTTATGTCTCGGTAGGCGGCGCGGATACGCTGCACGGAAGTTGTTTTTTCATTGGCGTCGTCCAGACTTGCGGGTTGATCCACGACCCTCTTAAGAATTCCTTTGCTATCGTCGTATTGCAGGACGAGCCTATGCCTTTCTTGTTCGTCTCCAACATCGTTCGTCGAGACGAAGGCGATCTGACTTAGCAAAGACACATTCGGCTGCTCGCCGAGGTCTTGGAGAAGATCACGGATCGCGCACAGCGCCAGGTAGATGGTGGTCATGCGCTGTTGACCATCTATCAGGTTAAAGGTGCCATCTTCGGCGAGACAGACCACAATACTGCCTAAAAAGTATTCAGACCCCTTGATGAGCTGCCCGTCTTCGTCATAGAACTCGTCATGGACATCCTGTAGCAGCTTCTCGACCTGCTCCCGTTCCCAAATGAATTCACGCTGAAAATCAGGGACCGTATAGAAATCCTTATACAGATCCTCGATTGAAAGGTCCTTTGACTCAATCTTTAAACTTTCCTGTGTCATTTCATATCCTCTATGATCGGTGTTAAACCATCATATTCCTCCAGGCATTTGCGCTCGGACATGAACTCGCCGAAGGTCTTCTCCTCCTTTTTCTTGAGTACCGGGAAGGTATCCAGAATGTATGCAAAGTCATCCCTCGAAAGCCCATAAAGATGAGCCACATAGGCGTCGATTTCAGCCCGAAGCTGAGCCCTATCACCAGTATCACGTCGGTCTGGTAGTCGGTCGTGGACTCCGCAGTGTGGCCCCCATTCGGGAGTCAGGTTTTTCCCTTCATTCCGAAGGCGGTGACGGATCTCCTGTTCGTGAGCTGGTCCATAGCCGTCTATGGGTGTAGAGTCGGGGTACCAGAAAGTTGGATTTCTAAGTTCATCGAAAAAACTGAGATGCCAGACATCTTTGAATTCTTCCAAAATACAAGTTAACCGAAGTGCTCTTGCAATAAGTGCCCTACTAAATGGGGGTCGAAATACAGTTTGCGCTATTGGCATATACATATATATAGTGCTCAGGTGATTCGTACATTTTGCCCTTATATAGAAATCAGCTACAAATGAATTAAGGGTCGCTAAATAGATTAATAGGTCATCAGGGGATAAAACTTTCCTGTATTTTATTGACTTAGGATTGTTGCCAATCAAGTAGAAATTTTCAAAGCTTCTAAGTGAATAAGTGTGCAGGCTTCGTGGAGGAATCATTCCAAATATAAGGGTACGCTCATTGGTAGAAGCGGCAACTTCTCGAAATACAAGCCTATATTCATCACTCCAAGTCCTATTAGGAACGAAACCATCCTCCGGTTTACATAATAAATGGCCTCTATATCTGCTTGCACTGATAATTTGATTTTTCGCATATTTTTCAGCATCTGAATTTGGAATCCATAATTCAATTTCAGAAAATTTGTGATCGTAAAACCAGATTTGTCCACCTTGGTAGACAGGCCAGGCATCTTTGCTACTATTGCAGAAAAGCGATGAGTCGTTGGTTTTGTGTACTTCATCTTCAACGCGAACACCGTCCGTATCCCCCAGAAGCAAATTATCACTTAAAATCTTTAGACCTATTTTTAAGGATCGTGAGTCATTGAATTCTGGGATAGACAGCGCATTCCCAGAAAAGCGTTTTATATCCGTTGTTTTAAGAAATAATGCGTGTGCGTCAATAGCAGGCAAGCGTTCTGGATCGTGTTCCATAAAAGCACATTTAAAGCTGTCAGTTTCCCTGCCCTTTTGCGTGCCAAAGGTGACGAATTTGAATCGGCCATCTACTGCACTAAAGACGGTCGGCCAACGGTTCTCGAATCCAAATAGAAAATCTATCCGGCTCTTGCGGAAAAATAGCTCCCTCAAAGGTTGACAACCTGGGTCGGTGTAAATACCGCTGGGAACAAGGATCCCCATACGCCCGCCTTTCCGAACTATTGTGAAAAATTGCTCTAGGAAAATTTTGAATGTGTTAATGTCGCCTTTGCCTAAGGCGCTGTAGTTCAAAGGCTCTTTGAAGTATGTGCTCTGTTCTATAACACCATCACAATACTCCTGCCACTTTTCAGCGATTACAGGGTTGTCAGTCATCAGTTTCTTGGCGATTCGGGTTGCTTCTTGCTTTTTGTAGGAACGAAAATTTGGATCGTAAGCTGAGAAAAACTCCTGGGAGTTGGGCTTTACAATATCCCAAGGCGGGTTGCCGAATGTTGCGGAAAAACCGCCCACTGTATCCGGGCCGAAAACATCAGGAAATTCCAGCGGCCAATGATAGAAGCGGTGTCGGTCGCGATAGGCTCCAACTGACTTTAAAACTTCATTCAGAGTTGGATTCAGAGAATTTGTAATTGGTTTGTCCTTGGCTATACATTCAAAAAGGTCCTTGTAGTCGTCCGCTGATATTGCAGGGTCCATTAAATAGGCTGAATACAAATCCGCTAAGGGTCTCAGAGTGGATGCAGTCTCTTGAACTTCATCCAACAAAGCTTTCTGAGCATCGGTGTCGTCCTCGTCAATTTGTGTTATGGATGCGACTCCTTGAGCAGCCTCGGCCAAGACGGTCGAGAGATCATCATAGTCAAAGAGCAGCCTTTGTGGATCATCTTTCTTTTTACTACCCTTCTTGCGATCGGGAATAGAGGCAAGTTGGTTCAAAGATCGTATGCCGATCAGGCTGTTACCACAACGAAGATGATGGTCAAGAAAAGTCAGCTTGTGTTCTATGGCAAAGCAGTTAAGCCAGAGTGAGAGCTTGGCCAGGTTAACGGCCAGTGGGTTGAGATCCAAACCGTATATGCAGTGCCGGGTGATGCGCCGCCGCCAATCGTTGGGTCGGCTGGTGACCGAAACCGTCATCCCCTCAACATGAGGCACTTCCTCCAACAAGGCGACGACCAAGCCAGCCATCTGGTTGGCGGCATCCACCAGAAAATGCCCGCTGCCCATTGCCGGATCGCAGACCTTGAAATGTAGGACCTCTTCCTCGGCAAAACGCTCCACCAGCGCTGCGGCAGATTGGGCCGCCCCGCGCTTGGTACCTGTATCATACCCCTTTTCCATCTGCTCAAGTAAATCATTGAGCCGCTGCCGATATTTTTGCTCGAAGGTTTCACGAAGAGGCTGGATAATTGTTTTTTCGTTGAGAAAACGGACCAGTGACTCCGGTGTGTAATAGGAACCGGTCTGTTTACGTTCCAGGGCCGATTCTCCAAAATAGACATCCCCTTTGCGGATGATGGTGTCGCCCGCCTTTTTCGTTGTCTGGGACGCTAGCAGTATTTCTATACCTTTTTTGGTGCGGTGTCGGATACGATCTGCGTCGGCAAGCTGGACCGTATATTCCAAAATATTTTCGTAGAGTTCTCCCAAATGTCGGACTTCCAGGTCTTCGTAAGGTATGGCGTATTCCCCATCAGACTCGTTGTCGTAAGGTTCGACAAACGCGAGCAGGTAGAGAGCTCTGGATAAAAAATCATTGCGCAACTGATGTTGTCCCAAGAACAACTCTTGTTCATCATCGAACAGGCCGCCATTGTAACCCATGATGCCATATTCAGGATCACCGTCGTTTACAGCACCAATCAAACCCTTCAAATGCTTCCAAAGATCGTACTGGTCTGTGTCGCGGCGCTGTCCCCAGCGGAACTTTCGGGCTTCCAGACAGAGCGCCTGCATGGAGTGTCTCTGGTAGAGATCGGCTTTTTCCGGGTCCGTCGGCAGCAGCCTGCGGGCTTCGGCATAAAAGAGAAACAGGCAACGGTAAATCAGTTTGACGGCGCTTTCGAATATCTCGGCTCGTTCCGCTTCGGTGTATTCCTCTCCGCTTTTTTGGGTGTCGAAAATGAACCCGTTACAGATATAGTGCAGGACCTCGTCTACCTGAGCAAGGAACGGCGCTTTGACCTCTTCATCGAGGATCTTTTCCGATTGATCTCGGTCGCGGTCAAGGCGGCACTTGTAGATACCGGCGGATTCATCCTGTTGCCCATTTTTTGTGCCCTCAGTTTCTTCGGCAATGAAGGAATCCTTGTGAAAGAAGCGCTCAAAAAGGCCGTATTCGGCCTCATCCGATCCTTCCAAGGCCTGCTCCAACGGAAGTTCCACATAATCTTCATATGGTCTGGAACTCTTAGTGGAGTAAAGCCGCCAGCTGACACCGTCAGTCAGAATTCCCCAGTTGAGCTTGCATTCCTTAAGTTGCGCAAGAAGTTTGGCGGGATAGAAACTTCCGACTGATGTATTGTCAATGTCCGATCCGGGCGGGGCGAGGTAGAGGACGCTGATGTATTTGCTGAAATTGTAGTCTTCATAAAGCGGGTAAACGCCTGGAGCGGTTGGATTGCCGGGCGGAACGAACTCAAGATAACTCAGCGCTTGTTTCAGGAAAGACTCCCACAGGGACTCAGTATCCTGGGTGTTGCGAGTACGCCATGTCTGAGCAAGCGTAGCCATGCGCCCCTGTGCTGCATCGTCAAGTGTGACTCTATCTTTCAACTCATCAATGAAAAGTGAGCTAAACAGGCCGTCATTTTTCATATCGCCAATGTCTCCCTTTGATCCACCACGAATGTATACTGACGAAAACGTTGTCCAAAGTCATACCTTGCAAGCAATTTGTCGTATTGAAGAACGAATAGCAGGCAAGGGCTTTTATTCCAGGTCTGTACTTGACTGGCGAACTCTTCAACGCTATTCGACTGGCCAGTCCATGTGGCTTTGAGGAATTCCATGCCAGAAATAATCAAAACAGAGGCCTGGCCATGGTTCTTCAAGAACTCAAAAAGGCTGGGCACCAGGAACTGTCCAATCTTGCTGCTGAGTTTTGCGTCTTGAGCGAAAAGTTCCAGCAGGTCGAGGTGCTCGGAGTCCGTCTGGCGGACCAACGCCGCCGCCCATTCTTTCTGGCCTTCATACTCATGGGTGAGGACAATGCAGGCTCTTCCACGGGGGCGGGAGGGCAAATCTCTCACGAGTTGAACCATGTTGACAGGATCGCTCATTGAAAAATGTCTCCAGGTGAAGGTTTGGTATCTTCGCGCGGCTCACGGTCTTCAAAATGCGCAGTAAGGAACTCGATCGCCGAAAAGCCCGGCTTAAGTCTGATCTGATCGAGATTGTGAGTGGTCTCGTATCGCAGCCAACCAAGGTCATGGAGCCCTTCGACCTGTTGACGGAATGAAGCTACATCGAGTCCAAAGACCATGGCCGGTGAACCCGGCGTGACCGCCATCTCGCCGACCTGAAAGAGTTGGGCTTCATTTGCAGCACAAAAATCATAAATCATGGCCGTGAGAACAAGCGGAGTGAACCTGTTGTAGCGACGGCGATAGAGCTGGTTATCTGCTGACATATGCAGGAGTTCAAGCTTGTTGAAATTACGTTTTGTGTAGGCGTCAACAATAAAGCGGATCTCCTTCGGTACATGATCATTAACGGTTTTGTCGGAATACTGACCTCTTAGCTTTTTCTCAAAATATTCCTGCCATTCCTCCTGAGTCATGGCCGCCTCTTCCGCTAAGATATGATTAAACACTTCAAACCAGAGAAAATTTTGATACGAACCTGCACCTTTGTAATGACACCATTCGAGAGTACCATGTCCTTCAAGGAAAATATCATGTTCGGCGATGATCAATGCGATTGGAGTGAGAGTCTGTCTGCCAGTTTTAATAAGATCAATAGCTGCTCCGATACTGATTAAGCTTGCAACTTGGCCGTCCGGCAGGCCGGAGTTTTCGATCAGGAGATTCCGGCTTATCCTTTTTGTACTTCTATTTTCGTAAAGAAAGCTTAAAACGCGGGAAAAATGATTGAATTCAAAAAGATGGCTTCGACTGACCTGAAATTTTCGCCGATTGCTTTTCTTAGGCAAGCGCGTCTTTTTTGGGGGCTGGGATGGAAGGAGAGACTTCTGGGCCATCCCCGCAACAATGGGAACAGATGTTTGTCCATCCATCGTGTCTTCAAACAATCCCTGCTGAGCAGCATCTGATCTTCTCGATATGGATCTCTCTGTTTGATTGGGCACAGTTGCTGATTGAACGAAATTTACAGCCTTCAAAAGGACAACCGACGACTGCCCGATCCCCTTGATCTTACAAAGTTCATTAGGTGAGGCAGAGAGAACCTGGGAAAGACTGCCAAAAACCCGAATGAGCTCTTGCGCGAGCGGCCTGACATCCTTGCGTCCGATAGCAAAGGTGAGAAGCAGCTCAAGCACCATTTCATCAGAAAACGACTCCGCTTCGCCTGAGAGGAAGCGATCTCTGAGTCTCTGCCTGTGTCCCACTTTTTCTTTTTCTGCCATGATACTATTTGCCATTACCAACGGTCCGAATCCTTTTAATCGTTTTTATTGTTGGCGCCCCCACCTCGGACCCATTCATCAACTTCCTGTTTATTGAATTTCCAAAGTCGACCTATCTTATGACCTGGCATTTGCCGTTCGCTAATCCATTTGTAAACCGTATCTCGTTTAATTCCGAGATGGTCTGCAATCTCATCCACAGAAAGCCATCGGTCTTCCATCATTTGTCTCCATTCACGTTTGGCCTTGTAAGCTGTCTCGTAACGGACTCTTTGATTTGGCTCATGTATCGGTTTGCTACGGTTCAGCCTTCAGGAGCATTCACCCCTATAGACCATAAGAAATAAGGAAAAATATATCATAAAGAAATCCATTGTCAATCGGTTTATTTGAGTGTTTTACTGGTTTAACCTAATTTAACCGATTGAATCTATTTTGGTGTTGGTATCATCCGGCATTGAAGAAGATGGACCGATTATTATCTATGGAAACT
>SDBT01021089.1_pt1 | contig 10185 bp, 12 predicted proteins | sample 2277101 | NCBI WGS metagenome assembly SDBT01 (sample SAMN10404973, study PRJNA504765) | marine sediment metagenome | isolation source: marine sediment core GS10_PC15, 103 cmbsf | place: Arctic Ocean: Southern Knipovich Ridge | collected 2010
GCTGACTGTATACAATCCTGAAACTATTGAAGCTTTATCAAGACTGGATCTTAAAAAAAAACCGGTCCATGTGCATATGAAAATAGAAACCGGGACCGGGCGCCAGGGTGTTTTGCCGGGAAAAGTCCGTGATTTTGTGACAGAAATAACCAGAAGGCCCGGGATCATTCTTGATGGTGTATCCACTCATTTCGCGAATATTGAAGACACCCTCAATCATGAATATGCCGTGCGGCAGCTTCTCGTTTTTAATGAGGCGTTAGGGACGATCCGGGAACAGGATGTGGACCCGCCGGTCATTCATACAGCCTGTACGGCCGCGGTAATCCTTTTTCCGGAGACACACTTTACAATGTTAAGGTGCGGGATCGGTTTGTACGGGCTCTGGCCTTCCCGGGAAACATACCTTTCGACCATCATGGGAAAACGCAGGCTCCCGGAGCTTAAACCTGTCCTGGCATGGAAAACGAAAATAGTGCAGATAAAAACATTACCCGAGGGCAGTAACGTCGGATACGGCTGTATGTATAAAACAACAAGAGAAACAGTGCTGGGTGTACTGCCGGTTGGTTACGCTGACGGTTATTCCCGGGAACTTGGGAACTCCGCGTACGTGCTTGTTAACGAAAAACGCGCGTCTGTAATCGGCAGAATATGCATGAACCACACGATGATCGATATAACGGACATACCGGGCGCTGAGCTGGAAAACGAAGTGGTGCTTCTCGGTAGCTGGGGAAAAGAGATCATAACGGCTGAAACAATTGCAGGCTGGGCCGGAACGATCAATTATGACATAATAACCCGTATCAGCCCTTTTCTCGAACGCAGGGTTTTATAAGATATGGGGTCTCACGCAGGTTTATTTTACCCTGCATCTCCTCCAGTTCTTTCAAAGTCGACGGCCAGTCGCCTTTCAGAAGACGGGAGAGAGCCCTGTCTGCCAGTATTTTACCTCCTGTCTGGCATCCCGGGCAGTAGTTGCTTTCGTTTTCAGTGTAAACTATACGCTGGACCAGAACACCGCACACGGGGCATGGGAAGCCGTAGCGGCCATGGACTGCCATTCCTTCACGGAATGCCGTTACCTTTTCCGGAAAACCATCACCTGTTTTATTTCTGATTATGTCAGTCCATTCGAGAAGTATCCCCCTGCAGGCGCTGAAAAGCCGGCCAACCTCCTCCCCGGTCAGATGGGAAGTGTATTTAAAAGGAGAAAAACGCGACCTGTGAAGAATCTCATCAGAGTAAGTATTTCCAATACCCGAAATAATACGCGGATCAGTGAGGGCCCTTTTTACAGTGTGATTTTCCATGGTGAGTGCTTCAGAAAAACTGTCAAGGTCTGTTTCCAGCACTTCTATACCGCCTCTATCGAACTTTCTTAAAGCCTCCTCTCCCCGAATTATGTGGAGGGAAGCGCGTCTCTTTGTTCCGGCTTCCGTTAAAACCAGTGTGCCGTCGGAAAAATCGAAAGCCGCGAGCCCTATCCTGTGCGGGATCTTTGCCTCTTTGGGTTTCCAATGAAACCGTCCCGCGATCATGAGGTGAAATACAAGGTAAAGCTGATGCTCCATGATTAAAACAACATGCTTCCCGATGCGACGGATACCGAGTACTTTTTTTCCTTCGGTCTCGGTTGCCTGCGGGTCATGGGTCCGCAGGAGAAAGGGGTTTTTAATACGGGCGCGGATAAGGGGTTGGCCCGCGATCCGTTTTTCAAGACATTCAATATAAACGGTCAGGTCCGGTATTTCTGGCAACTTGATTACCTTTTCAAAGTAATGTCTTCCGTCAGAACAAATATTTTCACAATTTTGGCAACAGCCATGTAAAAATTAAATTTCGCTGAACCTTTGATGATATCATTATATCATTATATCATTACAGAAATTCGGCACCCATGAAGCCAGGTGTTTTCCAACACCAAGAAACAGTGAAGCGTAATCAGCAGCAAGGTCTTCCCGGTGCACATCGTCGATACTATTTTCTGAAAAAAAATCCCTGAGATTTTTAATACCGTCATCTAAATCGTGACTTTGATCATGTTTGTTATAATTGTCATTGAAGTCGAACTTTTCAGCACTCTTCTTCATGAGTTCCAGTAATTACAGATCTGCTTCTTCTCTGAAAATTTTTGATAACAATGAATAAAGTCCTGCTCTGAACCCGGCTGTATCTTTTTGTTCCTGTAAGGGTAAATCCATTTTATTCAAATGCCTCCTTCTCTTTGTTTCCTTTCTCTGTATATCGCAACCTCAACCAGGCAAGTGTCGCAGTTTGATGCCCCGCCCGGTGACACTGTTCTCCGTTTGCTGTTCTTCCCGGGGCCCAGCCCTGTATCAGGGCCGCGGGTTTACAGGAAGCGTAGGACCTGGCCAATCTTGTAATCACATCTTCCGGTACACCGGTAATTTTTTGTGCCCAGGCGGGTGTTTTTGGCATGCTGTCTTCCCCCGACATCATTCCATATGTGAATCGTGCCGCCCATGTCGCCCCTTCAAAGGATGTACCCGTCCCAAAAGCGGTTTGCCGCCCGAAGCGTTTTAAGAGATTGTTGAAGGGACCATGGGTTGTTGAATGCAGCATTACGAGAATTGACCCGCAGCAATCCATGGTACACGTAGTTATTACAGTTTTTTCATCTTCAACCCGGGGTTTTGTCTTTTTGTCCTTTTTTAAAAGAACCTGTTCCGGTGTATCAGCCGGCAGCAGGTCTGCCAGAGCAGTGTAAATGCTCACAGTAAGATCTCCTTTTAAAAAGTGGGTTAATGTTTAATTAGTTCTTGGTGACTAATTAGTATTTTTAAATTAACAAAGTATTCTTAAGATTAGTCGCGGTGAAACGGCTCAATATTACTAATTATGAAAATATAAACAGTTAAATAGAACTAATTAGTCGCGATGAAACCGCTCAATAAAGTGAACTGGTGCAACGTCGGTTTTCAACCGAAGTTGTCGGGCTTGCCCGGCTTTATCCACCATGAACTATTAAAACAGTAATTTATTCTGAGAAGATTAATGTAATCCGCCGCAATTGTCAACGATCTAATAAAAAATGATAAAAAAAAATATAAAGAGCGCGTCAGAAAAGGTGATTGTTTCCGCGAGTGTATCAAAATGTCCCGATAATGATATAAGAGCGGTGCTTTTCGATACAATAACACACATATATTTGATGCCGGTCATTAATTTGCAAGGCTGTTTTCTATATCTTTTTATTAGGAGACTTAGGTAATTGAAAAATATTTAAAATGTGCATGTACGGTATGAAAATTGCAATAGTATTGTTGGTTTTAAAATTTAATTTGCGTTTGTTGTGTATAGTGCGTGCCTGAAGGAGGAAAAAATGGAAAAACAAGTAATTGAAAAAAAAATAGGGCAAAAAAAAGATACAAATAGATCATTTGATTATAAGAGATTAGTATCAAATGAGGATTTCTGCAAGAATTTAAATGCGATACTGGCTTACTATCAAATGTCAAAAGGTGAAGCAAAAAAGAGATTTATCAGCCGTTAGCGAAGAACGGTCATTGTTTTAATATAAATATTGATTTGAATTTATCCGTGATCCCGGTGATCCGTGATCCCGGTGATCCGTGATCCCGGTGATATTTCTTCGAGCTGCCGCGGTATTATTCCTTCTTGTTAAGAGATATACAAATTTTATCGATAAAACTATTAATTCAATTTGAATACCGCAACCAAATGTTTTATTCTTAATGGGAGGTATTTAAGTTTTTTTCAAATGCTTGTACACAGTAAGTTAAAATATTAGGGATACTATTTTGCAGTATATCTTTATTCTTTTTTTTCTTTTTGTGCTGGGCTCATTTCTCTTTTTGTGGTTCAGGGGGTGGCAAAAACCTTTTCCCTGGCTCGAGTTTTATAAACGCGGTAAATATGAAGGTTTCACATTAAGAGAAATAATATTATTAAAAAGAACCGCTGTTTACAAAAAACTTGAAAAACCACTGTCTATATTCTGGTCTGTCCAACAGCTGAACAGATGCCTGTACACTGTCATCCATGATATTGATAAAGACGAAAGCCTGACTAAAAAAAAGAGAAAAGTAATGCTCGGCAGGTTCCTCGCACTCCGGAAGAAGGCTGAGTTAAGCTTTCCAAAATATAAAAAAAAATTAAGAACGACAAAAGATATACCTCCCAGGCAGAAACTGGTCATAAGGGATAAAGATTACGGTGCCTTTATAAGCTGGGTAATTGACAACAAAAGAAAGGCGCTTGTTGTTTTGCAGCCCCTGGGTCAGGAAGGATGGAAATCTCTGAACTGGAACGGGCGTAAAATTAAAGGACATTTTTGGAATAAAGATGACGCTGGTTATTCTTTCGAAACAAGGGTCCTTGAGCAGATACCCCATGAAGAGTATCCTGTTATCAACCTTAAACATTTGAAACGTCTAACAAGAGAGCAGAAGAGAGACAGTGTGAGGGTGGAAATCAGCATAAAAGCGTGGTACAATGATATGTTTTATTCTACCGGGAAGGAAAAACCAAAAGTGTCAATCGCGAAAACAAGCAATTCGGGGAAAATAATAGATATCTCTGAAACAGGATGCTGTATGATAGGCGGCAGGGCATTAAATGAGAATGACTATTTGATGATGAAGTTTTTTCTAACAGAAAAAAAGAGGGTAGTGGCTGTTGGAACTGTAATTAAGGTTTCCACACTCGGCGATAAAGACCAGCGAAAATATCACATCAAATTCACAAAGATAAGTTCCAATGCGAGAAACAGCATTCTTCTCTATGTGTACAATATATTTGGCGAGCGAGAAGACATGTTCGGGGAATATTCAAAAAAATAAGCTGATCTGCTGACGTTTTTATCGACGGATCCCCTTCAGGCTTATAACATTGACAAAATAATTTGTTACCTTTATCTTTCCTGCTATGTGCCATAAACTGGATCCGATTTTTTTTAAAAACCTTGCAGAAAAAAACCACGATGAAGTTTGCAGGAGAAGTCTTGCCGAATACGACACTGATAGTAATGTCTACAGGATCATAGCGTTGGGAAATGAATACTATGTCAATCCGGAAGCTCACGAGATTAAACCATCGAGTTCTATTAAAGAGGAGGTGAGTGTAGATTTGGGGCTGCTCATCCTTATTTATCTTTTAGAGGCAAAAGAGATCTCTGTCAGCAGAAAATGGGTAAGCGAGTTCAACCTGAAGGGTGGTTCGATGTTTTTCCGGGGTCCCCACGCGTTCCCTGTGGATGAAATAGCCGGCCGCTTTGGATACGATATTGAAGGATTCAAGGAGACCGGCATTTCTCTTGGCGGAGAGCCGCTGGCATTAGGTGATGCTGCATTCAGTTTTCAGGTCCTGCCGAGGGTACCTGCGGCAGCTGTTCTGTGGTATGCTGATGATGAATTTGACGCTTCAGCTAAATTGCTGATGGATGCCACTATTGAACAGCATCTGCCGCTTGATGTGATTTTTGGCATGTCCCTTGAAGTAATCGGCAGGATAGTCGATAAAACACTCTGGGGGAAATAAAAGCAGGGACCATTTTTTATTCACTCCCTTATTAACTTTTCATGAAATATACCAATAAAATAATTAGAGGATTTGTATTATTTATGGTCCAATATGATAAGGGGGGTTAATGAAAAAGATAGTTCTTGTTTTAATAACATTTCTGTTTTTAAGCGGCTGCATATTAAATTACGGGTACATAATAAGCGAAAAGATGAGAGACCGTCGAATTGCGCATGCAATTGATGCCGGAAAATTTGCCAAAGCGGAATTATTGATCAAAGATTATCAATACAAAGCAGATGAATCTGCATCTGAGCCCCCTCCGGAGCCGGCGGAAGCAGAGGCAGAAGATGTGCGAGAGACTGAGGAGTATTACAGAAATAAATATAAAGAATGGATGAAAATGCTCAACCGGTATTTGTCCCTGAAAAAGAGCACAGGTTAGTCGTTTATGATCTCGTCAAAATGATACGGGAAAATCCCTGTAAAAACTCCGGTTTCGAACACATTTTTGTACAGCGCGTCGGTGGCAGGGCTGTGGGGGCCGAAGGAGGTGGCAAGGAACAAAGTGTAATCTGCGAATCTCATGGGTGTTAACGGGTTGTTGATCGAAAGGATAGCAAAAGGTATGTTCTCCTGAATGCAGGCTTCGGCCCATTCGATCTGTCTTATACTGGTAAAACCCAGGATTATTATGTCGTACTTTTTTAAAAGGTGCTGTGCTTCTTTCGCCCTCTTCTTGTTCAGCTCTCTTTCCGGAAAAGACCCGATATCCAACACCTCCCAGTCCGGGAGGTGTTTTTTTACATTGTCCGTAAAATCCGAATTTGGGGAAAGTATGAGTCCCTTTTGATTTTTTTCCGTTGTCAGTTTAAAATAATCCGGTATGGAGCCCTCTATATTCGAGGTAAGAAGAACGATACCTTCATTTGATGCTTTTTCAACAATTTCAGCGGACTGCTTGAGCGCAGTTTCGTGCTCTTTTTCGAAACTCATGTTTGTATAGAAGCGTGACAGGTATTTTTTTTTTGCTTTCAATACACGAAGCACCTTTTGATCAAGTGCATCCTCACTTAGAGTTCCGTTTTTAAACAGCCCTGCCGCGGTATCGAGCAATTTTTTCTGGAATTTTTCAGTGTGGGCCACCAATAGGAGGTCATTTCCGGCCCTGAAAGCGAGGATAAAGGCATCTACAATATCTTTCGCATAACCCTGGGATCCTTCCATCTCAAGGTCATCCGTTATGACCAGGCCGTCATATTTTAATTCTTCCCTGAGAAGGTTGTTAATGACGACAGTAGAAAAGGCAGCGGGATACTCGGGGTCGATATCATTATAAATTATGTGAGAGACCATAATTCCGCCTGTTTTACCTTCCCTTATTAGTTTTCGGTACGGCAGAATGTGCACATTGAAAAGATCTTCTCTTGAGATATCAACACTATCGGAGAAAAGATGACTGTCAAAGCTGGTCATACCGTGACCCGGAAAGTGCTTCAGCACTGTGATTATGCCTAATTTTTCATGCTCCTGAATAAATATTTTAGAAAACTCGTACACTCTCTGAGGGTCTGATCCGTAAGACCGTGTGCTTATGACACGGTTTTCAGGGTTTGTCAAAATATCAACGACGGGCGCGAAGTTCATGTTGATCCCGAATTCGAGCAGAGTAAGCGCGATTAATCTCGCGGTGTTTCTTGCGTTCTCGAAATTACCCGACGCTCCAATGAGGCCGGCAGAAGGGGCAAGTGGTATCCCTTCAAAACGGATGTGATTGACCGTGCCTCCTTCCATGTCTGTGGCAATAAAGGGCGGTATCCCATATTCTGATTCGGCAGCCAGGGCAATAACAAGATTGGTAAGCCCCTGGAGCTGTTCTCCTGTTTCAACATTCCGCAAGAAAATTTTAATATTACCGAGCTCTCCGGTTGTGAGCCATGTTTGGAAATTTTCATCGAGGGAATCGCCCCAGAACCCGAATATTAATATCTGCCCGATTTTTTCATCAAGGCTCATCTGTGCAAGAACCTCGTCAGCAGTTTCTGTGAAAAAAGGTTTGAATTGAAGGGTTTGCGCAGCTTTAGTTTTTTCAAAAATTAAAAAGAAACTGGAAAAAAGTAGCAAAAGTGTCAGAAAAACTGTTGTTTTTTTTCTCATAAGCCGGTACAAGAATTTTTTATCCAGGTTATCAGTGCGCTGAATTTTACATCGACTCACTGAATATATATCAACTGTTAATGCTTTATAAGGTGTATTTTAGTTAATACAGGAGCTGATCCAGGTAAACATCAAAGCGCAGGCTTTGAGAGTTAGGATTGGGTTATGCCTTTTCAAGCATAACCCATCCTGTTTACTACAACACAGATTAATCCAACTTGGAAATTTTCACATTGTCTATGCTGACAGAAACGCTGTTTGTCCTGAAGGAAAAATAACCGCCAGGTCTTATCGGCCCGCCAAGATCAAAGGAATAAAAATATTTTTTTGAATTAAAGGGATCAAAAAACTTTCCACGGCCGGTCCTTGTGTCCAGCTGTAATCTAAAAGGCACAGTATAATTAAGAAACTCGGTTTTGAGATAATCACTTCTTACAGGAAGCAGATTACCGTTTCTCATCGGGTCGCTTGACGGGAAAATGCGCCTGTAAAGACCCATGGTTGTAGGCCCCGTGCTTTCATAAACCTGTATAAATGCCCCGGGGCGTCCGTACTGACCTGGATCCCATGTCACCCAGCCAAGTAAGGATCTCCCGTTGCCCCAGCTTCTTTTCATACTCGGATTGCCCGTTAGGATGTGAATACCGAATCCCGCGTAATTATCTTCACCACCTTTGATGTATTTGACGTCAAACTCGTACATCATGATGCCGGACTGGTCGACAGGGATGGTGATCATGGCCATTTTTTCATTGACATCGGTCTGGGTCAGCCTTCCATTTAAGACTCTCCAGTTCCCGCTGACGGATGTCCATCCGGTCAACGAAGAACTGTTAAAAGCGTCATACACTTTTATAGTGCTGGAAAAAGCCACCAACGGTACACATAACACAGCCAGAATCAGAAACACCTTCACAATTTTCATTTTGCAACCTCCTTTAGGATGAATTAACCAAATAGATTGGTTTTTTTAACGATATCATTATGCACTCCATTCATTTTCTAGTCAAGTATTTTTTACCCTTTCTTTGCATTTTTTAGTAATTTTAATTAAATTGTTTGAAATTATTTTTGTTATTTTAACATGTAAACCGGGGCATTTAACTTTCTTACATACTTGAAACGGCTGCTTACATAGTTTAAGGATTCTGAATGCCCTATGAAAAGGTAACCGTCTGGCTGGAGAACTTCAGCAAAGACATCATCGGCAATCCTCTGCTTTGTTTTCCTGTCAAAGTAGATCATTACATTTCTGCAGAAAATAATGTCAAAATTATTATCAGGAGGACGATCGTGGAGTAAATTTTGAACTTTAAACTGCACACCTTTTTTAACAGCCTCCTTTAATTTATAAACTTCCCCCTCTTTTTGGAAATACCTCTTCAACGTTGCGGACGGCACGAATCTGGTCGAATAATTTTTATAAATTCCCGTTTTTGCTTTTTCAATGATTTCGTGACTGATATCTGTTGCAATTATTTTTGCCACTCCTCTCCCCAGCGAGCTTATAATATCGTTGATAATTATTCGCAGTGTGTAAGGCTCTTCACCGGAGGAGCATGCGGCGCTCCAGATATTGATCCGATCTTTTTTCCTGAATAATTCAGGCAGCAGGAACTGGGACAGAACATCAAAATGGTCTTTCCCTCTGAAAAAAAATGTCTCATTTGTGCTGACGGAATCTATAAAATTTTCGAGCTCTATGGCCTCATTTTCTATCAGGTAGTTGTAGTATTCGTCATAGGAAGAAAGCCCCAGATTCCGAACCCTTTTTCTTAAGCGATTAGCGATCAGAACTTTTTTGTGGGGTTTCATACTGATCCCGGTTCGGACATATATGAAGTCTCTTAATTTTTTAAACAGAGGATCCGATATCGACGGATATACTCCCAAATCTAAATTCTGATTATTACCGCTTTGTTTGGTCATATTTCCTGTTCTATGAGTTCGACTTTTTTCAGTTTTTTTACCTGGATTTCTCCTGTCGCGTTATTAAACGTAACAGTTTTTCCCCGGGTCCCTCCACTATCCTCAAAAACGATCGGTACACCCAATCCTTCAAGTATTTTTCTGGATTCATCAACATTTCTATCGTCGACCAATAAACCTCTGTTGCTGCTAAAGCTAAACATGTTTGCCCCGCCGATCATCGATGCTTTTATGTTTTTTCTTTGCGCACCGATTTTGCTGATTAATTCTTCCAGAAGTGCCGGGATGGCAGTATCCGCGTACTTTGATATAACAGTGTCTTTTTCCGACATTTTTGGAAGCATGATATGGACTATCCCGGCGATATGGTTTAGGCTGTCATTAAGTACAATTCCCACGCATGAACCCAAAGTCGTTTTCAGTATCACAGGCTTGTCGGTTGCTACCATTTCCGCGATTTTTACGTTTATTGAATCAATGCGAAAAGTTTTATCAGTTTGTCCCTGCATGTATATATTATAGTGTATAAAGTAAAAATGTGGGAACAAATTCCTTGATTACTTTTTTCCGAAGCATGGAATTAGGACCTTA
>SDBT01021090.1_pt1 | contig 10185 bp, 5 predicted proteins | sample 2277101 | NCBI WGS metagenome assembly SDBT01 (sample SAMN10404973, study PRJNA504765) | marine sediment metagenome | isolation source: marine sediment core GS10_PC15, 103 cmbsf | place: Arctic Ocean: Southern Knipovich Ridge | collected 2010
GTGCCTATCCCGCGCGTGCCGAGTTCGATGTTAATGCCCCGTTCGCTTGCGCGGGCATTGATCGCGTCTATTTGCGCATCGTCCAAATCGACCAACGGGAGGTTGTCGCAAATCTGGACCAGACCGACGCCAAGTTTTTTGGCGCGATCTATCAGCCCCAAGGCCGTCATCGGCGATTCCGACATCTGGCCGGGCACGCCAATCGCCCATGTATATGTGTACGAACCTATGCCAAGTTGCACGTTCAGTCTCCCGACAACATCTCCCAGCCTGTCAGACACGTTTACTTTGCTCGAACTTCAGCGATCTGGATGATCCAAAGCACGAAATGCGGATTTCGGGTTTTCTTAGCGATTCTTCTCGATGCAGTCCATCATCGCCAGGATGTTCTCCGGTGGCGTGCCGGGCATGATCATGTTGGAACATCCTACGATGACACCGCCCAGTTCGTGGGCGACTTCGAGCGCCTGCATTGTTTCGCGGATCGCGTCGTCTTTCGTTCCGCGATGCAGCACCTGGACGGGAATGTTCCCGATAAACGTCACATTCGGATACTTCTCACGGAGCGGCCGCAGTTCCATGGACGAGGACTTGTCCGTCTCGAACCAGCCTTTGATGCCGAGTTCGTTGAACATCATGTCCGCCAGCGGCCAGAAGTTGCCGTCGCCGCCGTAGATGTAGTGCATGCCCATTTCGTGAGTAGCGTCTACGAGCCTCTTGAGCGGCGGAAGAACGATCTGGCGGAACATGTCCGGCGAAATCGACGGGCCCATTTCGGTGCAGATGTCCATCCCGGCGAAATTGATGAGTTGCCCTCCGGCAGCGATGTCCTTCATCTGCTGGATGTAGCGGTCGGTCCGCAATTCCAGCAGGCGGCGGAACGTATCGGGCCACAATGCTGCGGCGGTGAGCTCCTCGGCGACTTCCATATTCACGAAGAGAGTCTCGGAGCCCTGCTTGAGCATGTAATCATCGAAGGCCTGGCAGTCCCTGGTAGACTTATCGATCAGCTTCTGGTCGGGTGCGATCGGCGTAGCTGCCTGTATCTGTTCCTCGGCCTCGATCAGCCCGTGCAGATAATCCTCTGTGATGCTGAACGGATCAACTTTCGGTGCGGCGACGATGTTATCGCCGTCCTCGCGAATCATCAGTTCGATCTCAGGCCGATACGAGAACTTCCACCAGTCGCCGTCCGGATCGCCGGCGAGGATAGAACCGTCGTCGAGTTTCTTGAACGGCTTGATGTGCTTCCACCATCGCCAGTATGTCAGCCGCAGAATGTCGTGCCCGCACGCCTTGGCGACGTCGATTGCATCCTGCTTGGCCTGGGCGTCGAACTGCTCGCCGTTGCCTTCCCAGATTGCGTTGAGTTCCGCCCATCTCAGCCCGCCACCGCCGATCGCTGCGGGCCGGCCGAGAATCACGCTTCCGGCGTGCATCGAAAACTGAATGTGATGGACGGGTATCTTGTCGACCGGCTCGTTCTTGATAGTCGCCAGCACTCGTTGCTTGGATGTCAATATCTCAGCCATACTGAAAAACCTCTCCTTGTGCTGCTACATATTATAGACGCCGCCGTTGATATCCAGCGTCGCGCCCGCTATGAATCCGTTATATTCCGAAGCGAAGAACACGATCGCGCGTGCGACGTCTTCGACATTTCCCGCCCGCTGCAGCGGAATGCCCTCGACGGTCTTGCGGGCCGACTCGTCGGTCGTGTGCGTGTTGTGAAAACGCGTACCGAGAATGAGTCCCGGACAAACTGCATTGACGCGAATACCCATCTGCGAAACTTCGTTCGACAGCGAACGCGTGAAGGTAAGCACCGCGCCCTTCGATGTCGAATAGGCCAGCGAGCCTGGGTGTCCGCCCTTTCGGCCTGCCAGCGACGAGAGGTTCACTATGCTCGCACCGTCGGAGGCCTTGGCCATGTGCGGAACCGCCTGGCGAGTAACGAGCATCATTGTCTTAATGTTCAGGTCCATTACCCTGTGCCAGAAGTCGCAGTCCACTTCGGCCAGGACGCGGCGCTCGATAAGCCCGCCGACGTTGTTAATCAGAATGTCGATTCCGCCGAGAGCTTTCGCGCCGGATTCCACGAATTCTACGGCTTTGGCCTCGGCGGTCAGGTCCGCCTGGAACCAGCCGATCTTGGTCCCAGCCGCTGCAGCCTGGGCGTTCAGCTCGGCCATGCCATCGGCTTCGGTGAAGTAATGGCAGTATAGATCGCAGCCGCCTTCGATCAGCAGTGATGCGACCGCCTGGCCGATGCCTTGTTCGGCGCCGGTCACCATCGCCCGTTTTCCATTTAATGATCCCATGTCACTCAGTTCCTTATTCAACGATTTTCAGACATTCGTAACGATTCAAATTCAGACCTGAGATAACGACGCACTTGCCGTCATACTCAAACTGTGCGAGGCGGTCCGTTACGCATGATGTGACCGCCGCGGGAGCCTTCTCGCATCGCAGCTTGAGCGACACGTCGATGGAATCTCGCTCTATACATGTATCGACCAGGTGCAAGTATCTCGCGCCGGGCTTTTGAAGCACGGTCACCATGACATCGCTCGGCGCGTCGACGGTCAGTAACTTGTCATCGCCGATGAGCAGGTCGGCGATCGCACCGAAAAGCTCGGCCATACGATCGTATTTTCTGCTGGTCCAGACTCGCTCCATGGACGAGTTGATGTAGACGACTTTGCCCTTGCCTACGGTGTTGAGCACGACGGCGGGGTTGATCGCGCGGCCGTCCATGCCGATCACGATATCGGCGAGAACCTCAGCGCCATCTGCGGCCTTGATGGCGATCGGCAGGTTGGTTGGAATCAGCCCATGGTGCAGCGAGTCGGACGTTTCCACGCCGACAAACGCATCTCCACGAACCTTGCAGTAGACGTCCCACATTTTCTTCTGCTCGTCGAGCCCGTGGAGCACAATAATTTCATCGTCTACTTTGTCGTAGGTTTCGGCGACGTTGACGCCGAACAGATCGGCCAACGCGAAATCGGTCCGGCGATTACCGTCTGCGTCTTCAAGCGAGGTCACGCCCGTAGCGAGCAGCGTTCCACCGTTTTGGACGTACTTGCGGATGGCGGACTGCTCGGCGTCGGTAAGATAACCCACCGACGGAAGAGCGAGCATCTTGTACTCGGCGAGTTTTTCGGCATCATCGAGCACACCGGCATCGGGCACGACGGCGGCCTGCACACGGTTGAGATCGAGAAGCTGATACATCGGCGTGAGGCTTTCGTCCTCGCACAGATACGGCAGTCTGTCGGTCGTATCGAAGTGCGTGTACGGCAGGGCGCAAAACTTCACCGGCTGAGTACCGGTCCATTCACCCTTGTTCTTCTTGAGGACGGCGAAGCAATCCCTGACCGGCCCGGCGTAGGTCGTATCGAAGTAATACCGTCCGCCGTATGCGACGATAGGCGCCGACGCCTGAGCGATCGAGACGTAACCGTCGCGTGCGTTCTGGGCTTCAAAGTCAGGACAGCTCATGCGCGGATACTGCGAGTGGGTCTGGGTATAGTTCCAGATCACCTTGTCGTTGTAGATGCCGCGCCCGGTCTCCTTCAGGCCGCCAATGAATCCCTCGGGTTCCTTCTCGCGCAGAAATCCGTCTATCAGGTTCGCCATGCGAGTGCAGTGCGGCTCCTTGACGTAGGCAAAGCCGTAGCTGTTCATCAGGATCGGAATATCATCGCTCTTGGCGCGGCCCTTTTTGCAGATCATCTCCAGCAGATCGGTCGCCCTACCTTCCTCCCAGTGCCAATAAGCGTCGAGAAGTTCTTTCTTATCGGCGGACTTTTCCTGCTGATCTTTGCAGGTAGGCAGGTCCAGGTTGGTCGCTGCCTTGAACTGGGTGCGACAGTTATCGCACTGGCAGACGTAATCGAGGAATATCCAGTTGTGGTACGGCCCGTCGATATACAGACCGTCCACGTCGTAACCGTCCAGAAGCTCCTGGACGTAGATCGGGATTTCCTGCCTGTACGGGCCGTTGATGCATATCGGCGATACGTCAGGCCCGCCGAAGTGGCGACAGTGAGGCTGTTCCATATCCTCATCGGCGACCATCGCCCAGCCTGGCTTCTCGTCGTTGACCAGCCTGGTGGGCAATGCATGGCCGATGCCCATATAGGCCATCACCTTGATGCCCTCAGCGTGGAATGCATCGAGCGTTTCTCTCAGCAGGTCGCGGCCTTCGAGTTCCGGATACATCGGAAAAACGCTGTTGGGCCAGAACGCCCACTTGGCGAGCGTGCCGAAGCGGATGACCTCGGCGTTCATTTCTTTGGTCATCTTCGCCGCCTTGACCGGGTCGAAAGTAATCACCGGTGCAAAGGGCGGCCAATAGCCGTCAAAGAGTAACGCGCCCGATCTTCGTAACCATTCGAACTTCATTCTGTTTCCTTATTCAGCCAGGCCGGGGCCTGGTCGTGCGTCGGCGGCTGCCTTGCGGGCCTGGGCCAGGTAAGACTCGATCGGTTCGAGGCCGATGTCGTCGACGATCTGCTTGAGTGGCACGTCGCCGGTCGCAGTCAGCAGGAACACCGCCTCGTGCTCGGCCGGCTGAAGCGTGACGCACTTGCCGTATTTCTCGCGCAGTGCCAGCAAGCGAGAATGGTTCAGATCGAAGTGGAACACATCATAATCCAGCTCGATAGTGTGGCTGATGTGCTTTTCAAACCAATCGATGTGCTGGACCTGCCTGCCCAGCGGGTCGACGATAACACTGCCAGGGTCGATGATCGACGTGACCATGTAAGACCGCGTCTCGAACGCCCAGCTTTTTACCTGCAAGCCGCCACGATAGTATGAGTTGAACAGGATCAAGTCCGGGGCCAGCTTGCGATAGGCCTGCTGCAACTCGATGAAATTCAGGTCAAAACATATGACCACGCCGATCCGCCCGATGGCAGTATCGATCACCACGGGCCCGTCGCCGGGCGTACAGCCTTCTGCGACTTCGTCGATGGTCGGGTACATCTTGTGGTACATCCCCTCGATCTTGCCTTGGGGGTTGAATATCAGCGTCGTGTTGCGTTTCTTGTCGTCGATTATCGTGCCGTGATTGACGGCCAGGTGCATGTCTAACTCTGCGGCGCATTCGCCCAGTCGCGTGAAGATGGGCCCGTCCAACGGTTCGGCGAAGCGGGTGCGTTTTTCCTGGTTGGCGCACAGGAAGCACTCGGGGAAGACGGCCAATTGCGCGCCTTCCAGTTTAGCCTGACGGGCATGCGCCATCGCCGGGGCAATGCGATCGAAACCGGGGGCATACTGGTCGCCAGTTTCCTTGCCGTGATAGGGACAGATCGCCACTTTAAGCTGTCTGCTCATATAGGTCTTCCTGCTCTGAAAGAGCATCTGGAATACGACATGATAGCATTATCAGCCCGCCGGTCAAGGCGAAGAATACCCCCAAAGGGCAATATTAGGCGGCAGAAAACACCGATTTACGCAATAGTTACATCTGGCGTTCGTTATTACTATCAGACAAGCCAAGCTGTGCGGCAGCTTGCGACCCGTCCGATGCGCATCCGATCTCTGCCTTCGATTAGAATTGCGAAAATGAAGGTGGACTTTAGCCCTGGAATGGTGGACAAGATTGGCTTGTCTTCCTGAAAGATTCGAATTCCTAGAGTATTTCACGATTCAAAGGAGACTCACATGAGATTCGCCACATTTCTATGTATCGTCGTTCTGGGGCTGGCAACCTGCTCGGTGGCCGCCGACAAAGTAGATGTTGGATTCGAAGGCGGGCTTTCGCTGGGGCGTTTGCCCGACGATTACAAAGCCAAGCTCGCCGATCAGCCCATGCAGGACCTGGCCGACCCGGGCAACAAAGGCCGATGGACCTTCGAAACAGACGGTGGCCCGGAAGGATACTGGGGGCTGGAGACTATCAACTCCCGCGTCAAGATCGGGCCTAAGCCCTACGGTGCGTTGGCCAGTAAAAAAGGCGCGACCATGGCTCTCCAGACTGAGCGCGTCGTTTTCTCGGACATCGGAACCGGCGCGACGATGATGATGCTCACGATCGCCCCGCACGTATCTGGCGGGCCGGGCGACTGGGTGTTCTACTACGGCAAGGGAGCCTGGAACGCAGACGGATCGATGATTATCGGAGCCAGGTCACAAAGACCCAGCGTCTGGGCCCCAAAGTACGACGATAGGCCCGGCAAGAACGCTGGCCCACTCGCCATTAAGTCAGATGGAACGGGGCATCATACTCTCCTGGGCAACGGTAAACTGATGAGAGCGGTAGTTGCCTCTCCAACAAGGCCAAACATCGGCTATACCGCCAGCGGAAACACCATTTTGGAAATTGACCTGGTTACCGGCAAAGTGGCCAAGGACCTCGGTCAGGTCAGCGGTGTGTGGTGGCTCAAGCAAAGCCCCGACGACAAATACGTCATGGGCCGAAACAAGCTCGGCTTCTGGGTCATTGACACCAAGACCAAGAAGCAATACCAAGTCAAACTCGACTACTGGGAAGAAAAGAGCAAGTCGCATTCGGTCCACGATTCATACAGATTCCTGCCTGCTGATACAGACTGGATCATGTACTGGTACGAGCGTTCCCATCCTGGCGGAGGGCTGAATAAGGAAGGCTTCCGCCTGCGCAACTTCAAGACCGGCCAAGAGAAAATCGTTCCGTTCCGGTTCGATTGGAACCACGGAGACGTCGGCAGGTACATGGGATATCACTGCGGCGGATACATTACCGAATGGACGGGCGAAACCTTCGCACCGAAGGAAGGCCTGATCTGGCCGACCAAGGTCAACACGGGCAATGGCCCATGCTACAACATCCCCCACGCCACAGGCGGATACGCAGCCCACTGGCCTGATGATCAACTCTGGGCGTACGCCGATCTCTACATAAGACAGCCGAGCGATGCGAAGTACCTCTCTGAGGTATCCAAGATGTTCGCCAAACCTTTCGACCAAGGCGGACGCGTAAACCGCATGAAAGTCTGCTCGAATAATCGCCGGGGACGCGGAATGAATGATCGCCAGGGAATCAAGTCGATCTCGCTGTCCCGGCCTAACATGAGCCCAGACGGAACGAAGCTTGTCTTCAACTCCAACGTGTTCAATCGCGACGGAATCTACCTGGTTGTCTGCGCACTTCCGCTTGCTCCCGTTGACGTCAAGGGCGAGACCTTGCCTGGCGGAGGCGCTCAGGTCACGTGGAAAGCTCCGAAGTACCACGCCGAAATCGTCGGCTATAACGTCTATCGAAGCTGCACCAGCGGAACCGGGTTCGAGTTGATAACCAAACGCCCGGTCAAGGGAACGTTGTTCATCGATGCCAGGAAGCCCGCAGGTTGCGGAACATGCTTCTACGCCGTTCGCAGCGTCGAGAGTTCCAAACTGGAAAGCCCCCTCTCGGCCGAAGTCGCCGCCGGACCGATCAGCGATTCGCCAATCCGCATCTTCTGCGATGCGGAAGCCGCTATCTCTGCTGAGCTTGATGCACCTTCGCCAGATGCGATCTGGATGAACTTCGGCGGGCGAGCGTCCAACCTGCATTACATCTGGCAGCGCCGGAGCGACAAGGCCGGCAGCGTCAAGCTGAACGTCGACGTCCCGAAGGCAGGTAAGTACTACGTCGTCGCCCGCATGAAAGGCCCTGCAGATGCAGCCTTCACCATCGGTGGCCAGGACATTTCCATCCCCACCAGGAAGATATTAATCGGAGAAGAGTTTGTAGTCACCTCGGCTTCGAAGGAATGGATTTGGGCGACTTCTGATACTGCTGTAGAACTGGCTTCAGGCGCACAAAAAATCGAGATCACCTCGAACGTCTACGGATCGAGCCTCGACTGCTTCTACCTCGCCACCGACAAGGGTTTCAAGCCGGCAGGTAGAATCGTGGCTGTCAAGCCCGCTGCACTGAAGTTAGGCGCAAAGACCGCCGAGGGCGGCGTCAAGCTCACATGGAGAGGCAAACAAGACGCCCGTTGGTATCACTACAACATCTACTGCGGAACCGAAGCCGGTTTCACGCCCGACCAGAAGACGCTGATCGCATCGCCGGACGGGAATGCCTATCTCGATTGGCAGGTTACGGCCGGCCAGACGCTTTACTACAAGATCACGCAGGTGACACTGGACGGTATTGAGTCCGATGCTTCCAACGAGGTACCGATAGCCGTCAAGTAGTCAGTACACTGAAGCAAACACACACCGATTTGCGCGGTGGGGCTACTGTCCCGCCGCGTTTTTTATTGCGCATAAGAAAAGCGGGCGCCGCCCGGAAAGGACAACGCCCGCTGTGAGTATTCAGTTGCAACTACAATCCGGCTTACCAGCCGAAGCGGGATACGAAGTAATCAGGTGGCCGCCACGACATATCGTTGGTCACCTTGATGTCGGTGATCGTCGAAGTCGCACATTCGATTGAGAACGTGTGACTGCCCGCCGAGAGCGTGTAGACCGACTGCGTACCGTAAGTCAGCCATGTGTCGACCTGTGCTCGCACCGTATCGTCCGGCGCCCACTGCCAGGTAACCGGGCTCAGCGAGTCCCGCTTGACATACACCCGCCCATTGGTGGTGTTGTTCTTGTCGAACTTGATCCACAGGCGATAGCTGCCGCTGGTCGGAACATTGACCGTCGCGGTGACGGTGTTTGCATCGACGAACGAGACGGCCTGGTCCAGCGTAACTATGGACAGCCCTGCCGTCGTCACCGAAGCGGCGATTGACGGGGTGGACTCATTACCCTGCCTGTCGACGGCAGTGACCTTGTAGTAATAGGTCGTACCGGCAGAGAGTTGCCAGTCGAGGTGACTCGTCGAGGCCGGCGAGGCGATCAGCGTCTCGCTGTCGCAGGTAAAGCCAGCACTCGTACCTATATATAGATTGTAATGGTGCAAGTCTGCAGCACCTGAGGCGGTCCACGACACGTCCACACCAAACGAACCGTCAGGCGTTCCAGCCAGGCCGGTAAGCTGGTCTGGACTGTGAATGTCCATGGAGTTCATGCCGACGGGCGTGAAGCTCGTATCGGTCGTCAGGTAGATCGCATCAATCGCCGAACCATAATCGGTCGCCGTCGCGTCAATATCGACGAGGCCTGCAAGCAGGGTAACGGGGAAAGTCGATCGCACCCATGTCCATTGAGATTCGGTGGTGGTTATTGCTTCGCCTTCGATAGTGACCGTGCCGTCCTTGATGCGCGCCCAGACGTAGTAATCGTCACTGCGAGGCACATCCATCGGCACGGTGGCTGTCGCCGTTCCGCCGCCGGTGCGCTTCCAGATATAATACAGATCGCTGCAGGTTCCGTAGAAGCCCTTCCAGAAGCCGGTATCCCACGAGCCTGCTTCGGCCTCGGCGAAGATGGTCCGCTCGGCAGTCGCCGCTGCAGCGCCGTAGGCTGCCTCGTCACTGTACGTTCCTTCCAACTCGGAATGCTCGACTGACGTGACGACGTAGAAGTATGTGCTACCGGTATCGGCGGTGGTGTCAGTGAAGCTCAGGTCCGTAACCAGGCTCGCATTGATCTGCGAATAACCGTAGCCCGAATCGCCCGAGCGGTAGACGTTGTATCCGGCGACTTCCTTGCTGTGGGTCGCGGCTAACCAGGTCACATCCACGTTGCCCGAAGATTCTGCCGCTGCGGCGTTAAGCGGCCTGTCCGGCAGACGTGCGACGACGTAATATATGCCGCCCGCCATAAGCGTATCGGAGTTAAAGATAATTTTTGTACCGTCCGGGCTTGCGTCGCAGCCGTCGAGCACGTGGTTTGTCCTGTTGCCCATCTGGCAGATTCTGAATCGCGGCGTGGCTTCGTTGTCGACCGGGAAGACGTAGCTCATGGTCAATTCCGAAACGTATGGCGCGACCAGCAGATTCGAGAAGAATGCATAAGGCTCATCGACCGGCTGCCATGTTGCGTAGCCGTTGCGCGGTGAGTATGGCTCGAAGAACCCGGATGGATTATTGCCCTTGGCCGGGTCCCAGATATTGACCCCAGGCGACCAGCTGAGCCCATCGGCCCCGCCGTCGAAATATCCGCTCGATCCGTGGAAGGTGCTTACGCGGGGCGTGCCATTAGCGTCGCCCGGCAGCGGCGCCAGACCGAAGATACCATGGTTCCAGTCCATCCTGAACCCACTGAGACTCACGCTGCTGCCATCGAAGCTCCTGGTACGGATGCCATACC
>SDBT01021091.1_pt1 | contig 10184 bp, 8 predicted proteins | sample 2277101 | NCBI WGS metagenome assembly SDBT01 (sample SAMN10404973, study PRJNA504765) | marine sediment metagenome | isolation source: marine sediment core GS10_PC15, 103 cmbsf | place: Arctic Ocean: Southern Knipovich Ridge | collected 2010
CATGTTTTATGGTCTGATTTAGAAGATGATCTTATTCGTCACAAAATTGCTTATGATTACGATGAACGAGAACTTCGAGAAGAAACATCTTCACGAAAGGAAAAGACATGGCAAAACTCACAGTCGAAGTGGTTGATACGCCTTCAGCATTAGCCCATGGTTTAATGTTTCGAAGAGATCTACCTCATGATAGTGGAATGCTTTTTAAATTCCCAAGCCAAACAGAAGCTCATTTTTGGGGGAAAAATACATATCTTCCACTCGATGTTGCTTTTGTAAATGCAAATAACGAAATCACAGAAATCAGAAATATAGTTCCAATGTCTACAAGGATCATTCACAGCAACGCTCTTTGTAAAATGGCGATTGAAGCAAATGCTGGCTATTTTGAAGAAAATGGGATTAAGCCGGGACATGTAGTAGAACTAAAAGATCAGATGATAGAGTTTAAGGAATGTTGAAACTTCTCAGTCATAAATTATCAAAGTTAGGTCAAACTTTTCTTGATGAACTAGAAGACGTAGACTGGGGAGATGATGAACCAACTGGACGTATTTCTCCTCATGGTCCTGGTTCTGCCCGTCCTAGCGGACGTATTTCTCCTCATGGTCCTCATGGCCCTCAGGGAGTAATTGATAGCAGCAATTACGAAAAGTATGAACCTTCTGTAGCAGATCAAAAAGAACCAGACGTGGAGCAGATATCTGAAGAGCAAGAGATCCCTGAATTTCTTCAGGAAATCCCTTCAACCCGAGAATTACATGATATCCCTAAGGATGCACGTGAAGTAAAATATGAAAACTCCTTGAAATTAGTGTATGATGGAATTGACAAAGATGAAATAATTTCCTTCGATTACACCAATCGTCATGGTGGTTATGCTGGGACTAGAACCGTAGAACCCCATTACACATTTGTTGCTCGGACAACTGGAAATGAGGTTTTGGTTACCTGGGATTTAGACAAAGATGATATACGTGCGTTCATAGTAGGAAATATTCATCGTAACGGAGTAAGGTATAATAAGGCGAAATTCCAACCTAAAGGCGAAATTATGAAAGGTATCTATCAATGAACCCAATAACAGATCACCTCATAGAATTGTCTGACAGGCTCGATAAAGCCGGGAAAACTAAATGTGCTGACGCAGTGGATGACCTAAATCATAATAGGTCGCTTCATAAATTCGCTCAATATGTTAGCGTTATTGGTTATGTCTTGAAACAAAATCGAGCTATGGGCAATTGTATTCGAAAGAAAAGAGTGGCTTCTGACTCTTCTATGCAAGAAGTCGTTCTTGAATGTCTGAGTGAATATCAAGATGGACAACAATATGGAGCAGATAATGATTGGACTACCAAATACGCGACAGCAATGCAAGACACTATAGTCCAGGGCTGCCCAGAAGATTTTGAGGCATTTCCTGCCGATTTCATCAAGATTATTGCTTCAGAAAACCAAATAGAAAAACACATGAATCAAATAAAGAAAACTTGTTCGTTGCTCAAGGAGCACGAAATTGGAGACGAAGTATTTCAGTATGCCATGAAAGATATTGACAGTCTAACCGCTTTGATGGGCAGAAAAGAGGGTGACTCCGTTCAACGCCCTTTTAGGGTTGCCGCTCCTCCCTCTCCCAGAAACGCCTGGGACCGCTTATGGACAAGTACTTGGAGCGGGAAAAAAGGGAAGGATGCGGATACTCGTTTTGAAATGGATAAAATACTCGAAGGACTAATGGAGATAAGGCAGGGTACACAGCAAATTCAAGCTGAAATTTCACGACTTCAGTATGATATGAGAACTTCGCAAGATCAAAACCTTATAGCTAATATTAATGGACTATCAGGCAATGATTGGCGAAAAACTCGTGCTTATATGCAAAATATTGAAGCGATTATTGGTACTCCTGAAACGGAGAATCTAAATGTAGTTATCGAGAAAATTGATGCAAGCATTTCTAAAATTCAAGAGCATGTCAATAATTTACGATATCGTGATGCAATTAGAGGGGCAGGACAAACTCAATCAGCTGTGCAAGAGTATGAAAATTTAACACAAGCATTAACAAAATTGTATTCCAACCCCTTAGACCCTAAAGCCATGTACTATTCCCAAACCCTTCATGGGCAATTAGAAGATGCTTTAAATTTGAGAACAAGTCAACAATCTCCCGGTTTCGCCGATTGGGCTGATCAACCTGAACAACAACCTCAAGTTTTTCCGACAGCCACTGAGGAACAAGCTAAACCGACTAGCCCAGAAAACACATCAGGTTCGATTGCAGATGCTTTATCTCAGATGATGGATAATAACGCATTAGGACAGATTTCTATATTTTTGGGCGGTTTGTTGCAGGAAAATACAGGAAGTGCTACTCTTGAGAGTTACAAGCAATTACAAGCACTTAAACAAGAAATAGACTCCAGAACTAGAATAGCTAGTTCTAATAAATATCTCAAAAAAAGCTGGCTCTATCTCGATAAAAAAACAAATATTGACACACTTATTAAAGTATGTCAAGCAGTTGAGGCTATTGATTCAGAAATCGCAGATACGCTTCGTAACTACCTGGATGATCATCAAGAAGAAGAAACTTGTGATTTTCCGGAATTTGCATCAATTTTGAAGGACGAGGTAAGCGTGTAGAGGAAAATAAGAGTAGAAAAAAGAAGGAAAGACAGTTGTGAGCACATAACTACTTTCCATGGATGTATATATTAATAGGAGAGAAAATAATGAATTGGTTTTCTCATAAGATTGCAAATCCCGTAGAGAGCACCCAAACTTGGGATCAATGGGTTGAGGCATTCCTCAACAAAGAAGCTTCTGAAGCTAAGCCAGAATGTGATGATGATCCTCGTGGTCAGTGTCGTGGTCAAGTAATTAACAACGACAATGAGCCTGAGGCGCATTCATATCAAGAAGGCGAATCAGTAGATGGCAAACCCGATCAAGAGGAAGGTACAGCTGATGCGGACGTAACAGCAGCCGCCAATACTGAGGTTAAGGAAGCCGGAGATAAGTCATCCCATTGTACGAAAGATATGGGTGAATGCAGCAAAGCAGGTGATGTAACAGAAGAGCACTCAGATGCAGGTAATGCTGATGTGGGCAATGCTGCCGTTGAACAGAACATCAACAATGATCCCAATTATCAAAAGGGAGAATCTACCAATCCGGGTAAGGTTGATGGGAAGAACAAGAAGACAGATACTAGCGGCAAAGAATCTTCTAACAAAAAGACTACCAAGACTTCGGTCTCTCGAAAGGGATTTAAGAAAATTGCCTGCCTTAATCGGGTGGAAAAATTAGGACTCTTTAAATCCATGACTTCCAAGAAGACAAAGTCTGGCTCTCCTGCTTGGCCGATTAGCTATGTTGAAGCAATGGTTGGCTTAAAATTCTCCAACATGAAAGATGATGAGAAAGCATGGTTCCGTGAATTTTGGCTGACCATGTATCCAAACGCTTATGTTGAAGAAATGGTTGCCGATCGTTAATCAAGGATTGCCAATGTCAATAATTCCAGTGGGTAGGCGTAGAGAGCAAATTAATCAAGGTGCTTTGCAAAACCAAAGCATCCTAGATAGTGATCTGTTCAAAAAATTTGGAGTCGGTACTCTCGTTCCCCCTCAAGAACGGCAGCAAAAACCGGAGCCAGCAGGGTCGCCTAATGCAGGGTCGCCTAATGCAGGTGAGGCCCTGATGCAAGGTGGATTAAATGCTCCTGGACAAGCTGATCGACACGAACAGACAGTAGACCCCGCAAATCAAGCACCTCCATCTTCACAAGGGATTACACCAGCTGTTCCTGAAGATCCTAATAAGAGTCCATTTCTAACAACCGTGGAAAACCCAGATGATCAGCAGCAACAATATTCTGGAACTTATGAAATGATGCAATGGGTTAAACAGATAGTACAAGGGAATGGATTTATTGTTGATATTGACAAAACTAATTCTGGAACTTCTGGAACTCAAATAACTATATCTCCGCAAAGGCCGGAAGATGGTTTTGATTTTGAGAAATGGGAGCACGTTGTTCAAAGAATGGGACAAATTGGAGTAGATCCGGGAAAAGTTAAGTACAAGAATAATTCTGCTACTTTTGTTCTAGAGTCTGGTGGTGGCGGAGGCAAAATGGTTTCTAAAGCCAAAAACAGGAGATAATCATGAAACTCTCAGGACATAATTTCAACAATGAACTTTTTGACAGTCTTTTGGACGGTATTTCAAAAGATGTCAAACTTGAAGCAACAGCTCAGAAGAAGTCTCAGCCAGAGGTAGATGGGTTTTTCTCTTCTACAACAGCCCAAGACCTACATAATGTACAAAGCGATGAACTAGATTTCATTGCTCAAGAACTTATATTCGCCGGAGAAAGAGCTAAAGTAGCTATTAATACAGATGACTTAGCCAAATTTGCTCAACAAGTACAAAGCCAAAATCTTCGTGGAAAGAAGTTAGAACGAGCAGCTCAAAAATATTGTGGCCAACTAGACCGAGCAATCGCTCCTCCTCAAGGAACTACACGAATTTCTGCTGGTGACCTTATTGATAAACTGGCTTCTCATAAAGTAATCCCTGCTGGATACAATCCAGAACTAGGCACCAACGATAAACTAACTGGAAAGTATATGGGTTCGAGCAAAAATCCTAATTCAATTTGGGATACCGAGGCTCTGAGAAAAATGGCTCAAGTTGGTCAAGATGATAAACGCACCTATGGCGATGAAGAAATTCTAAAAGGCAAACAGGCACAACTTGACCACGAATCGCGTGTACGTAGCGAGCAAGAACCATCCGCTGAGCAACTTCAAACCGAAAAAGAGGTTAGGGGGATGAGAAGTCGGGTTGCTAATATTACTCCTGAAAATCCAGCACCCTCTCACCAAAAGCTGCCTGAAAATGCAATGGGTATCTTCAGCAACAACCGAGATTTTGAAAACATCCCCAAGAGTACTGTTGGAGAAAACATCATTGCGGCGGCTGAGGAAAGAGCAAACAAGAAACTGGCATCACGTAATGAACCTCGGGACATTCAAAGACCAATGAACACCAAGGATTCATTGAACAAGCTATTCGGGCAATGAGAGTTATGAAATGTTCAATTTATCTAAACATGCGGATTTTGCCGGAATCGTACAAGATGTTGCGGGAGAGCTGGAACAGGGGATAGAAGACCCTATAAATACACAACTAGAGCAAGAAGACATTCAGCCAGAAGCTGGACCACAACAGCCAGGAGTTGATGATACATTAGAGTTGGCTGAGGATCGAGAATTAATGGGTTTTTTGCAAGAATTGCAGGCCAGTGAGGGTCTTCATCCAGGAGAAGTTAATGCAATTAGTACGGTAATGCAAAATAATGATGATTTTCAGACTCTCAAACAACAGCTTAAGGGATTGCCAGAGGCAATTGAAGATGATAAACTCCAAACTTTGGCCCCTCTGACAGAAACAACGCCGAATTATAGAGAAAGAGCATATGAGATTCGACAAGCAGTTCAAAACCTGTCTTTGAAAAGACAAGAATGGGAACGATCCCAGTTGCCAATGGCAGCTTTTAATTTGCGTAAACATAAGACGGCTCAGATGGTGGCACCGCAGCAAATGCAGCCTATACCACCACAGCCGATGATGGAAAACCAAGAACGTTTTCCTGTAGCGAATGAAGGAGATTTCATTCAAAAGTTCCTAAAAGATCTGTTGGCATATAATGCACAGCCAGGAACTGGACAGTATGAAAGAGCCCGAAAGGCCGTAGAGGAAATTCGACAAGCGGTAAGTCCTGGATTTGAGGAAGAAGCAAATAGTGCATTAGAATCAATTATGCAGTTGGATCCTATGATTGACGAAGATCGGGCTGCGAAAGACTTAATGAAGGTCTTTCAAGTACTGATCCCGCCAATTTTGAAGGAGCAATCAGAAATGGAGCCGGTAACCATGGACAAAAATCCTGACGGCATTATCAGATATAATCTAAGCGATCATATCCTAAATAACAAAAAAGCAGTTAAAACCGCCCAACAACATTTCGGCACAACATACATGCTTTATGGACCTACCGAGAAAAGAATTTGTCCCAAATTGCGTGGAAAAAATCTTAGCGTAGGTGATGTTGTTTCAGAAGAAACTTGTCGTAATCACTGCATAGATGGCATTGTTATTGATGATAATAAAACAATATGTGGTGAAGCTCTATGGCGTGCTCATGCCGCAGATAAATTTTCACGAGAATATGTTGATGAAGAAGGAAAGATCGTAGGTGGATATCTTAACAAACGATTTGAAATCAATAGAAATGTTCCAGAAGAAAATCGTGCCAGACTAAAACCAGGCGAACTTCGCAAACCGTTACCTCCTTCTGCGAGAGGTTACGAAGCTCGCCTTCAAGACATGCGAAGTAAGGAAGGTAAATCTCGTAATTACCGCCCCGACGTTAATACCGGCCAAGCCTTCCGATGGGATGTTGATGTAGACCAAAATAATGTAGAAGTCTCTCAGCAAGAGCGTGATCGACGAGAAGAAGCAAGTGGACACAAGTTAGTTCAATATACCGACAGAGATCAAGGCGAAAATAATCCTAAAAAAGCATTTAATTTAAAACAGCACACTAAAACTGCTCAAAGTCGTCTAGACGAGCATGTCCCAGCAGTTAGCCAAGTAGGAATTGGAAATATTGCAGCCCCTCCTAATACCACCCCTGCACAAACTTATGATAGCGGAAAGCCTATGCCAAAACCCATGTCTTTAAGTGATATGGAAACAGAGAAATATGATTTTGCAGCAGGAGAGGCTAAAGCTCGTGAATTGGACGAACCATCGTTACTATATGTAATAAAGGAACTGGAAGAGGTTATTGAAGCACAAGAAGAGATGACCCGTGCGGGACATTCCACCCCAAAATTGGGTTATTATCATGATCAACGGCATACCTATATCCAGGAAGTTATGCGTAAAAGGCAAGGAAAAGCATTACAATGTGCTGGACCAGTTGCTTCTGGATTTAATTTGAAGCAATACAAAACTGCTCAAGAAACTTTTGACCCGCCTGGTTTGGCTAGTAATATAGGCATACGAGATCGTTGGAAGAACAGACAAACAAATGTTAATACAGGTCAACTTCCTCCGGGATGGGATGAAGCACAAATCATCCAGCTTGCAGGTGCTTTGCAGAAGCTCGGAAATGTCCCTGAAAAAGCTCAGCAAATGGCTGTAGAATTAGCCTGGAAGGCATCGGAATTAAACACAGATCCAAATGAAGTGATAGCCCAACATGGTGCTTATGCAACTCAAGTTAATGATTCAGAAAGAGGACGACCTACAAGTCCAGTTACTTGGCAAAATCAAGGCACTAGCGATGACTTCGGAAGTTCTTATGCCTCTGCAAATATAACAACAAAAGAAGCCAAATCACCTCCGGGTTTCAAACACACTGTCGAGCATATGAAAGCAAAACATGGTGATGAAATAGATGAGCCATTTGCTCTCGGTTGGTGGATGAAAAATAAGGGCTACGAATCCCATAAAGGCCCAGACGATGTTGACAAATGCGATGATAAAGACATGAAGGCTGCGTCTAAAAAAAAAAAATAGCTGACGCTTTCAACCTGGCCAATTACAAATCTGCTCTTCACGTTCATATAGAAAAACCTCATCTGAATTTACACCCAGATTTTCTCCGACATGGCTTTGGTGATGATTCCGAAGCTTTAGAAGAATGGATGGATAACATGCAGGATGATGAACGTGGTATAATGGAGCAGAACTGCGGAAATGCGAAGTTGTTATTGACCCTAAAACAAAGGGGTGATAGAGATGTTGAAAATTCCGCAAAAGATTTGGCAATAGAGGGATGATGAATGGCAAACATACTATTACCTGGTGATCCCGATTTTGACAAACCAATTGTGATGGGTGATGCATACAACGCAGACCCAAATAAAGACCTCGTTAACCAAGTCCTACCTCCTGGCGTTAAAAGAGCTGAACTAGAAAAACAACGATCAGCAGACCCAGAAACGTTTAAATATGCAGCATCAGGAATAGCTCATGCTCCAGATGCTTGGGTTAAAGGAGCACAACAAACTGGCGTCAGTAACGTTATGACGCAACCGATGTGGTTCTCTCCTCTTCATACACCACAAAACTGGCAAATTGCGTCAAAGCGGAGAGAAGTATACCAATGGAACCGATTTTGGTATGAGAACGAACCAAAAGTAGCAGCAGCTATCGACTTCTATGCCAGGTTTCCTATGAATGGTTTTTCTCTGGAATGCCCAGATAGAACAATACTATCCTTTTACGAACATCACGTTGTCAAAAAACTCAAACTCAATGAACGTTTAAAAGAAATATCTTCTGAATACTACATGTTAGGAGATGTTTTTATTCATACAGACATCGAGTGCCCTATCTGTAATGGAACGGCTCAAGATCCAGACACTAAAGAACCCTGCAATCATGAAGGAGGAATGTTCAAAAGAATATTCATCATGAATCCCGACTGGATTGAAGTCCAAAGGTCTCCGTTAACAGATGACCCATTGATCGTCTTAATCCCTGACGAGGAACTTCAACAGATTGTCCAAAAACGCGCTCCAAAGCCGATATATGATCGAATTCCTGATAACCTCAAACAACTCATCATTGCACGGGCTCCGATCATGCTGTCTTTACGAACTACTTCACACATGAAACACATGCCTGTTCCTTATGGAACTTATGGTACATCTATTATTCGTAGACTGTTTACAACTTTGGCTTACAAAACAAAAATCATGACAGCCAACTGGATTGTGGCTGAACGATTAATCATACCTGTTCGAGTTGTTAAAATAGGAAGTGATGAACGTCCTGCTAGCTCAGCAGACATTGCTGACATTCAAACTCAATTGGCTCAAACAGCTAATGATCCCAACTTAACCATCGTCACACATCACAACTTCGAATATGAATGGTATGGATGCGTAAGTTCATGTCCTACAAGTAGTTACGTCATTACAGCTCGGGGGAGAGTACATCATAACGACCTTACTGAGGATGATTTAATTGCCACCTGGAATGCCCAAACAGGTAAAATTGAATATCAAAATTACAAAAGAAATGTAGAGTTCGATTACAGTAAGGATAACTCTAGCGGTTTTGCCTACAAAATAGGCAATAGCGCTTGGTCTGGAACTTTTACTCCAAACCATAGGCATTATCTGTTAAGTGGTAAAACAAAACGCAGTGATGAATTAAAACTCGGGGATGAAATAATTAATGCATCACAATGGAATTGGAAAGGCAAAATACCAAGTAAACTTCCCTATCACACTTATCCTGGCGATGCAGGATTTGGAGATGGATTCGAAAGCTTAGGATTAGAAGATTTTTGTCGATTCGCTGGCTATTTTGTTACAGAAGGTCACGTAAAACACGAGAAAAGTAAAAATCTTCGCGAAGAAGTGCAGGGTCAAGCTTTTGGTATATCTCAAAACGAAGACTCTGAATGTTACGACGACATGAAGCAACTAATGACTAAAATTAGTTCTAAAATGTATGTTCATTCTGACGACAGAAGGTCTATCCCGAATCACACCTTTATAGTTGCCAACGCTCCTTTGGCAAGAGCTGTTGAAGAAGAATTTGGCTCAGGTTCTACACAAAAACATTTGCCATCATGGATGCTAAATCTTCCACCACATTATTTGCGGATAATTTTAGACACTATGATGCTAGGAGATGGGGACTCTGATAGAAATAGATACTCCACAGTTTCTGTGGCATTGCGTGATCAAGTTTCTGAAATCCTTATGAAGCTTGGATATTCTTCATATTTTGTGACAGAAAATTCCGGTATCCCGAATAGAAATCCAATGCACAGAGTATGGTGGTCATCCGCTCTTAAGCCCAGAAAGTTTAAAATAAATCGTATAGAAAAAGTCCCTTATGAAGGTAAAATGTGGTGCCTTGAAATGCCTAATAAGAACTTCTTCATTGAAATCGATGGACATATTCTTCTTACTGGTAATACAACTGGAAAAGTGCTTCAAATCACAGCAGAAATGGAGCACATTGATAAGGAGCTTCTCGATGGGTTGATGCTCAACCAAGCTCTTCTGAATGGTGAGGCAGCTGGTTATTCATCAGCTCAAGTTGGTGTTGAAACCCTTATTCGTCGTATTGAATCATGG
>SDBT01021092.1_pt1 | contig 10184 bp, 8 predicted proteins | sample 2277101 | NCBI WGS metagenome assembly SDBT01 (sample SAMN10404973, study PRJNA504765) | marine sediment metagenome | isolation source: marine sediment core GS10_PC15, 103 cmbsf | place: Arctic Ocean: Southern Knipovich Ridge | collected 2010
ATGCACCCCGACGAGATGCAGCGGACGCTGGAGCAATTGCCAAGCGAATTGCGAGAAACGCTGTTGTTGGTGGACGTCGCCGAACTGGTCCACCAGGAGGCGGCCGACGTGTTGGAAGTCCCCTTAGGCACGGTTCTTTCCCGGGTAAGCCGTGCCCGAAAACGACTCCGGGAATACTTAGTCGCCGCCGCCGCCGCCCAATAAGTAGCCAGTTTTCAGTGGTCAGTTATCAGTGGTCAGTTTTCAGTGGTCAGTTTTCAGTTTTCAGTGGTCAGTAAGAACTCGTATGGTGCATTTCTCTTGACTGATAACTGATAACTGAAAACTGACAACTGATAACTGATAACCTTCCGTTTACAGTTTGAGTAACCTAAGCGGCAAATCCCAAATCCCAAATCTGAAATCTGAAATCCCCATGCACCCGCCCGATCCACATTTCGATGCCGAGCAGGACGCCGAACTGCGTGCCGTTGAGGTGCCGGAAGGCCTGCAGCGGCGGTTGCGCCACATGGCGTTGGCCGCCGACGAGGGGCTGGACGCGGCGGTGCGGGCGGTGCCGCTGCCGTCCGGGTTGATCGATCGGCTTCGGCTCGGCGTGCTGGCCGATGACGAGGGGCTCGATGCGGTGATACGGGACGTTCCGGTTCCGGTCGATCTCGCTTCGGAGTTAGACCGGTCCCCGAAGGCGCGACTCCGGCTGGCACGGTTGACACAATGGGCCACGGCCGTGTCGCTGGTGGTCGCCATCGGACTATCGTACATCGGTGCGGTGGTCGGTCTGGTGGCTCTCTCCTATCCGACGTCCGATCGGTCTCGTCCGGAACTGGATACGTTCCTCGAAAGCGACTGGTCGGACCTGGCCGACGGCGGCGTGTGGTTGGCGCCCGTTGACCGGCCGCTCGAGCCTCGTCGGACAATAGGCGTACCGGTGCCGGAGATCGCGTTTGAGCCACTATTGACGACAGGCATCGAGGACCCGACGGACATCTTAAACATACGCAGTTTGAGCGACCCGTTGCCGCATCGCCGGTGGGACGACGCCGAGGGCGTGCTAGCCGAGGACCCGCTCGAGGACGTCCGCCGCAACGAACTCAGGCTGGTTCCCGGTCTGGTTCCCGAGGGGATCCGCATGCCGCTGGCGCCCGGATATCCGCGAGATTTCTTCATCAAGTACGGGGTTTTGGGGCTGGTTCCCCCGGCGATGCACACCGAATTGCGGAGCACGGTCGTTCCGCTTGACATCGACACGGCCAGTTACGAGTTGGCGCGGCGGAACCTCGAGGAAGGCCGGTGGCCGCCGGCGAAGTTGATCCGGACCGAAGAGTTCCTCGCGGCGATGGATTATCAATTCCCTCGCCCGAAGCAGCGTGCCGTGGAACTTCACACCGCGGCCGGATCTTCGCCGTTCGGATACAATTATCCGATCTCCGTGCAAGGGACAATCCGCAACGTTCGTCCGCAGATGCTCCAGATCGGCGTCCGGGCTCGCGACCTCGACCGCCGACAACATGCACCGGTCCATCTGGTGTTGTTGGTCGACGTCTCGGCCAGCATGTGCTGGGGGGGACGGTTGGAGATGACTCGCGACGCGCTGAAACAGTTGGCCGAGTACCTCGGACCGGACGATCGCGTCTCGTTGGTCGCCTTCAGCGAGAACGCCGAGTTGGTGATCGAAGGTGCCGGACGCGAACACGCCGACCAACTTTACGCGGCCGCCGAGTTGCTCGCGCCGCAAGCTTCCACACATCTGGCCGAGGGGCTCCGCAAGGCCTACTCGGTGACGTTGATCGACGTCGAACCGGACCAACTCGAGACGCGGGTCGTATTGCTGACCGACGGCCGGGCCGAGGTCGCCGCCGGCACCCGGTCTGTGATTGAAAGCCGACTGGCCGAAGCGGCCGCGCATGGCGTCACGCTCGACGTGATCGATCTGCGACAGGACGACAAGGAGCCGCACACGCAGATGGCCCGTTTCGCGCGGGCCGGTGGCGGCGCGATCCGCCGTGCAGTCGGCACCGATCAGATCGGCTGGGCGCTCAAGGAGAGTCTCACCGGGCAGTCGCAATTGGTCGCCGAGGAGGTGAAATTGAAGGTCGACTTCAATCCCGGCACCGTGTTGGCGTATCGGTTGATCGGCCACGAACCCAAGCTGGGTGGCGTCCTGCCGGCAGATCCGCAGGCCGACTTCCACGCCGGGCGGTCGGCCACTGCGTTGTACGAGATCTGGCTGAGGCCGACCGATACCGAGAATGGCAGCGATGAAGTGGCTACGGCCGAGTTGACGTTCCGGGAACCGGGCAGCGAAACGATCCAGACGGTCGGCCGCGAGGTCCGCCGCCGGCATTTTGCGTCGAAATTTATCGAGGCCCCGCTTTCGCTGCAAGAGGCGATCATCGTGGCCCAGGCCGCCGAGGTGCTCCGCGGGTCGCCCTTTGCACGGGTCCGCCCGGACGACCCCCGCTCGATGGCGGGTGTGTTGGCCCAAGCCAAGCACGTCAACACCGAGTTGTATCTACGGCCGTCGTTTGCCCGGTTTATATCGATTCTCGAACGGGCGGAGGGGGTCAAATAAGCCGGTGGTGGGAGTTGCTTGTAGCCCGTTGAACAGATACAATCTATATTTTCCCAAGAGGCGGAAGGACTGCTGCCGGGTGAATCTGGAACATTCCCCCGGCCATATTCGGGTCTCCCGCGAGACCACCCCGATTTATTCGCGACACGGGCCGCCCGAAAAGGGGGCAGCCACCGTCGGCAACGCGAATCACCACGGCCATACCAGTCGTCGACGGAGCCAGTCCCCATTGTCGGGCTCCTGCACTGATAGTTTGAGTAAGGAAGAAGATCCATGAGATGCTCGATATGGAGCCGAGTGGCGGGCGGCTGCGTGCTGGCCGGTTGGCTGGCAATGGCCGTCGGTTCGAGTGACGCCGCGGAAGAGGCTCAGCGATTCCTCGAAGGGCTGCGACAGGCCGGCTATTACGATACGGCAATGGACTATCTCGACTCCGTCCGTAACGATCCGGCGGTCGACAAGGAGTTCAAGGACGCCGTCGACTACGAGGCGGGCATCACGCTGATCGCCGCGGCCCAACGGGGGCGGCAGAGTTCGATTAAGGAGCAGCATCTGGCCGAGGCGCGAAAGCGGTTCGAGAAATTTCTGACCGAGCACCCCAAACACCCGCTGGCAGCCGGCGTCAAGACGCAGTTGGCCGAGCTACTGGCCGAGCGGGGACAGATCAAGGTGGGGCAGTCGGCGCTGCCGAAACGCACAAAAGCCGAGAAGAAGCAATTGCTCGAGGAAGGCCGCGCGCTCTTTCGGGAAGCGGAGAAGATTCTCGAGGGACTGGAGAAGAAGTTTGTCGCGGAATACAAGAAATTTCCCAAGCTGATCGAAAAGACGGATACCAAGCGGGCCAAAGAGAAACAGCAACTCGAACAGCACATCTTGAAAGCCCGGTTGGCGCTGCCGACTGTATTGTACCAGATCTCGAAGACATACGAAGCGGGCAGCGACGACCACAAGAAGATGCTCCTGGCAACCGCCGACAAATACGCCAAGTTCTACGAGATGTACAGCCCAAATTATCTTCACAGCTTCTACGCCCGGATGTGGGAGGGACGGTGCTACAAGGAACTGGCGCCGACGGACAAGACCTACTGGAAAAAGGCCTTCAGTTGCTACGAAGACGTGCTCGAATTAGAGGACGATCGGCCACTGTTCCGCGAGGTGAAGAGCAAGGCGCTGACGCTGGCGTTGGAGACTGCCAAAGAGCAGAAAAACCCTAAGACACTCGAGAAGACGGTTGCCCTGTTCTGCGAGTGGGACAAGAAGGCCCGCCCGAACGAGGAATCGAGCCCCGTGGGCCTGGCGCTGAAATTCCACGGCGCCGATGCAATTTTGCAGCACGCCAGGACGCTGAAGAAGGACCGGACCAAAGAGAAAACCACCTTGCTGAAGACGGCCAAGACCGCCTTTACTCTTGTGACGCGTTACCCGAACGCGTATCAGAAACAGGCCCGGGCGAAGCTCCGAGGACCGGAACTTGCCACCGGCGCCGTCGAGACGGATCCCACGAGCTTTACCGATGCATGCGACCGTGCCGAGGAGTCGCTCCACCTCACCCAGGACACGGGTCTGTCGGAAGAAGAACTTGCCGCTGCCCGCTCCGAGGCAATCCGCTTCTTTCGGCTGGCCTTGAAGATGAGGCCTGAAGAGGTCGACATCGAGAAAATCAACTCGATCCGCTACTACCTGACGTACCTCTATATATCTTCCGGCGACCTGTACGAATCGGCCGTGATGGGTGGCTTCCTGGCCAAGCAGTACTCGGGGGGCCCCGTTGCCAAGCAAAGTGCAAAACTCGCCTTGACCGCCTGGCAGATGCTCTACAACGACGCCCGCACTCGACAAGAAGCGGCCAAGGGCGACCAGGAAGCGAGCGAGCGGATCAAGGCCGAGATCGAGTTCTTCAACGCGCAGATGATCGACGTCGCCAAGCACACGGCCGCCACCTGGCCGGGTGAAAAGGAAGCCGACGACGCCTGGGGCCTGCTCATCCGCATGGCGCTGATCGCAAACAACTTGGACACCGCCCGGGAGTATCTCGGCAAAATAGCGGCCGACTCACCCAACCGCGGCAAGATGCAGTTGATGGTCGGCCAGAAGATTTGGGCGGACTACCTCCGCAAGTCGAAACTGGACGAGAACGCTCCGAACCGGCCCGATCAGGCCGCGCTGGACAAACTGGTGGCCGACGCCCAGGCTACGCTCGAAGAAGGTATCCTGGCGATGCGCAAGCCGGTTGACGACGGCGACGAGGAAATCTCCTATACGCTGGCCGCCTCGGTGCTCTCGCTGGCTCAGATCAACCTCGGTGCCGGGCAGCCGGAAAAGGCCGTCAAGTGGCTCGAAGACGACAAGATCGGCGCGCTGACGTTGGTCAACGCCAAACACGCCTCCACCGACCGGGGAAGCTTCCGCGTGCAAACCTGCAAGGCGGCCTTGAGGGCCTACGTTGCGGTGCAGAAGCTCGACGAGGCCGGCAAGGCCATGAAAACGCTGGAGAATCTCATCGGCGAAAGCGGCGACGCCCAGGCCGGAAGGACGCTCACCAGAACCTACATTAGCCTCGGCCGCGAGCTTCAAGACCAACTCGAACGGCTCCGCAAGGAGAACAAGACCGCAGAGATGGAGAAGGTAGCCGGCGGATTCGAGTTGTTTCTCGGAAACATCCTCAAGCGCGGGGAGAAAGGTAACACTTTCAGCTCGTTGAACTGGGTGGCCGGAACTTATCGAGGGATGGCTAATGAGTTCGACCGCCCGGGAAGCAAAACGCCCGAGAAAGCGAAGAACTATTACGCCAAAGCCGTCACCGCCTACGACACGATCCTCAAACTGATCAAAGACAAGAAGATCGAAGCCCCCAAGGGGGCCGTCGACGCCATCAACATCCGCAAGGCCAAGTGCCTCCGCCGACTCGGCCGGTACATGGACGCCCTGAAGATCATCAAGGCAATCCTGCGGGAGCGCAACGTGGTGCTCGACGCCCAACTGGAGGGGTGCTACGCCTACCAGGACTGGGGCCGGGAAGACTCCCGAGCCTACCGCAAGGCCATTCTAGGCAGCTACGATAAGAAGAAAGGCAAGCCGACCGTCTGCGTCGTCTGGGGTTGGGGGAAGCTTGCCAAGCGGGTGATCCGCAGCAAGCCCCATCAGGTCCTCTTCCACGAGGCCCGGTACAACCTCGCCTTGTGCCGCTTCCAATGGGCATTGAACCCGCCCAAAAATGAAAAAGGCCGGAAACGCGAGTTGCTCGAAATGGCCGAGCGGGACGTACTGATTATCCAAAAACTGTTCCCCGACATGGGCGGACCGCAATGGCGTCACAAGTACGACGAGTTGCTCAAAGACATCCAGGAAACCCAGGGTAAGAAACGCACAGGGTTGAAGAAGAAATGAGTGGTGAGTGGTGAGTGGTGAGTGGGGAGTGAAGAAATCTGTCGCTGGCTTTTTTCTTACTTCGTCATTCGTCATTCGGATTTAGAACTTTGCTAAGAGGAGTTTTTTATGAAAACGCGTTGCCTGTTACTCGCGCTGGGCCTGTGCCTCGCTGCCGCCACCGTCGCCGAGGCGTTCGATACGATCAAAACCATCTCGGGCGCGACTCGTTGCAAGGTCACCAGCGTCAATTGGAAGGAGATCGGGTACGACGAGATAAACGGGGTGCCCGACTCGGTCCCGGTCAACGAGGTCGTCACCGTCTACTTCGACGACGAGCCGAAGAACATGAGGACGGCCCGAGACCACCTGATCGAACGAATGTACGACCTGGCGCTCATCTCGCTGAACAAGGTCGATGCGACGGAGATCGACAACAAATGGGTCACGCAGGATCTGGAGTTCTACAAGGCCCTGTGTGCCGCCAAGTTGGCACTGGGTGGCTCGGGAAGCGTGGCCGACGCCGGAAGGACGATGGCCGGATTCGCCAAAAAACACACCACCAGCTACCACTACCTCGAGTCGTGCGAAGTGGTGGGCGACCTGCTGGCGGCGCTCGGGAAGTTCTCGTCGGCAGAAGCATACTACGGCCGCGTGGCCCAAGCACCCTGGCCCGATTTCAAGATGCGAGCCTACGTCGCCATGGCGACGGCTTTGCTGGCACAAAACACGCCGGCAAAGACGGCCCAGGCCGAGAAACTTCTCGACTCGGTCCTGGCGATGGACGTCGAAGGCGACTTGGCCAAGATGCAGAAGATGCGCGCTACGCTGCTGAAGGCCCGCTGCCAGGTCGGCACCAATGCCCCGGCCGCCATCGCCGCGGTCAAGAAGATTATCGCCGACGCCGATCCGGAGGACGTCGACTTGCACGCCCTGGCCTACAACACGCTGGGTACCGGCTTGCGAAAGGCCGGCAAAGACGGCGAGGCCCTGCTGGCCTTCCTCCACGTCCATGTGCTCTACTTCAACTCCCAAGACGCCCACGCCGAGGCGCTATATCACCTCGCCGCGTTGTGGACAAAACTGGGAAAAAGTGAGCGGGCAAGGAACGCCAGCGGACTGCTGAAGAATCGCTATCCGAACAGCCGATGGGCCAGTCTGGGTGGGTCGTAACCCACGCTGGCGAACGAAGGGACGGCCGATTGCGGCACTGGCGCTTTACGATGGCCGTTCCGCCAAGGTAGACTAGAGTAACCTAGAAGAAGCCATATTTTAACGTAAGTTTGGAGGTCATCATGCGGCGAAGGTGTTCATGGGGTGTGTTGGGAACTACGGTCTTTTCGTTCTGGCTGCTATTTGCCGTGTTGGGCGTCTTCTCCTGCCTGACTCTGTTGGACGGCCCGGCTGCGACTGCTGCCGAGAATCCCGCCGACGACGAACTGGGCGGCGGCGGTGGTGGTGCACCGGCCGGCGGCGGTGGCGGCCAACCGGCCGCCAGTGCGCCGCAGCAAGGTGGAGAGAGTGTCCTGGTTTGGATGTTCAAATCGATGGGGTGGTTCTACAGTATCGTGTTCATCTGCCTGTCGTTCACGCTGGTGGCCCTGTTCGTGATGAATATTCTCGGTGCCCGACGCGATAACGTCGTCCCGGCCGCACTGGTCGAGGGTTTCGAGGCCCAACTCAACGAGAAACGCTACCAGGAAGCCTACGAGATGGCCAAGAACGACGAATCGTTCCTCGGCCAGGTGCTCTCGGCCGGGTTGGCGAAGCTCTCGGCCGGCTACGATCAGGCCATCGAGGCGATGCAGGAGGTGGGCGAAGAAGAGAACATGAAGCTGGAACACCGGCTCAGCTATATGGCCCTGATCGGCACGATCAGCCCGATGGTCGGCCTGATGGGAACCGTTCAGGGCATGATCGGGTCTTTCAAGGTGCTTGCCAATACCGCCGGCGGCGCGCCCGACCCATCGCTACTGGCCGGAGGTATTTCCAAAGCGCTATTCACGACGCTGGTCGGCCTGTTCATTGCCTTGCCGGCGATTGCGGCGTTCAACATCCTTCGCAACCGGGTGGCCCGGCTCGTGTTGGAAGTGGGCATTCTCAGCGAGGGCCTCATGAGCCGCTTCGCAAACGTAGGTGCCGCCGGATCGCAACCCAAGAAGAGCTAACCGAGATACCTTTTCACGCCAGAAAGCAGAACCAGCCCTTGGGCGGGAGTCACCGATGAAAGTAGAGAAGCGAAGAAAACAGATGCGGGAAGCCAAGGCCGACATGACACCCATGATCGACATGACCTTCCAGTTGATCGCCTTCTTCATGGTGATCGTCAACTTCTCGGAGGCCGAGTCGAATCAGTTGATCAAGCTGCCCACGAGCGAGTTGGCTAAACCGTTCGAGGACGTCGCCGGGCCGATGGTCGTCCTGCAGTTGACCGACAAGGAGCCCGCGACGGTTTTCCTCGGCGGCCGGGAACTGCAAATGGGACAACTCCTTGCGCAGCTCTGGCAGCAGCACCGCGGGATCAAGGCCGGGGGTGCAGACCCCGCCGCCGCCACCGTAGTGATCCGAGCCGACCGTTACGCTAAGACGAGCATCGTGCAAGATGTGATCAAAATGTGCCAGACGGCCAAGTTCCAGAAGTTCGCCCTGCGGGCCAAGCAGGGGCAACGAAAGCCGAAAAGAAAGGAGTCGTGACCGATGAAAGTCAGAAACGCTCAACGTCACGGCGATGAAGAGATCGAACTGCAGATGACGCCGATGATCGACATCGTCTTCCTGTTGCTGATCTTCTTCATCCTGACCTTCAAGATCGTCTCGCCCGAGGGCGACTTCAACGTGACGATGCCCGAAAACGCCCCCAGCGAAGGCGAGCCCCCGGAAGATCAGGTTCCGCCGATCGTGATCCACCTCGAGTGTTACGACAACGGGAAACTCCGCTCGATCTCCATCAACGACCCCTCCACCGCCGATAATAGAAAGGTGTTCCCGAAGTTCGCCGATCTGAACGTATTCCTCCGCGGAATCATCGACGACAGCGGCGGGCCCGGATCGGCCGGCGCCGCGGCCACCGAGGTCGAACTGGACTGCTCTCCCGACCTTCATTTCGAGTACGTGATCGACGCCATCACCGCCATCTCCGGATACATCGACAAGGACAACACGGTCCAAACGATGATCGAGAAGATCAAGTTCACCCCGCCGCCGGAGAAGAAGCCTTAGCAAACCAAGAACAAAGGCGGCCCCATTCGGCCGCCTTGTTCGTTTTCTTGGGAATACTCCCGCCGCCGTGCAACGATCTTAGGGCAGTGGGCAGTGCCGTTTAGCGGTCGCCGGCACGGCGACCCAAAAGGAACCTCTCCAATGCGAATTCGCAATCCGCACCGTCTCGCCCGCCAACGCAGCGAACTAAAGATGACCGCCATGATCGACGTCGTCTTTCTGCTGCTGATCTTCTTCGTGATGACCTTTCGCATTGCCAGCCCGGAAGGCGATTTCCAGATCACCATGCCGCAGCTTGGTCGGCGACTGCCCCGGCCGCCTACCGGCCGATATCGGTCTGGAGGTCGACCTGATCTGCGACGAGCACCTCAACTTCGAGCACGCCGTCGACGCCGTCACCGCCGTTTCCGGTTACATCGACGACGGGCACATCGTCACGCTCGTCGAGAAGATCAGGTTTCTTCCGAAACATCGCCGTGCCGGCGACGGCTAAACGACACTCCCCACTCCCCACTCCCCACTCTCTTCACGCTCTCGGATGAAACTTCCGATGCACCTTCTTCAGCCGTGCTGCGTCGACGTGCGTGTAGATCTGCGTGGTCGCAATGCTGGCGTGGCCGAGCATCTCCTGGACCTGGCGCAGATCGGCGCCGCCGACGAGCATGTGCGTGGCAAAGCTGTGGCGGAGTGTGTGCGGGCTGACCTCCGGCGGGGCTCCGATCCGCCGGGCGTACCGTTTGAGTAGCTCCCAAACCCGCTCCCGCCGCAACGGTCTGCCGCGATAAGACAACAACACCCGATCCACCCCGGAAGTATTCTTTGCAGCCAATTTGGGCCGTTCGTCTTTCAAGTAGGCCCGAACCGCCGTAGCCGCCCGGGCGCCCACCGGCACCAGCCGTTGCTTGTCGCCCTTGCCGTGACACATACAGAAGCCTTCATCGAGATGAACGTCTCGCAACCGCATGCCGGTGATCTCCGACGCCCGACAGCCGGTTGCGTAGAGCATTTCGAGCATCGCCCGATCCCG
>SDBT01021093.1_pt1 | contig 10184 bp, 20 predicted proteins | sample 2277101 | NCBI WGS metagenome assembly SDBT01 (sample SAMN10404973, study PRJNA504765) | marine sediment metagenome | isolation source: marine sediment core GS10_PC15, 103 cmbsf | place: Arctic Ocean: Southern Knipovich Ridge | collected 2010
AAGCACATGCTACAGGGTGAATACATGCTCCACTACGCCGGTCGATACATCGATGGCTCGCCCGCCCTCGATGTCTACGGTGAGAAGGGCAAGATGTTCAAGGCGACGGTGTGTTTGCCGGATGACGTACCAGCGCCGCGCCACGTCATGATTAAAAATTGGTCTGAAAATGAAGGTGTGATGGAAGCTCTGATTGAGGCCGGCGTCATCGAACCGCCGATCAGGGAAATCCCCGTCAATCATGTAATCGCCCACGAGTGCCGACTGACTGACGCGGCCTGGGCTATCTGCTACGAGGGTTCGAAATGCGACTTGATGATGATGGGCAGAAGTTAGTTAGGACGGCGCTGGAAAGGCTGACCGCCAAACATCACCAATCAGTCAACCGGATGACGAAAGAATTTGAGGCCGAACGCAAACGACTTGAAACGATGCTGCGGTGGAAATTTGTGCCTCAACGTGTGGACACATGAAGGCCACGCAGATGTTCAGCAACGATTTGCCAGCCAACGCAGACCTCAATTTTGCTTTCTCACCCTTGGAGGATGATATGACTTTGCCAAATCCCATGACCCCGGCCATGCGTGATGCCAGGGCCAAGATCGAAAGCCTGGAGGACGAGGTTGACCGGCTTAACGAAGCGGCCGCAGACGCCACCAAGGCACTGATCATAGGCATAGCTGAAATGAGAGATGCACGCCGGGTGTTAGAGGAGACACGTGCGGCCATCGCCTGGTACGTCGACCATATAGGGGCTCATGAAGGCATCGACTTCCTCAAGGGTTTCGGGGTTGACGATAACGTGCACGCCATTCTGATCCGCAAGTTAGCAGGTGGGCCAAATGCCCAAGCGTAAATTAACAGAGCGACTGCGGGACAACCTTCACCCCCACGAATTCGCTCGTGGTTTTGCGGAACGCCTCGATGCAGCAGATGAGATAGATCGGGTGAACCGCCTCAATGAACAATTGCATAAACAGATTGCAAAATTGAGGATGCCGACACTGGTTAAAGTGAATGAGCGGATGCAAGAGTTGCTGGAGACGATACGGCATAAGTCAAGACACCATGCCGCGGATGCCGAAATTCACCACATAGCCACCGAAGCTCTCAAAACAGGAAAGTAGGCACTCATGGGAATGACAAGCACATCAGTTTATCCGAAATACGAAGAGACGATGTCGGGCCTTCAAAAGCAAGTGCGCCGGCTGGCGAACACCGCTAACAGCTTGGAGCGTCAGAACAGAGAGCTGCGAGACGAGAATAATCATATGAACGAGTTGATTGAGACGATAGCGGACGGAGCTAAATATTGTCTTGAGAACGGTTCGGATACGGTTGCTTACATCAAAGATACAGAAAAGCTGATACGCGACTGGATAAAGATTGGAGACCAGAAAGATGACACCTCTAGCCGCAAAAATTGCTAAAGACCATACCCTGCCCATTAATCTGCGGCTGATGGATGATAGACATGACCTTCTATCCGATTTTTGGGATGTCCATTGTTTTGAAATGTCGGAAGTTTGGTGGTCTGTGAAGGACATCGCACAGCAAGAGCATGATCGGTCAATTGGCGCAGATGGTCGATATAAACCGCTGGTTATTTTGCCGGAAACAACATTTTTGCCTGCTCCCAAAACATGGATTGAATGGACAGGTGATAATCCGAAAGACAGGCAGGGCGTTTTGCTGTCGGAAGCCGGGCCGCTGGCACTATGTACGCTTGTTTTATTTTTTCCTGCCGAAAACGTATTTCGCACACAATATCAAACAGCAATAGTTATCCGAGATTTTGACGAAGGCACGGCCGGAGAAATGCGGATCTCGAAAGATGAACGGGGCCTAAATAGGGAACACCAAATAAACTTATTGTATGACATCCACGCCGCGCTTGCCTTCATCAATACCCCAAAAATAATTGGACGGATACAGCATACGCCGCATCGCGGGCTAGAGAAAAAACTAGGAGCGTCATTAGGAATGCAAGAGCGCTTTCATCTTCACGACTGGACCGAAATCAAATTAAAAATTACGCCGCTAGACGAGACTTCAGACGACACTCATAATGGGGAACACCTCACGGGCAAAAGAGCGCTTCACTTTTGCCGCTCACATCTGCGCATCCGATTGGGACGGCTCGAACGTGTCAGGGCTCATTGGCGCGGCGATGCGTCTTTAGGCATCAAACAGAGCAAATACAGAATTGTTCACTAAACAATAAAAAAACCCGCCACCCGGTGAAGGGCAGCGGGCTAAGTAAAGGGAGGAAACGCTGAGTAGCGTTACTTTACGAACAGAGCGGCCAGAAGCCACTCAATATCCAGATCACTGGATAACACCAGAAGGTGCCTGGTTACGGGCCGAAGCCCGAATTTCTATTTCCGCCGCAGCATCATTACGAGCCATTTTTCGTAATCCGCTTCGGCCTGAGTCATTGTGTAGCAAGGTGGCGTTTCAATGGTTGAATTGTCGAACTCATAATATCTCGCTCGGGCATCACAGTCCGCTTCCTCTGAATAAATATCAAGATCGTGAAACCCATCAGGTGCAATGAAGAAAAATGTGTAGATGACCGGCCCCGGCTTCAATAATATACCACTAGGAGGCGTAATGGGTTTTTCCTTAACCACCAACCTATTTTGGTGATAATGCCTCTCACCGGCTCTCTCTGGGGCAACCAGAACGGATTTTACGGGGCTTTTGACAACCGGCTTGTCCCAGCACGGCCATTCCGGACACTCGCTGGCGGAAACGGTGGTGGTGAACACAATCAGGGCCAGCATTGCCAGCATAAGTCCAATGATGATCAGGCCAGGCCACAGATTTATGCGGCGTCGTTTGGATCTCATATGGCTGATCCTGTTTCATCTTCAACGCATGCAAATTGGCTGTGTATCACTTGAATGTGTGGCGGCACGAGGTTCTTGACAGCCGCCTTCAGGTCCAATTCTGAGATGGCAATCTTGCAATTGCTTTTCGAAATATAAGTTTCAGCTAATTGCCAGACCGTCATCATCAGTGGATTAGATTCCGATGTGGTGAAAACCAGCAGCACGGGTTTCCATAGGGCGATCACAATGATAATTGAATATCCATAATTTCTCATGGGATCATCTCAATGAACGGACAAGCAATCTAAAGGCTTCATTCCGCTTGCCGGGGTAATCACTGAGTTTTAGTGACCCAGACCGAATCTCGTCCTGCAACAACTGGACATCCAAAGACGTCAAGGGTTGCATTGTGCTCTCGGGCTTGCCGGATGTCATTAGGGCGTGACTTCGTGCCATGATATTTCCAGTATTTGAAAGAGGAGCAGACGACCCGCTTTATTTCTACTTTGTAGAGCTGTTTATTTGGCCACGTTGTGCGGATCGTTGAGCAGGCTGTCAGGGTCATGCTTGACAGAAGCACGAGCAATGATAGCCGCATTGATAAGGTCATCAGCTTCTTCCCCCATTTCTTTTATTGCCTGTACCCTAGCCGCTTCGAGCTTGCCCTGTTTTGCCAGTCGTTCCTGAACCCACCTGACAAACCGAAGCAGCAGGATAAACATCTTGATGTAGCTCATTTGAGTTGAACATCATCCGCATTTTTGTTTTTAAGGAAGTTGCCAGCCAAAAAGTTGAGCATCTTCAGCAAGCCGGAGACGATCTTATTGTCTACGTTTGTCGGCGTCAGCATTGTAACAGCCGTGGCGGCCGTCACGATCTGAGTGAGCGGCGCAATCCACTTAGCGAATTCGCCAGCATAACCAAATATTACATTCATGAACTCCATGACTTTTACTCCTCTCGTGTGCCCTGCGTGGGCGGTTGAGTACATGGTGCTTTACGTGCTTAATTTTTTTCAAAGCACCATATTAGATTATAAGCACGACGTATTTGGCGCCGCTGCGCCCTTTCACGTCCTCGACCATGGCCTTGAGAATGGGGTCGCGCTCCGTAGCCCGCTTAACAGGATTGGGCTTATAGGGTGGCGGTGTAGTTGGTAGTGGCGGCAACTTTGCGGGTGGTGGTGCGACAATGGGACCGTCTTGTCGGGCTTTGTTCAGTGCGGAAAGGAAGTGACCGTGATATCCAGCGATCATCTCTGCCTTGTCCAGCGCGCCATTGATGATATTTCGCGCGTTGACCGGGTCATTGACAGTGTCGTTGAAATAGCGCGGCAGCGTGTATGGCACGCCCTGGTCGTCCCTGCGGAACCAACCTTCAATCGATCCATAAAACAGGACTGCACCGGACGGCTCATAGTCCAGCATCTCCTCCGGGTGATTGACGATGTCCACAGTCCTACCCGGGAGAAGCCCTCGAGAATTTATTTGCTCCTGGGCTTTAACATAATTTTCGTACCACGTGAGCTGTGGCCAACCTCGTCCAAAGTACACGAGCCCTGTTGTTGGATGAGGTTCGCCGTACTTCGCTCCCTTGCCTTTTGAGTACTCCTCAATGGGCTGCATTGTGGAGCTGGTTTCGTGGAACGTGGTCGCCAGCATGTACGCAAGCCACCGCATATCCTCGAATGGCAGCTCCTCCCAGCTTCGAAGGAAGGCCACCATCGCATCAACCTGCGATCCCTTCAGCGAACCCGGGAACGGCGCTTGCCGAACCGCGTCAAAGTAAATCTGTCGATTGTATGTGATCATCAGCAGCGCCTATGTCTGAAGCCTCGGGGTTCACGTCGCCCGCCGCCGTAGGATATGTGAATGTGTCTGCAACGCACTCCGTCCCTCGACCATCCGCCCTTCCATCCGTAGCTTCGCAGAGCTGCGTAGGCACAGCGGTAGGATGAGGATCGGAAATCCAATGCGTTACCTGACCAATGAAGTGATCTGCGACCGCGTCCGATGTAGGTTTTGCGAACGCCACTCACGGCACGCACACCTTTACAGCGGCTTCTCACGTACTTAAAGGCAGACTTCAATTTAGGATTGACACCGCGAGCGTAACCGAGAGCCATGGACCGCGGATATTTTGCGCGCTGGTGAGTGTGTGTGCGTTTTGTGACGGTGTTCTGTTTGGTACAGGCCCAGCCCATGCGATCAAAGGGATCGCAGGCGGCTTGTACTGGTGCCCCGTACACCATGACCACAGTTGAGATCACAATGAACATTGCAAGCAGAATAATTAATTTCATCTGGAATTCCCCCCGTTGGCGCCCTGAAGGGCAAGACCCGGCGACACTATTGCCGATAACTGGGGAGTGCAAGGCGGCCTATTTTTTTTGCTGGGCGTCGACCAGTCGCGACAGGTTTGAAATTACGTCCGTGTTGTGCTGAATGGTTTTGGTGAGGTCTTCAAGAACGCTGATCATTCGCGTGTTTTTCCAGTTTTGCTCGCCGTCCGCATTGGGGGCATGCCACACATGCAGCTCATGGACCTGATCCTCGATTCTGACCAGTTTTCTGATTATAGCGGAAATAAATTCGCGACGTTCCGCAACGGATATTCCATCCATTGATTCCGGTTCTTTGCGGGATTGGATGAAGTCAAACACCTGTCGCAGAATTAGTACAACGAAAATGCCTCCAGCGGTGAGCTGTAAAATGTCATCACCAGAGCCCATCACTTCAGCTCCTTTGCGCGAGCCTTCGCCGCGGCAAGCAGCTCTTGGTAGTCCTGTATGCGTTCGTTGTAGGCTTCGATGTCCTCAATCGTTTTGGAGGTTTGAGGCAAAGCCTTCAGCTGTCCTCGGGTAATCCTGTAATCAAGGGTTTGTTGTTTCAGAAGTGGGATGGTGATAGCTAGATTCTCTCGCTGGACAGCTTTCAATTCCTTAGCAGAAACTGGGTTTAGCTCCAGATAAACGAGTCCGGTGCCAATCATGCCCAACACAGTCAATATAGCCACGACGGCCATCGCACGATTGCCGTAAATGATTAATCGATCACGGTGCATGATCCTTTCCTCCTTTGTACCCCGTTCCGTAAGCACACTTGAAACCCCAGCGCCATGAACAGGGCCATGCTGGACCGCCGAAGAGTCGTATGGAAACCCACATGATCCAGCCCCACAGAGGGTGGCCGTTGGCCCTCACGCAGAGCCTGAGATCCGTGTCCACTTCCCTTCGCAGTTCTCTACTGCCGCCGAAAGAATAAAAATTGTCGTGGATGTCGCAGCATCCCTCCCACGGCGGCGCAGGCATCGTGAGAATACCAATCCTGTAGAGCCATCTCCAGGCCAGGCTCATGCCGCCAGAGCAGCCGTCATGCTTTTGGACCTTCACTTGACGATGTCCTGATCCACGCGCCATGGCCCGACTACGATCGTGGTGACGAGCCCGCCATCGTCCGTCATCTCGACTTCGAAGAAATAGTTGCCTGGCGTCTGGTTCGCGTCTGAAGCGCTAATCGGAAAATCAAACCTGCCTGTTAGCGCGACGACGATAGTGCCTGTTGAGGTGAACAGATTGTTCACGCCATCGGATGCCCCTTCGTTGGGATCGACGGTCAGTTTGAATGAGTAGCCGGTAATATCGACAGCAACCCCGGCAGCATCCTTGGCCGCATACTGGACCGGATTGGTGTCACCGCGACGCCGGGACTCTGGATGTATCTCTGGTGTTGACATGGATCACAGCCTGACTTCTATCACGGGGGTTATGGTGCGGACGTCGATCACCGGATCGACAACGCGAACGTCGATCACCGGATCGACAACGCGGACGGCAATGACGTTGCGCTCTGGAGCTATCGCTGGAGCACCAGCAGTTACTGCAGGAACCTGCCCCGCAAGCGTGTAGCTGCCAAGCGGTATAACAATGTTCGTGTTTTGGATCGTCGGAACTTGGCCGGCGAGTGTAAATTGCCCCTCTGGTACGCTGATGTTTGTGGTCTGAACAGAAGGGGCAAGCCCAGCGAGCGTGAACTGACCTTCTGGAACAACCACCCGATCGCCGCCGCCAACCGTGGGCACCTGACCCGCGAGCGTATATAAACCCAGCGGCACAACGATGTTCGTGGTCTGAACCGCCGGCGCTTGGCCTGCGAGAGTGTACTGGCCCTCCGGCACGGTGATGTTTGTGTTCTGTATGGCTGGGGTCTGGCCAGCCAGCGTGAACTGTCCCTCGGGAACATTTATGGTGACATCAGCGCCAGTCACTATCTGCGGGATTTTACCCGCGAGAGTGAATTGCCCCTCGGGTACTGAAATGTTCGTCGTCTGGACGGTGGGTGCCTGTCCAGCAAGGGTGTACTGACCTTCCGGTACGGTAACACGATCACCACCACCTGCTGTCGGGATCAGACCCGTGAGCGTGAAGCTGCCGAGTGGCACGACAATGTTGGTAGTCTGGACGGTTGGAGTTTGGCCAGCGAGCGTGTATTGCCCTTCCGGCACGCTGATATTTGTCGTCTGTATGGTAGGTGCCTGGCCGGCGAGGGTGAATTGCCCTTCGGGCACAACAACACGATCGCCACCGCCAACCGTTGGAACCTGGCCAGCAAGCGTATAGCTGCCGAGCGGTACGGTGATGTTTGTGTTTTGTAATGTCGGAACTTTGCCGTTAAGCGTGAATTGGCCTTCGGGAACGGCAATGTTTGTGGTCTGTATTGCAGGAACCTGACCAGACAATGTGTACTGGCCTTCGGGCACAGTAATATTTGTTGTCTGGATAGTCGGGACTTGCCCCGCAAGCGTGAACTGACCCTCAGGTACAGTTACGCTGGCACCTCCCGCCGCCGCCTTCGATAGGATTGCGAGGGCGCGCGGATGCGTTGGTGCCGGAAGCCGAAAAGTTGGTCGGAAGATTCCGGTCATCAGATTTTACCGGGTTCTACAACTCACGCCAGAAGCATGTGCCTCCGATCGTGGCTGCGGTTGGGGTGGTTGCCAGACCAATGACGAGTGCGTCTGTTGGTGCCGCTCTTAGGCGGGTTTCCGGTAGGAAAAAATAGTCAAACGGCACGCGGATGTTCCAATTGAAAATACAGTGCGTGACCTCCGCCCCAGATCCAACCGCCGCGACGGTGGTGTTGTCAATCTCACCTACGGAAGTAGCCGCTGCATTTCCAATGGATGTTGGTATTTCGTTGGCTGTCCCGCCGACTGAACCAGAGGTGTAGGCACCGCTGAAGCCCTTCACAAAAATTGTCCACATCTCTTCGTTGGCATCCTTCACCAGCGTTTCCTGGCTCAGATGGAACGACAGCAACTCAACTGTCATTGTAGCTCCCGCGATGATCTCGAAGAAATCCTGAATCGCAGAGATAGCAGCGCCATCGATCGTGGTTGAATAAACACGTCCGGTCATGACAATTCCTTCCTACGTCACGGTAATGGTAAAGATGCCAGCCGCGTCAAATATGATGTCGAAGTCGGTCCCGTTGCCCGCTGTCTGCGCTCCATCGAAGTCGATAGAACATACCAAGGCATCCACAGCGGCCGTAGCAGTGTCATCGAAAATCACTGCGTCGTTTGCCGGGCCAATATCGCCACCAGAAGCGGTCCATTGAGGATCTACAGCGTCGAATTTGAGGACTCCGGCAGTCTCAAGCCATACGACGGAGGTTAATTCCTCACCTACCAAGCCACCAACCGCCTGCGTGTATCCGTTGCCAGCCGCGATTTCGTTGGCCGTAACATTTGCGAGGATGGTGTTTGTCGAGGTGAACACATGAGACGAAGTCATCAGGGCTATGAAGAATTGATCAGCATCCAGGTCGATCGTATTGTCGCCGAAAAATTCAGCGAATTTATCGTAAAAGTTGATTGTGACCGCCATGACTAGCGCTCCTTTTCTTTTGGGGGTTCCGGCGGGCCTTACATGGACCCTTTTCCTTTGACTTTTCCTACGGGAACGTCAACGCGAGCGCCCTCCAAGATTTCGGCGGGCATCTCTCCCACGTCGCTCTCACTGAGGACGACCGCCTCTGAAGGATTCCGCAAATCCTCCAGCAGTTTCTCATATTCCGCAATCCGCCGCTTCCAGCCAGCGGCCTTGGCATGCTTGGGAGCGTTTTTAAGGTTTCCCTGGCACTTGGCCATAGTGGCCTGGACGCCCGAGATGTGTTGTGCTGATCCGTATTTCATTAGACTTTCTCCTGTTCTTCCTGCTTGCCGGTCGCCTCAAATTGAAGGTCTGGGCGTACTTTGCAGTATTTCTTACACACGAGGCAGACGATTTCACTTGCTACAGCGCCTCCTCGCTTGATTGGCGTGACGTGGACTTCAAACTTCGTGCAGCCGCAATTCCCACAGCGAACTACCACGTTGTGACGCCGCGGAAGCACAATTCTATTCGAGTCTATTCTCAGCTTTGTGCCCTTGCTGATGTTTGGTTTATTGATGATTTCCATGAAACTCCCCAGTTGGTTTGTATCTATCTGACGAGCAGGTGCTGCATAGATGGCTTGACAGGCGGGAAGGATGTCGCTGCTGGTGCCCCCGCCGCTGGAGTCCACAGTTCCACAGGGCGCGGGTAAAAGACTGGCGGGTTATCAGAAGAAACTCCAGGACTGTTATCGTGGGTGAGATTGACTCCCTCTATCGAGTCGATGGCGTTATCTGTTGCTGATTTTTCATTGAGTTCATAATATTGCCGCAACGAGTCAGGTCGGATAACCGTAGGATGATACCCACGGCTATAAGCAACAGCTTCAGCGTTCGTCAATCTTACATCCCACAATGCAACGTGTGCTATAAATCCATTGTAAAAGTCAAAAACACCGCTGTTTCCCGGTAGCGCCCCTATTGTACAATTGTCGATACCATTAGCGGTTCCGGTTGTGGTGTCCCCATCATCTCCCGTAAAAGACCCGTTTACACATATATCTATAACGCTGGTAGATGTAAAAAGCGCAACAGCCGAGGTCCACACGTCGTCGATAACGGTTATTTTGGGATCAGTGTTGCAGGTGGTTGATGTTCCTCTGTTGCGGCACTCCACGCCGTTAAAATCGGGCTCAGGATCATTATCATCTATTGCTATCCTAAACCCGTCAGTAGACGATTGATCACCGATCTTAACAATACCAAAATTATCAGCAGCATCGGCTGGGCCTTCTCCCGCTTCGATTTTGAACCATACAGCCATCGTCAAGGTGTCGGCCATCGCGGCTATAGTTGTATAAGATGCGTCGCTGAACTTCTGGTCGGTGCCATCAAATTCTCTGGACATTTCAGGATTCCGCCTAAGTCTCGATCACAAGTATTTCAATAAGTTGCAGATCGGCTATATTATCGTCG
>SDBT01021094.1_pt1 | contig 10183 bp, 11 predicted proteins | sample 2277101 | NCBI WGS metagenome assembly SDBT01 (sample SAMN10404973, study PRJNA504765) | marine sediment metagenome | isolation source: marine sediment core GS10_PC15, 103 cmbsf | place: Arctic Ocean: Southern Knipovich Ridge | collected 2010
TCCACTGACCAGAAACTTAAGCGTGGTCAGGCACTGGGATATGTGACACCACTTAAGTTTTTGGAGGAGTGGAAAGAATGTCAGAAAAAGAGGATGTGTCACTAATCATATGAACGAGCACAATCTCTTTACTTTAGGGAAGGCTTGTGATATAATGTGGCCTTGAAAGCGTTGTTCATGAGGAATAACACGGTTTAGAGAGAAGGCCAACTCACAGCGTATACAAGGAAGCAGTAAGCTCTCTTGGGTATAATTTCTTAGAAATTTTTTGGGGGTAGACTATGTCTGCAGAAGAAATGACAAGTAGTGTAGAAACTATCGAGGTTGAGGCCGAAAGGATACTTGAAGAGGCCAGGAACAGAGCTAACGAAATTCTTCTTAAAGCCAATGAGGAGGCTAACAAAATTCTCTCCTCTGAGTTGCCTATGGATGAAGTCAAAGCTGAATGCCAGAAGATTATACATAAAGCTAGAGAAGAAGCTAACAAAAAGGTCGAGGATTCCAGAAAGAAAGCTTCTGAAATTAAAGCTGGGGTTGGTAACAAGGTGGACAAAATTACTGAGCAAATAGTAAGTAAAATCACTGGAACAGAGTTGAAATGATACCTCTAATCCTCAATAACCCTGAGCCTATGGTTAAAGTCAGAGTAATGACAGTGAAAGATTACTCAGAGAAGGCCCTCAAAACTTTACATAGAATCGGGGTGCTCCATGTTGAGGAAAGTAAAGAGTTAAAGCCTGTAGATAAAGCAGCCATTGAACTTGAACACAGGGAAGTCAGCGAGCTATTAACCTTCGCTAACAGCGTATTAAGTTACATACCACAAGGAGAGCAGGTATCTCTAGAAGAAGATGTTGAAGTAATCTACACCAGACCCTTTAGTGAAATTGGAAAGGAAGTAAGATTATTATACAACAAGATTAACCAGCTGCACGAGAGAATCGTTAAACTTAACGATGAGGTGCAACAGCTAGCCGAACTAAAGAGATACCTAGAACCTCTCGCCGAACAAGCTAACCTCAGGCTAAGAGACCTAAAATTCTCTGGGGACTACCTTTTTTCCAGAACCTTCGTCCTGCCTAATGAGGCGTATCAAAGTTCACACGATAAACTCAAAGACTACTTACTAGAAAATGTTGTTACCGCTGTAGAAGACGAAACTGTTTTCCATGCGGTTGCCAGGGTTAGGGACCAAGAAACCATAGAGTCTATAGTTACCGATGCCAGGGGCAAAATTCTATCGATACCTGATGAGGATTCAACCTTGAGAAGCTTCCTCGAGGCAGCCACCAGTAAAATTCGTAGCCTTGAAGAGGAATTAGCAAAGCTCCGTGAAGAACTCCAAAGTAAAGCTAGAGCAGACTTAAATAGGCTTGCCCTTTTAAGGGAAGCGCTATCAGCCGAAAATGAAAGGCTCTCGGTTTTAGAAAAAGCCAGTGAAGCCAGATATGTAACCCTGATTGAAGGATGGATTCCAGAGAGTAACGCTGAGTCTGTGATCTCTGAGGTGAGACAGAGTGTAGACTATGTATTTATCGATACCAGGAAGCCAGAACAACTAGAAGAACCCCCTACCAAGCTGAAGAACCCACGCGGGCAAAAGCCGTTCCAAACCATTGTAAACCTGTTTGGCACCCCAAAGTATAGGGAATGGGACCCCACACCCATAATATCTTATTCCTTTCCCCTTTTCTTCGGTCTTATGGTAGGTGATGTAATTTATGCCTTGGGAATTTTACTCATTGGCAAATATCTCCTAGCTAAACTTGTTGATGATCCTCAATCGGAAAACTTTAAGCTATTTCAAAGATTAATTTACACATGTGCTGGTGTTGGTTTGCTCGTTGGCTTGCTTTCCGGATCATACCTGGGCAATATTTATGAATTCTTCGGCATTAAGTCTCTAGCTCTCGTGAAGGGAGTTGAACAAACACTTCAAGACCCCATCTTATTCATAGTGCTAGCGCTAGGAATAGGTTTTGTCCATGTAAATATAGGCCATATATTGGCACTCATCAAAGGGGTAAAGGAGCGAGACAAGGGAGTAATAGTCAATAAAATTGGTTTGTTTTCACTTCAATTTGGGATGCTTTCTATTCTTCATTCTATGTTTAATTTTGATGTGCCAGGGTTTACTGAGCAGACATATACTGTTCTTTTATACATTATGATGGCTGGCATAATGTTAATCATTATCGGCTGTATCATGCAAAGAGGTGGTTTGGGAGCCATTCTATGGCTTTTTGATGTAACAGGAATTTTGGGTGATATTATGTCCTATTGTAGATTAGCCGGGGTGGGTTTAGCCGCATTTTATCTTGCCTCATGCTTTAACATGCTGGCCGGTTTGGTTTTTAATATGATGCCAGGAGTGGCTGGCGCCATCATTGGTGGCATTATAGGTATTGTAATTCTCGTCTTTGGACACACAATTAATGTGGCTCTTGGCGCTATCACCGGCTTTATTCACTCTCTTAGGCTATGCTTTGTCGAATTCTTGTTCAAATTCTATGAGGGGGGAGGCAGGGAGTATAGTCCCTTTAAATTAAAGAAGCGGATACCTGTAGCTATCGGGGCAAAATCTTAAGAAAGGGGATGTAAGAGAATGTTAACTGATCCGGCATCTCTCGCCACCCTTGGTGGTGGGATAGCACTAGCTGGTGGGGTGATCGGCTCTGCAATAGGCATAGCTAGGGCTGCCTCGGCTGGAACAGCTACATTATCTCAGGACCGCACACAGTTCAGGAATGTAATAATATTGAGCTCTCTACCAATGTCACAGACCTTCTACGGGCTCATCGTATTGATACTTATTCTGACTGCTGTGATTCCTGGATTGCCCTCAACTGGCGGCAGCGGTTTTGCTGTGCTTGGCTGCACTATTATAAGTGCTTTGGCTTTTTACACATCAGCAGCATGGAAAGGGAATGTATGTGCCTCAGGTATAGCGCTCTTACCCAAGACAAAAGGGCGGATATTAATTAGTTCTCTGATGCTAGCCGTATTTGTTGAGTTGATAGCCGTTCTTGGATTGGTATTTACCATAATGGCGTTAACCATGCTAGGGCTTATGTAACAGAAAGTTTTAAGATGGAGGTGTAAGATGATAATCAGTCCAGAATCTCTAGCTGTCCTTGGAGGTGCAATAGCATTGGCTGGTGGTTTAGCCGGGTCGGCAATAGGGATAGCTTCTGCCGCATGTAATGGGGTAGCTACCCTAGCTGAGGAGCCAGGGCAGTTCAAGAATGTAATAATATTGAGCTCTCTACCGATGACACAAACCTTCTACGGACTTATAGTATTAATACTCATTATAACAGCGGTTGTTCCTAAAATACCGATGGAAGGGGGTGCTGGTTTTGCCGTGCTTGGCTGCGGGCTTATCACTGCTGCTGCTGAACTCTTCTCAGGAATATACCAGGGTTCTGTATGTGCCTCAGGTATAGCGCTGTTACCCAAGACAGAGGGGCGGATATTAATCCATACTATGATGCTAGCTGTATTTGTGGAACTCATAGGTGTGCTTGGGTTGGTGTTTGCTATAATGTCGATAACTATGCTAGGGCTTATGTAGGGGAATGAGTATGGAAAAAATAAGTGACGCTATTCTGGATAAGGTAAGAGTAGAAGCCCAGGATGTCATAAATGAAGCCGAGGCAAGGGCGGGGGAAAGAATAGAGAGAGCTAAAAGACAGCGGGAAGTGAAGCTTGAGGAAGAGAAAAATAAGCTACTTAAGGAAACTAGAGAGGAAGCTGCCCGAACCCTGTCTCAGTCTACTATAACAGCTCGTCAAGAGTTATTGTTTGCAAAAACCAGAATAATCGATGAGATAATCAGCGAAGTGAAAAAAACACTGTCTGGAATCTCATTTGATGAAAGTTCATCCCTGGACTTAATTGGGGAGAGCATCGATGCTCTTGAGACTGATAAAGTCAGAATTTATGTTTTGCCCAAAGATGTAAGCGCCGTGAAAAAACTCGTTGCGGGAGATAAAAAGCTATCCGACAGGGTAACGGAAATCAGGGAGTTTGACGGCACTGGTGGGGTTATAGCTGAGGACATTAATGGGAAAATCAGGATAGATAATACCTATGACACCAGGCTTGAAATGTTGCTACCCAGGCTATTGCCTGAAATAGGCAAGGAACTATTCCAAGGTTTGTAGGAGCTAACTTTGCTCAACGAAAGATATCCTTTTTTAACAGCATACCTTAAAGGTGAGGAGGCTGGGCTTGTAACCTCCGACCATATAAACAGGATGTCGAAAGTATCCAGCATCCAGGATATATTTGAAATCATTAAAGAGACTGATATTGGCAGTTACTTTGATGGAGTGCTTGTTGAAACCTTCGATGACCTGGATGAACATTTATGGCTGTATTTTGGTGAGTGCCTTGAGCGTCTAGAATGGTTTAAACCTGTACCGGCTGACATACTTAAGATATTGAAAGCATATATAGCGAAATACGATGTCTTAAATATCAAGTCTGCTGTGCAAGCTATTTCAACCGGTAAGCAAGCTCGTAAGATACCGATAGGGGTTATTCATAATCAAGGATTGCTTGATGAGCTTTCTAGCGCTGAAACCGTGGATGGCATAATAGAACTACTCACTAAATGCAAGCTGGGGAATTATGCTGCAGTCCTAAAAAAAAGCAATATAGATGAAGAGATGGAGTCAAAACTCCTGGCTGAAGCTAAATTGGATGGGGAGTATCATAAGAACTTGTCGGATATAACCAAAAGTATACAAGATGGCTCGATACTTTCTAAAGCCTTCGGTATTATAGTAGACATGACAAACTTGCAGGTTATATTGAGAGCTATAATTATGGACACAGGCCCTGGAGCAGCTGAATATACGATTAGTAGTGGGTATATGGTATCCAGTGATGCTATTAAGGAGTTATTGTCGCTCAAACTAAGCGATGTACCGAGCAGGCTAGCGAGTACTCAATATAGCAATGTAGTTAAGGAAGTAGCAGCTAGCTATGATAAAACTAAGAGCATTGCGGTCGTAGACGAGATTATGGAAAAACACAAGTTCAGACTGATTAAGGAGATGTTATCGCCAAGAGTGCTATCCCCGTTAATAGTAGCCTGGTATTTAATCCTTAAAGAGGTTGAAATACGAAACTTACGACTAATTCTAAAGGCGTTGTTTGATAATATACCTATAGAAGAAATAAGCGACTATCTGGTGCTCTCATCATGATGCCGATAAAAAACCTGAACATAGCTGTTATCGGGGATGAAGACCTGGTTAGTGGACTGAGGCTAGCTGGTGTGAGTCGATATTATATAGTAAAAGACAACCACGATACCGCAGAAGATGTTAGAAAGGCCTTAGCTGAACTGATAGGTGAGCCTGAGTTTGGTATAATTGCGATACAGGAAGACTATGCGCAATATGTTGAAGATTTGATGACTCAAGTTAAAGAAGGGAAAAGTTTGACCCCGGTAATTATTGAGGTCCCATCAAAATATGGCACGAAATACCAGGATGTTACCGAATATTACAAAGCATATATCAGGAAATTTACAGGATTTGATATAGAAATCTAAGCATGTTTAAGGGGGTAGCAAAATATGGGTAAGATATGGAGGGTCTCAGGCCCCGTGGTTATAGCTGAGGATATGATGGGAACCCAGGTTTATGAGATTGTTGAGATAGGAGAGGAAGGCATTGTAGGGGAGATAATAGGCTTGGAGGAAGACAAAGCCGTAATCCAGGCCCATGAAGATACCCTGGGATTAAAAGTTGGCGAAAGCGTTAGAGGGACGGGAACGATTTTAACTGCAGAGTTAGGTCCGGGAATTGTGGGCTCCATTTACGATGGGCTTCAAAAATCCCTAACCGATATGATGAAAGAAAGCTCGGTTATAAAACGAGGTGCTAGAGCATTTGCACTACCGCGTGACAAAAAATGGCAATTCACACCTACTGTTAAGGCCGGGGATGTAGTTAGTGAGGGGGATATAATAGGCACCGTCCCGGAGACACACCTTGTAGAGCACAGAATAATGGTACCTATGGGAGTTGAAGGTGTAGTAAAGGAGATACGTAAGGGCGATTTTACTATTGAGGAACCGATAGCATGGGTAGAACATGATGGGCAGGTAAAAGAGCTCACAATGATGCAGAAATGGCCGGTGAGAAAACCCCGACTTTATAAGAAGAGATTCGACCCGTCGAAGTTGCTGGTTACCGGCATGAGGATTATGGATTATATGTTCCCTCTCGCTCTCGGGGGTAAAGCGGCGATACCTGGAGGCTTTGGCACTGGAAAGACTGTTGCCATGCAGCAATTGGCTAGATGGGCTCAGACCCAGTTGAACATTTATGTTGGCTGTGGTGAAAGAGGGAATGAGATGGCTGATGTTCTTTATAGTTTCCGGGAGCTTAAGGACCCGGCGACAGGGCGGTTGCTGCAAGAGAAAGAAGTATTCTTGGCTAATACCTCCAATATGCCGGTGGTAGCTCGCGAAGCTAGCATTTTTGTTGGCATTACCATAGCCGAATATTATAGAGATATGGGTTATGATATCCTGCTGGTTGCCGATTCAACCTCAAGATGGGCAGAAGCTATGAGGGAAATTGGCGGAAGGCTTGAGGAGATGCCAGGTGAGGAGGGTTTCCCGGCGTACATGGGTTCACGGCTTTCCTCATTTTACGAAAGAGCCGGCTTGGTTGAGTGCGTAGGTAAACCTGAGAGAAGGGGTTCAGTAACAGTAGCCGGTGCTGTCAGCCCTCCTGGAGCTGACTTCAGTGAACCAGTTACTCAGAATACAATTAGAATAGTAGAGGCTTTATATTCTTTAGATGTTTCACTGGCAAACAAGAGACATTTCCCGGCAATAAATTGGCTTACCAGCTATAGCCTTTATGCTGAAGCTGTTAAAGATTGGTGGTCTGAGATCGACCCGGAGTGGGCGGATACCAGAGCTACTGCGCTGAAACTCTTACAGCAGGAAGCCGAGCTGGAAGAGATAGTAAGGCTTGTAGGCCCTGAAGCCCTGCCTGAAGGCGATAAATTAGTGCTTCAGGTAACGAGGATGATACGCGAAGACTTTCTTATGCAGAGTGCTTATCATGAAATTGATACCTACTGCCTGCCGGCAAGAGCTCAGCTCATGATCAGGACTATCATCAAGTTTTTTGAGCTGGCCAAGGAGATGTCAGATTCGGGGATAGGCGTGGCGGAGATTCGCTCGTCTCCAATGGTGTATAGAATATCCAGAATGAAAGATATACCCAACGATGTGTTTGAGCAGAGAATTAAAGAGTTGTGGTCAGAGATGGAATCAAGTTTAGTCACTCGTAAAGGAGGAGTTTAATGGCAGAAGCTTCGCTTTATATCAGAGAAACAAAGGCAATCAAGAGAGCTAAAGGTTCATTACTGATAGCTGAAAGCATCCCTGGTGTGCAATTTGGAGAAATAGTAGACGTCTGGCTCGCGAACGGCGAGGTGAAACGTGGTCAGGCAATAGATATCAGCAAAGAGGCAACCGTAATCCAGGTATTCGGCGGAGTCAGTGAAGTGGATCTTAGTGAAAGCAAGTTAAGGTGTAAAGGTGAGACTTTAAGGTTGCCCGTATCTAGCGATATCTTGGGCAGAATTTTCAATGGAGTGGGAGAACCTATAGATGGGGGTCCACCTGTAGTTCCTGAGGACTATCTGGACATTAATGGCCAGCCAATTAATCCAGCCAGCCGTGAACCTCCGGCCGAATTTATTGAAACCGGTATCTCAGCCATAGATGGACTGAATGCTTTGGTCAGAGGTCAAAAACTCCCCATATTCAGTGGCTCAGGATTACCCCATAACCGAATCGTGGCTCAAATAATTAGGCAGGCTGCAGTGAAGGGAGGAGGGGAAAATTTTGCTATCGTGTTTGGTGCTATTGGTGTGAGCTATGATGACGCCGCCTTTTTTATGAGAAGTCTTGAGCAGACAGGGGCTAGAGAGCGGACTGTAGCTTTCATTAACACAGCCTCTGACCCTGTTATCGAGCGTATATCAACGCCAAAGTTAGCTCTAACTGCTGCTGAATACCTGGCTTGGGAGCAGCATATGCACGTGTTGGTTATACTTAGCGATATGACCAACTATTGCGAAGCTCTTCGTGAACTTTCGGCGATGCGAGAGGAGATACCATCAAGAAGAGGATATCCAGGATATATGTATACTGACCTGGCAACGATGTATGAGAGAGCGGGTAGGATTTTTGGGGTAGAAGGCTCAGTAACCATAATGCCTATTTTGACTATGCCCGATGATGATATAACCCATCCTATACCTGACCTTACTGGCTACATAACTGAAGGTCAGATTGTGCTTTCCAGAGACTTGGAAAGAAAGGGAATATACCCACCAATAGATGTATTCTTATCACTTTCACGGATGATGAAAGAAGGCATTGGCCCTGGCAAAACTAGAGAGGACCACAACAATGTCTTCATGCAGTTATATGCCGCTTATGCTGAAGGATGTAGCCTCAGGGAAATATCAACTATCATTGGCGCTGAGGCATTAGGCGAAAGAGACAAGACATACTTGACGATTGCAGACAGATTCGAGAGGGAATTTATATCCCAGGGTGAGTTTGAAAAAAGAAAGGTAGAAGACACCCTAAACATAGGTTGGGAATTATTCTCAGCGTTACCTGAGGAAGACCTGAAACTAATCAGTGAGGAACTAATAAAGAAGTACCTCCCAAAGTATTCAGAAAAGACTTAGAAATATATGGCACAACTAATAAAAGTCAGGCCAACAAAGATTGAGCTGATAAAACTGAGGCGCCGGCTTACGTTAGCTTCTAGGATACAGAAGATAATAAAAGATAGGCTGTCGATATTAATGCTGGAGTTTTTGCAATTAGCGAGAGAGACAGTCGAAGCTAGAAGAAGCTTGATTGACGAGTTCTCTAAGGCTTACAAGGCATTATCGATTGCAGCTGGGTATCACGGCTATATAGCCCTGGAAAAAGAATTCGCAGCCACCGAGAGGAATGTAGAAATTGTCACTGGCTCAAGAAATGTAGCCGGGGCAAGAATCCCCTCCTTCGAGTTAAAGAAAACCGAAGGGGCAATAAGGGAATATAATCTGGTTGATACCTCTTCATGGTTGGACCAAACAGCACAGCTATCTGAAAAATGCCTTGAAGCTATTGTCGCCTTGGCTGAGCTCCAGAGCAGCCTTGAACTATTAGGCAGGGAAATAAATAGGACAAAAAGAATAGTCAATGCCTTAGAATATCTAATAATCCCTAGTTTACAAGTGACGATAAAGTACCTGTATATGAAGTTTGAGGAAAGGGATAGAGAAGAGAAATCACGACTGAAACGGGTGAAGGTGCTACTCGAGCAAAAATAGAAAGATGACTAGTGGATTACCTTACGAAAGGATACTTCAGGAATCTTTAAAAGGCGAACTCAGGGTATTAAATGCCTATCTACCATGTGAGCAAAAACCGCTGTCGGATTTGTTAGGCGAGGAATACCCCAATGTAGTCTGCAATGATGGCAGCACCCACCTCTTCAAAAGGAAGGAACTGGAGTATCTGGCAAGCATGATAGATACCGATGAGCAAGAGGCATTATTACTGCCTATGCTTATAGAAGTGAATCCAGGTCAGGGTGAGATGGCAATAATATGCCGGGGGAGAGTGGAGGAGAAGGTCATCTCAAAAATCCTTGATATGCCCATCACCATTAAGCAAAAAAGGATTATGATATACAAACCACAGCTAGCTCTGATAAGGAAACCACTTAAAACAACAACGCAGTATCTATTTTCCCCTAAAATTGACCAAGTGAGTTAGCTCTTCTTTGAGGGCTAATGGTTTTAGAGAACGCTTGCCTCAGGAAGCTTCTGGTGCTATTCTAAGTTGAGCAGCCGGTAATACATTAGTTGTATTTGCTTTCTAGAAAAGAAGATGATGTAAGTGCCAGAGCCTAAAAAGACTAAAACAACAGGACTAGGGACAAAAAGAGACTTCTCCATATATCTGGGGATAATTATTGCTGCTGGTGTTGGCTTCTTTTTCCTGCTCAGAGACACACAACAGACACTCGCTGTTACTATCTTCCTGGCTACTGTTCTCGGCACCCTCATGTTCTGGAGATTCAGATTAGCCATTGCCTTTCTGGGCTTAGTTTTACTGCTGATTACCAAGACA
>SDBT01021095.1_pt1 | contig 10183 bp, 6 predicted proteins | sample 2277101 | NCBI WGS metagenome assembly SDBT01 (sample SAMN10404973, study PRJNA504765) | marine sediment metagenome | isolation source: marine sediment core GS10_PC15, 103 cmbsf | place: Arctic Ocean: Southern Knipovich Ridge | collected 2010
AGCAAGAACCGTCCCCTATTACAGGGACCCTAACCATCCCCTTGATTTGAAAAGGGCCTGTCCAATTTAACGGAGTGTAATTCGTCATATAATTATAAAATTGATTCTTTCACTTCTGTTCAAATTCCTCTAAACCTTTGTTTTCTCGAGGAAGCAATAATTTCTTTTTATGTTGTGTCTGATCTTAATTTAAAGCGAAATCTGAAAAAAATAATATATTAATCCTTTCATTCTTCTTTTCTAAGAAATACTCTTCAATTCAAGAATGAAACAGGTAAGGCTGGTCTTGATAAACAAGCCGAACGAAATTATTCCTGAAGGGGCGGGCAAAACTAATAGAACGGTAACAGGGGTGGTATATAAAGTCATACGAAAGGAAGATATCTACAAAACCAAGTCTCTCTTTTTTCTAAAGTCGTTAGATCAGAAATTAAACCTTCAAGATGCTCAATTTGAGGACCAAACTGGGATGTCTATTGATCGTCCAAACCAAGGACCTAGAGACTTTTCTAAGAATGTATTTTTCAAAATACGATCATCTAATAATGAAAGATTATTGTGCTGTTCTGTGACACATTTTCCCGTCAGGATCAATGATGCGATTCATGGAGAAACGGAACTAATTATTATACCCCCACAATCAGATAAAGATTCGGGTGGATATTATTATCAATTTACCCGTGTACCTCTTGGGTTAGCTGGAACTAGCCAGAAAGCATTTTTCGATAATTTGGCATCATTTAGTAGGGGTAAAATTGTTGGTAAAAAGGCCGAAAATATATTTCACCAATTAATAGAAGAAGGATCGGACCGATTGGCAAGAATGAAAACCCAGCCTATTCCCGACGATTTAACACTGATAGCATTCGAACAATTATCTTATCTATCAGAAAATTTTCGTCGGTCCTCAACGGAAAATTTAAATTCAGTTTTGGGTAATTTGGAAGGGTCAGTAGTTAAATCTATTTTGGATCGATGGTATTGGTATTTTCTTCGACGAAGATTAGAATTGTTAGGTGTCTCGCGTCCATCAATCAGAGAGATGAATGATTTGGGATATAATATGGCGGATATTTATAAATTAATCATGAAAAACGCATTCACAGTTTTGCCCTTGGAAATAAAAGAAGCTATCGCTCTCAAAAATATTCTAGAACAAACATACACCGAATGGGACAGAAGAGTAGCTGTCGCTGCTAGAAAAGCTTATAATTTTGTGAAGAAATCAAGTTGGTCATCTGTGCCCGAAACTATGATGTCGGAATATACGACAGAACTGGTAAATACATATGGGATGATTCACGATTTGGATAGTCTTTATTTCCCGAAACAACATCAAAGTGAGACAACTGTGGCTAGAAGGCTAGAGCTTACTATGGAAGATTATGAATTGGGGTATGAAGGGGAAATAATTTTTGAAAATAGAGGCTCTTTGCGATTAACGGATCAACAAAAGACAGCAATAATTGGCGCAATTGCCAATCCTGTTTCTATTATTACAGGCCCCGCTGGGACGGGAAAATGTTTAGACCCGTCAACCCCAGTGTTAATGTATGATGGTTCAATTAAAACCATAAAAGATATTGGAGTCGGAGAACAAGTGATGGGCCCAAACTCAAAACCAAGAAATGTTCTCTCTGTGGCAACAGGAAAAGACGAAATGCACCTAATTAAGCCAAAATCATCCAAAGCCTTTCTTTGCAATACACCCCATGTTTTGACATTAAAAGGAATAAAACCAACTATCCTAGTTGATTCAAAACAAATCAAAGTAATTTACACAATCAAAGGTGAATTGAAATCCAAAGTATTTAATCAGAAAGATGAGGCAAATACATTTTTGTCTTCCCTTGAAGATGACATCTTTGATTTACCTTTGAATGAGTACCTATCTTTGGATAAATCGAACCAATCTAATTGTCACTTGTTTTATGTAGGGGTTGACTTTGAAGAACAAGATGTAGCTGTCAATCCATTTTTGATGGGATGTCAGATCGTTAAGAACGATAAAATGTACGATGTTGGAATACCTGATGCTTACAAAATAAATTCGAGGGTTAATAGACAGAAACTATTAGCTGGGATACTAAAAGAATCTAAATGCTACGAAAATGAAGAAAATGTAATACGAGTAAATAGCCAAAAATTAGGGAAAGATATCGAATATTTAATTTTATCTTTAGGTTTGATGGTGACAAATACTACAGTACCAAAAGGTGAAAGGACCGAACAGATTATCAGAATGCACGAAAATTCTAATTTCTGCCAACAGAAATTTACTGTTGTTTCTGTAGGGAAAGGTACTTATTGTGGTTTCGAATTAGACGGCGATGGACGTTTTTTATTGGGAAATTTTATGGTAACTCATAATACTACTATTATCGAACAATTAGTAGAAAATTTAGACAGCAGGGATGTTAATTATGCTATTGTTGCATATACAGGAAAAGCTGTTTGTCGAATAGAAGAAGGAGTAAGATCAAGTTCTAAACCAATGACTATACATAGGCTATGTTATGGTGGGTGGACTAAAAAGAAACCATTTAAACATTTAATTATAGATGAGGCTTCTATGTTAACTGTTCCATTAATGGCGATGATTTATGAAAAATTTCAACATAATTTTTCCTTAACTCTGGTGGGAGATGTTAATCAATTACCCCCGATTGATTGGGGATTTATATTTGACCAGATGTTAAAATCAAAACTCTTCCCGACTTATTTTCTGACTAAGAATTTGAGGGTAAAAGATAATGGTGCAAAAGATGGTATAGTTATAAATTGTAACAAAATTGTGGAGATTATGGAAATCAGAAAAAGCAAGCCTCGTGTTAGCATGAAGAATTTAGACATGGATTTCTGTTTGTGTGACAATTTTATAATGACCCCTGGTGGACCCAAATCTGTGGATTTAATATTGAAACGGATAACCAACGCAGGGGCCAGAAGTAAAGATGTCGTAATAATCACGCCATTTAATAGACACCTTTCACGTTTAAATCAGATTTGTCAGGATCATTTTATTTTAGATAAGAGTCAAGAAGTGATATCTAATGGTCGAGTATTTTATCGCCAGGATATTGTTATGATGACTAGGAACAATTATCCGATTAAAGTTATGAATGGAACTACCGGCGAGATAATGCACTTTCTACAAGAACCAAGCCCGACTAGATATGTTTTCGATGATTTTAGTAAAAAGAAAGTCTATAATACACAATTTTCGAAAAGAAAAGGAAAAGGAAAAAGAAATAATCGCAGAACTTGTCAAGCCGAAATTTCTGGTTATATCCAAGTCCAATTTATTAATAATAAAACTAGAAGATTGCTAATTAATCAAACCGATTATAATATATATTCATGGGCTCTTTCTGTCGCTCAAGGTATGGAATGCAATATATCTCATTACTCAAATGGTGTGATCCAAATTCCTACAGATATTTCCCCATCCCCAGCCAAGAAAAGAAAAAGACAAAAGAAGAAAAGAAACGACTATTATCCAGTCAATTCTAATCAGGAATGGAGAGCTGTTATGGGTGTGATAGAAAGGGCCGATAAATATTATCGTAAATATCCCAAATCTCCTAGTAATTTTTATATATCTACTGATTTTAAACCATCAATCATGAAATCGTGGTTTGAACCACTGTTAAAAGTGAAATATCCGTATGGGTGGGGCGGGGACCTTACACATGGATATGCTATGACAGCCCACAAATCAGAAGGGTCAGAATGGCACCATGTTATTACTTATTTAGGTCCGGAAGACAGACCTAGTACATTCCTAAACGATAAATTACTTTACACCATTTTTAGCAGGGCTCAGAAATCAGTTGACTGTGTCGGCAATCCAAATATATATTATATATCTGCTGTTCAACCTATGAATGAAAGGCACGATAAACTGTCAATTCGTTTGAAGAATTTAATTGGCTGAACCATCACAAAGTGATAGCATGCTACAATAATATAAAAAAAATAATTCGAGGTAATTCTCGGATTATTTGTGCGAAATATAGGTATTTTAAGTTCTTGGCGGGTAAAACCACCACCCATTTTGCTTTCCAGAAGAAGTTACAGCTGGAAGATATGAACCTCCCGGACTCATTACAGGTGCCCGACCATAATTTGGAGTCACAAATTGTCTATTTCCTCTGTTAACTGGGGGACTAGAATCCTGGCTGGTAGGAGTTCTAGGAGTTAATGCCGAAACCGGAGAAATACTGTTGGCCTGTTGATTGATTGTTTCTAGGATACTTTCATTTTCTATTGGAAGCGGGTTAGATTTTTTCCTCCAATAAAAAACATACAGTAATCCTAGTATAATTATCAGGACGATAATCCCACAAACAACATACCAAAATTTAGAATCCCAAGTATGTTTTTCGCGATCGGCATTAATCTTCTTCTTTGCCCAATCCACGTTCTGATCGAAAGAATTATTTTTATCTTTCGGTCCACGAGAATTGCTTCGATTGGACATGAAAGATAAACCAAGATTGTTTTCTTATATAATTAATTTTAGATTAAACCTTTTTAGTCAGCCATTTCTATTTTATGATCCAGATTCTATTTTTCAACAATCTTTTTATAATCCTTTATTTTTGAACCAACTGTGCAGCTCCTATATGATCACCATAGAATCAAATGTCGATTAGAACTAAAATTGATTTTTTAATTATCGGTTTTTTTGTTTTAAAAGCGCTATGATTACTACCAACCAACAGACCACACTTCTTGACCACAAACGCACTTTCGATCGGCAAGGTTGGGTAATCATTCCGGGGTTACTGAGTGATTCGAACAGAGAAGCACTCAAAACAGAAATGATCAAAACGATGCTTGACACTGTTTTTACAAGACGGGGTGTTAATATTGACACTAACAATCCAGAAAACCTAAAATTATTAACTGATCCTAAGTTGAGGAAAAGAACCTTGTCCAATCCGGGGGGTATTTGGAGAAACAATAACACGCGGGACCCGATCGTTGGGAAAACCACCGGGATGATAAACATTCACTTCAATGCAATGATATTAGAAAAGATAGCACTCAACCCTAGTTTATATCAAGTTCTTTCTACCCTGTACGGAAAAATAAATTCGGAAACTGGGCAACTCCAACCGATGATCAATCTGGTTCATTCTGAAGGGCCGGAACGTTTTAGTATTAAGGCTAAAGGGTCAACGAAAATGCCACAGCATATTGATGCCAATTTATTTTACCCCGAAGTAAATTACCCTCTGCGGATTCAGTCTTTCTATTGCGTTAACACTGATTCCCAAATCAATCCGTCTGATTCTGGGACCATTGCTGTTCTGGACAATTTCTGTTTCTATTTCGCTCTATTGGGTGGAATTTGTCATCCTCGATATGGAATTCATCCATTCCCTGAAAACAAATCACGGTTTTTCAGTCTTCCCAAAAAGTTTGATTCAGAGTGGCTTCCTAAACTTAATCAGATTGTCAAACTCTACACAGAATTTTTCCATCGAGGAGTTGTATCTACCGATCAAAGAATCCAAACTCGTTTTGAACAACTCAAGAAATCTGGGCGCTCAGTTCCTAACCAATTTATGGAAATGAAATGGAAAGTGATCAGACTTCAGCCGGGAGATTTCTTTTGTTGGTCTCAGTGTTTACCTCACTATTCTTGCCGTAACAAATCTGAAACGCCAAGGATGGTCTGTTATTACTCACTTTATCCTGTTAGTAATACTTGGTACAACTCGTATCATAATCAGTGGACCAAAGAGATGTTTCTGAACAGAATTTTCTATTATAGTACCAATGCTGGAGAGTGCCTAAAGAAAACCAAAAACCCAGAAGAATATCAATACCTCAAAACACTAGGAGATGAAAACTTAACTAAATATCAAAACTGGATCAAATCTGACCCACTTCGAGCTAAACTCACAGGTCTTGAATCATGGTTCCCATCAACTACTCAAACATAATTAAAAAAAGTTTCATGTGTTTTTTCCTTCATTCGTGAAGACAAAGATTTACAACAAGAGAGGAGTTTTAATATTATCCTCAGATACCCAACGGGAACGGGGTTTCAGTGATAAGAAAAGCCACACCGGTGTTAAAGATTATTAAATAAATCTAAGCCTTATGGTTGATTAAATGTTATGTTTTTTTTAAAAAAAAACACCATCATATCTGAAATTTCTATGATTTATCCTGTTCATACTCTCTCTATTTTCCAAAAGAGAAGATAGAGATGATTTCTTTTTCCAAATTATGGAATAGTAAATTTTCAAAAATAAAAAGTTTCAGCAACCAAAGTTAAATCAACTCAAGATCAATTCTGAAGATAAATATTCTTCGGACTTAATTATTTGACAAAAAATAATCTGAACAGATAAAACTAAACCCGACTTCTTCTGAATTTTTAGACTTTAATAAAATATGTCTTCCCCCCTTAGTAGTCTCGCTCCAGGAGCAAATGCAGTTTCAAATCAAGGTAGTGTCACTTGGTCCAAAAGTGGAAGTGGTGGTACAGCCCAAGGTGAAGCAACTTGGACAAAAACAAGCGATTGCCCACCAGCCGAAATACACGGTAAAGGATATGGTGGACATCACCATGGAACAAATTGGGCCTGGATTATCATTGTCTTCATTATTATCGTAGTTATTATCTGGCTTTTATTGTTTGCCTTTAAACCAACTTTTGTACAAAAGAAGGATAAACATGGTCACCCAACCGGTGAGGTAGATAATGGTTTAGCTTGTCTTTGGGCAGTCATTATCGCAATCATTATAGTGATCATCATCTGGATTATCAAAGTTGCCGCTTCATACTAATATGGTCATTTATGGTTGATTAAATAGTTTCCCCCAATTCTCCATTTTGGATATCTATGTTACAATCACATCGTGATGTCTCTCCATGAATCTTTCGGATTCATTCCGCTGCCATTTTTCATAATTGGTCTGAAAATAATTTAATACACCGGAGGTCGCACCTCCAATGTATATCAAACATTCCAAATTAATAGCGAATGTGTTCAATTCTAGATACTACATATATTAAACCATCTTTAGATTGTCGTTTGGTGTGGGGCACCATTTTACCCAGAACAGTATCATTACTTCGTGATAGTGTGCTCCGAGAATTTGTAATATTCATTTCATTACCCTCGGCTACGATCTTGGATTCAAAAGAACACTCGAAAAAGAATTTAAGTACATCGAAATAATTGATTTTTTAATTCGAACTTTTTCTTTTTATCTAAAGACTTCACCTGAAACTCTTTAGTTTCGCATTTATACATTCAATATCGAAAACAAGCTACCGTTTCTTATTATGGAACCAGCCGATTTAAATCTTAATTCATCCACTGTTTTGTCTGCCGCAGAAGGACCAACAGGGACAACAAATACTATTTTGCCATACCAACAACAAGAGACTACAGAATCTGTGGATTTACCAAATTCATTGTTTCAAATTGGGGTTTCCGTTGCTGAATCATTGGAAACTAAGAGTGGAACCGAAAATATCAGGTCAATTGTAACCAAAGTGCTCAAGATTCCAAATGATGGATCATGGGAGATTGTAAATTCTGACGGGTATTTAGTGATGATTCACTATGTTAATGATTATGCAGATTTAACAATCAGTGGTAAATTGCGAGGTGTTGTAGTAGACGTTAAACGTCGTATACGTGTGGCTGATTCCTACGGGTATACGCCTACTGCTGTATATGACGCTCTTATACCAAATAATGAAAATCAATTGGTTTTAGTAGACAGAGCAGGACTGACCCATTGTATTAATAAAAATGACCAAATTAAACATGGCTTGGAGGGGGTTTTGATCAGGGTCTTCAAATGGGAAGGGAAGGTGTATTATTCTAGTCATAGAAGATTCGATATTTCTAAATCACGATGGGGTGATTCCTTACCATTTTTCACCATTTATGGGATGTTAGGGGGTCCGGACGGAAGTGAGTTATTTCCAGAGAACGAAATGTTTTCCCGTACTGTTCATTTCTTTCTGGCTGAACATCCCGGACTATTACATGTTACCAAAAGTCAAGTTGGTACAGGTGTTCTTTATCATTTAGGTTATAGAACAATGTGGTCAATTGATCCAGTCGATTCCCCTTTTAAAACGACCGACGAGGACGGAAATCCACGTTTATCCCCTGATCAAACAAAGGAATCTTGGCTCCGAGACGAACGAATAAATTTAGGATTTGTTAGCTCTGTAGTTTATGTTCCTAAAACTAGACCAACAATTCCAAATTTTATAGAATCTGAAGAAAGAATTAAATCTAATTCCCCACCGGAAATAGTGTCCTTACCTAATATATCTTATGCTAAGGCAAATACTCTTCTTCGTTATGGATATTACAAACCATCCGATGATGAACACGTTGATTCTCGCCTTAGGACCGGTGAATTCATTGTAATTTATAAATCTGACGGAACTTTGCTGAGAGTTGAATCTACCGCTTACCGATGGAGAGCCAATACAACGGATGATAATCCTAATCGTCGTCACAGATTTTATCAATTAACTGATGCTGCTACTAGATTATACCCAGACCACGTTGGTCGTTTTAGAAGTTTGTTTCCCCCAATGAATATTTACAGAATTGATGATGTCAAGAAAATGTTATCCGAAACACCCATTATACTTTGGAATCGTCTTCGTATTGAGACCGCACCAAAGGCAGACCTTACAAATGATTCAGATAGGCTAAATGAAATTAAAACATTCGAACAGCGCGTTTATAATATTTGGGCTTCTTTATTAATGGCATCACCAGTTAATCGCCAAAGTGAGGTAGTTGATTACTATAAGGACTATTTTAATGATCGTGCGCGTTTGATATATTGGATTGCAAAATTACAAAAAGAGGGATACCCGGAAGGAGAAGAAGATCCAGATCCTAAGCTTGTGACAATAATTAGGAAGGTTAGAGTACAGACCCAAAATGTCCTCTCTAGAAGAACGGCCAAAGATGGCAAAAGAAAACTTAATTATGACGAAATTTTCGAACAGGAATTAACTTTGAGGATAAAACTAGAACCTGGTCGCGATCACTACCGTTTGGTAGTTCTGATGAAGAAAAGTATAGCCAGAGCAATGAATCCACCAGATTCCTAAATCTCAACATCTTTTCATAAATAACTTATATACTAATTAAAAAAACATATTGGTGGGCAACCACCGACATGCAAAAAGAACATATTGAGAAGAAAGCTTAACTAAATTACTTTATTTATCGAGTTTTTAGGAATCGACGGATTAATTATCACAGGATTTGATACCCCGACCGAAGAAATAATCTGAGATGCTACTGTAGGATCCAACGTTCTAATACTAATTGGAGGCAATAAAAGTGATTTTCCCGATTCGCGGAAAATGTTATTATTTTGTAGCGGTAAAGGTTTTGGTATATTTACAACGATTGGTGATAGGGTTTTTGGAACGTTGTTAATGATTGGTGGCAAGGGTTTTGGTATATTTCCAATAATTGGGGACAATGGTTTTGGTATATTTCCAATAATTGGGGGAAATGGTTTTGATGTATTTTTAACAATTGGAGGTAAGAGTTTTGGTCCGTTGTTAACAATTGGAGGTAAGAGTTTTGGTCCGTTGTTAACAATTGGAGGTAAGAGTTTTGGTCCGTTGCTAATAATTGACGGTAAGGGTTTTAATATATTTCCAACAATTGGAGGTGAAGGTTTTAATATATTTCCAACAATTGGAGGTAAGGGTTTTAATATATTTCCAACAATTGGAGGTAAGGGTTTTAATATATTTTTAACAACTGGAGGTAGAGGTTTTGGTCCATCACTAATAATTATGGGTATTACGGTGGGGGACAGTGTTGGAAATTGTAAAATAGATTTTGTGATGTCTGCTTTTAGGACAGGAGCGACGTGGGATAATTTAATATTTTGTTTCTGGGAGGATTCCGGGGCGGCTTTCCCAGCCCCCAAAATTTCCTCAGAAGAAGTGGTAATTAAAGATTCATGAATAAATGGTTGATCTTCAGCGACTGGAGAGAAAACTGCTGGGGATAATGTTCCTCGATGAGGAATTGGAGAATAAGAATCATCAGGAATAATAAAATTTTCAGACGGCGAAGATAGGCAATAATTGTGAGCGGAAATAACTACAGAATATTCGCACAAAACATCGATGGTTGGATATGCGGTATTC
>SDBT01021096.1_pt1 | contig 10183 bp, 14 predicted proteins | sample 2277101 | NCBI WGS metagenome assembly SDBT01 (sample SAMN10404973, study PRJNA504765) | marine sediment metagenome | isolation source: marine sediment core GS10_PC15, 103 cmbsf | place: Arctic Ocean: Southern Knipovich Ridge | collected 2010
CAAGAAGTTATTTGGAGTGATGAACAGGCGGAGGAAGATGGATTCACAGTCCCTTGTCCCGACAGGCAACTTTAAACTAAGAGAAGGCGCACACTCATTCGTTGGGATGGCTGGCGAGTTACGTCGAGCTATTATAACGTCTGTCTCTGCGAGTGAAGATCACCCCGTTCTTTTGCTATCTGGTGGAGTAGACAGCGCCATTCTACTAAGGATTTTACTTAACATCTATGGCGATCAACAAGCTTTGACAATCGGCAGGTCGATGGATCATCCAGACGTTATTGCATCAGTGAGGTTGGTTGAAGAGTGGGGATGCCATAGTGACCACCGTGTAATAATTCCTGAGTTGCCGGATGGATTTGAAAGTGGCAACGGCGATGCCGGGGTGCTTATGGCATTGGAATGTGTTGGGGTCCGTGACGTTATCGCCGGTGACGGGATAGACGAGCAAGTCGGAGGTTATTGGTGGCATGGAAAGTCGTTCCACGATGGTGACATGTTGCCGGTGTTTGAGAGGTTCTGGGATGGACTCGATGACGGGCATTTAATACCGATGGCAAAAAGTGCGACCGCAGCAGGGAAGGTTGTCCATTGGCCGTATATGGACGAAAGCATCATTGACTACATATCAAGGATTCCACTTGAAGAAAGAGTAAAGAACGGGATTCCAAAGTATTGGTGGAAAGAGTTTGCAAAATATCTTGGTGTGCCAGTAGACATTGCAGACAGACCAAAGCAAGGATTTATTCATGCACTCGCAGAGCCTGACGAAGAGGACGGCGACAGTAAAGGAGCAGACGACAATGAAGATTAAAAACCGGAGCATTTTTAAATCTCGGACTCAGGGTTCGTATAAGATCACTGCCGCCACGAAAGATGAGGTTATTGTCTACATCTACGATGAAATCAGTTGGTGGGGTATCCAGGCGGAGCAGTTCGTCAAGGATTTCAACGCTATCGAGAGCAAAACGATTCATCTGCGTGTTAACTCGCCCGGCGGATCTGTGTTTGATGGAACGGCAATCTACAACGTTATCAAGCAGCACTCATCCAAGGTGATTGCATATATAGACGGGTTGGCTGCTTCTATCTCTTCGGCTATTGTCATGGCCGCCGATGAGGTCAGAATGGCTCAGAATGCGTTTCTGATGATCCATGAGCCGTGGTCTATCGCTATTGGCGACGCTGAGGAAATGAGGGCGACGGCGGATCTGCTTGACAAAATTTCCGGAACGTTGACCAAGACGTACATGGATAAAAGCGGCATGTCAGAGGAAGAAGTTAAAGACTACATGGCCGCAGAAACTTGGTTCACCGCCCAGGAGGCATTGGACGTCGGCCTTGTGGACGTGATCGAGGAACATGATAGCGGAGAGGAAGCCAAGGCGAAGGTTACGTTATTTGACCTGTCCGCCTTTGCGAACGTGCCCGAAGGCCTAGAGGCCAACAGGCAGCCACCTACTGGAAGGGAATTGGAGAGGGTCTTGCGGGACGCTGGATGCTCTGTCAAACAGGCGAAAGGAATTCTTGCGGAAGGGTTGCCGGAGGATCTGCGGGACGTAGATTCTGGCGATGACCTTTCAGCCGAGGAACAGGATTTGCGGGACGTAGATTCTGACGGTCAGCGGGACGTTGACCCCACACCGGCCCCGAGTGGTTCTACTGCCGACCTTCTCATAAGGGCGGAAATCGCAGCCCCATCAGCAGTGTAGATACATAAAAACCAATTTAACCTATTTGGAGGAAAGACTATGAAAACCATTTCCCAATATAGAGAAGAGATCAAGGCCCTGATGGCGAAAGCCGCAGACCTTGACACCAAGGCCACCGCCGAGAAGCGTGATCCCAGCGTGGCTGAACTGGATCTCAAGAAAGAGATCCTGGACAAGGTAGAGGCTACTACCAGGATCGTTGAGGCGATGGAGCGGCAGGAAGCCGTCAACGCGCGCTTGACCGAACCTGTGGCCCCGCCCGCCTCTGTCCCCGCTCCAGGATCGGGCATTGAGGTTGGTCTTGACAACGCCTCAAGCGAAAGATTCAGCTCCTTTGGGCAGCAGATGGCCGCCATCATGACCGCTGGATCCCCTGGCGGTCAGACTGACCCCAGGCTGTACAACGCCGCTTCAGGTCTGAACGAGACCACCCCGTCTGACGGTGGCTTCCTGGTACAGCAGGACTTCTCCACCAACCTGATCGCGCAGGTGTACGAGACGGGTATCCTGGTTTCCAGGTGCAACCGTATCCCGATCAGCAGCAACTCCAACAGCATCAAGGTTAACGGCGTGGACGAAACCTCCCGCGCCGCCGGTTCCCGTGGTGGTGGTATCCGTGGTTACTGGGCCGATGAGGCCACCGAGAAAACCAAGAGCAAGCCGAAGTTCCGTAAGATCGAACTGACCCTCAAAAAGCTTATCGGTCTGTGCTATGCCACCGATGAACTGCTTGAGGACGCTGCCGCCCTTGAGTCCTATATCAGCAAGGGTTTCGTGGATGAGTTCGGGTTCCTTCTGGACGACGCGCTTGTCAACGGTACGGGCGCAGGCCAGCCCCTCGGCATTCTGAACGCTGGTTGTCTGGTAACGCAGGGTAAGGAAGCTGGCCAGGATGCCACGACCGTTGTGGCCGAGAACGTTATCAACATGTTCTCTAGGCTGTTCGCTTCCAGCCGCAGCACGTCGGCATGGTTCATCAACCAGAACGTCGAGCCCCAGTTGCACACCATGTCCATCGCTGTCGGTACTGGCGGGCAGTTGATCTACATGCCCCCCGGTGGAATTTCCGCAGCTCCTTACGGCACCCTGTTAGGCCGTCCGGTTATCCCCATCGAACAGTGCGCTTCTCTGGGCACCAAGGGCGATATCCTCCTGGCCGATTACACCAACGGGTATCTGTTGGCCGAAAAGGGCGGGATGAAATCTGACATGAGTATTCACGTCCGGTTCGAGTACGATGAGAGCGTGTTCCGCTTCGTGCTCAGAGTTGATGGCCAGCCCGTGAGAGCGACCGCCATGACCCCGTACAAAGGTGGATCCTCTTACACGCAGTCCCATTTCGTGTCGCTGATCACACGCAGCTAACCGAGTCTGTAGACTCTTTAAGGAGTAGAGATCATGAGCACAATTCTTGAGAAAATCAGACCTGTCCATGCTGGCGCCAGCACTTTTATCGCCGGATACGAGGACATATTTAGCGGCAGTCCTGGTTCTGACGTTGTGAACCTGGAACACGCCGAAGGTTGCCTGTTCATCATCGTGCTTGGAGCAAACGCTGGATCCGGTGCCGCTACTGCCACGGTTCTGGCGTGTGATGACGTGACACCTAACAACACCACCGCGGTTGCGTTCAAGTACCAGATCTTATCGGCTGCCGATGCCCTGGGGGTTACTACAGCTGCCACTAGCAGCGGTCTGGCCGCGATTGGTACGGCTGATACTGTTACCGTGATCGACGTTACGGCCAGATCCATTGCCGAAGCATCGGTGAACAGTACTGTGGACAACCCCTACGTCCAGCTCAAGCTGACCGAGACCCAGAGCGACGCGGTTGACGGTACTATCATCTGTCTGCTTTACGGTCTCCGGTTCGCTCCGCTGACCGCAACGCAGTTGGTGTAACTGTAAACCCTTAACGGATAAGCGGGGGCGCTACGGTGCCCCCGCTATTAGAAAGGAAAACGATCATGGGAATTTACAATCAGTCAACCCGTGCCAGGATAGCCGATATCAACCAAGGAATGCGTGTCGTGAAGGCGGCTTCTTCGCTTGCTGCCACGACTGATGTTGAGCTGTTCACCGTGGGCGGTGGAAAAATTGCCCTTCTGGGTCTTGTCGGTGAGTGTGACGGGACCATGGAAACGGCCGCAACGACCATCCTCATCAAATGTGTTGTGGGCGGGACCGATACAGACTTGAGCATCGCCTCTACTACCCTGTCCGCTCTCGCAGTAGATACCATGCTCACCCTTCCCGCAGCGGTTGGGGGCGTTCTCACTATATCCACCGGCGAAGGAGCGGCCATTCTGAACGCTGCCCCGGTATATGTGGTGCAGCCCGGGACGATCGAAATGACCGTAGGTGCTGCCACCAACACTCAGACAGTCACCTGGACGCTGCTGTACGTTCCTCTGGAAGACGGAGCCTACGTAGAAGCCGCCTAAAACTAAACAGGGGGCGGCTACCGCCCCCTTGCTGGAGGTAGAGTCATGGCAGTTAGAAAGATCGCGACAATCCAGCGATGGCTGGGGCTTTCCACGGATACGAAACCGGTTGCACCGGCTGTCGGGTCCACCTTCATTGAGACTGATACCGGGATCCGGTGGATCTACAATAGCTATGCCTGGGTTCCAGACAGCGTTACGCTTGATGGTGTAACCGTTAATTACAACCAGATTTCTCTCAACCAGGCGGCGGCCGCTTACAATGTCATGACAGCCACGGCCCAAGATCTGTTTATTGATGCGGTTATCATTCACGTTCCCGACGACCTTTCCGCAGTGGCCACGTTTACCGGGATCTCCGTCGCGACTGATGATGTGGCTCCTATCGAAATCCTGTCTGCAGCGGCCGGGGCGAAGGCGAACTTGACTGGGAACTTTTTTCACGTCTACCGAGGCCCTGCGGTCACGGCCGCCACGAAGATACTCCAACTGACTATCGGCGGTGCTACTGCTGGTGCAGGAATGGTGGCGGATGTTACCGTTTTCTGGCGTCCCCTGGTAGCAGGTGGGTACTATCTCAATGCGTAACCTAGTCATAAAGGACTGCTCCGGCTATGAAAACAGCAATCAAAACGGTCCCAGCGACTGAACCAGTTACCCTCGAAGAGGTTAAGAGGCACTTACGTCTTGCTGTATCGGCTGCCCAGGCGGCAGACTATAGCGAAGAGGATGAGTGGTTCGTGCGTTCTATAGCTGCTGCACGTCGTATGATCGAGCAGGAACTAGGGCGGGCTCTTATAACCCAGACGTGGGACGTATATTTTGACCGATGGCCGTCTGAACGGTTCATTGAACTACCATATCCACCTCTGACATCCGCCACCGTGAAGTACCAGCTTGAAGATGACACGGACTACGACAATACCTTTACAGGTTTCATTGCAGATCTCGTTGATGAACCTGGACGGATCGTGCTGGCTGTTGGCGAATCCTGGCCGGCCGGGACACTTTACCCGGTGAACCCGATCAAGATAGAGATTGGCTGCGGGTATGGCGCCGCGAGTACGGTTCCCAGCGGGATCCGTTCAGCGATACTCCTGAAACTGAGTGATCTTCATGAAGAACGAGGGGATACCCTCATCGGTACTATCTCTAAAAACCTGGGAGCCATTGATGTCCTTCTTCAGCAGTACAGGATATGGGGTCCGAGGTGAGGGCAGGACAACTTGACCGGATAGTTATGCTGCGGTCCAAGACGTCCACGACAGACGACTACGGTGAGCAAGTAGAGACATGGGCAGACGTTGGCGAGGTATGGGCTCAAAAAAAGGATTTACGCGGTGGTGAGCGGTTCACTGCCGCCCAGACGGTTGGTCAGGTGGATACCGTGTTCATTATCCGGTACATCGACGGTGCGGGGAGTTTGAATCAGCTCATACATGATGACAGGACTTATGACATTAAAGCAGTCTTGGAAGTTGGAAGGCGAAAAGGAATGGAACTTCATTGCAGGACAAGGGGCGAATAAGTGGCAGAGGTATTTAGCTTTGATTTGATCGGGTTGGATCAGCTCTTAAAGAATATGGAAGAGTTGCCCACTATTGCCATGAAAAAGACGGTGGTGAGGAATGCCCTCAAGAAGTCATTGGCCCCTGTCCTTGATGCCGCAAAGCAGAGTGCGCCAAAAGGAAAGACGGGAATCCTTGCGAGATCTATGAAAATAAGCACGAAGCTAAAGCCTTCGCAGCGCAAAGGGAAGCCAAGAGACCGGACAACCGTGACAGCATACGTGGGGTCAACATCAAGGCATGCCCACTTGGTAGAGTTTGGAACCCAGGAAAGGACGCTGCAAGGTCCCGTAGTTGCCCCTATTGGAGGTGGTGTGCTCACGGTCCATCGGACAGGGCGAATGACAGCTAATCCTTTCCTTAGAAATGCCTGGGATACGAGGAGGGGTCAATTGCTCCCCATATTTTCAAGAGAGATGAAAGTACAGCTCGAAAAGGCAGCCGCTCGGTTGGCGAAACGGGCCGGGGCGGGGACATTGACAAAATCGCAGATTAGAGGACTACGGGGATGATATGGCTGCTTCAGTTATAGAGCAGGCACTCAGAGCGATCCTGGTGGCAGATGCCGGGGTTTCAGCCATTACGACGCGGGTTTACCCTAACTTTATACCTCAGAAGCCCACATGGCCGCTCATCGTATATCAGAAAGTAAGTGGGCTGCGTGACCAGGCACTAAGCGGGCCGACGGGGAAAGCTCATCCAAGGTTCCAGATGGAGTCATGGGCTAAAACATACGATGAAGCAAAGAGCCTTGCAAACGCTGTCCGGGAAGCACTGGACGGCGGAACGTTTACCAGTGGATCTGTGACGATTGGTTCTTCAGTGATCCAGTCGGAATGGGATGCTTACGAACCCGAAGTTAAATGCCATAGGATTGTGATGGACTTTAACTTTTGGCACACGGAATAAATAACAAAGGAGTATATCATGGCTATCGAAGCACAAGGAACAACTCTAGAGATCAGCGGAAGCGCCGCAGTTGCGGATACGATCACGGTAATGACGCTTTCATACCCGACTGTCCTCACGTCTGTAGCTCACTCGATTGCAAACGGGGATGTGGTTACGCTGGCGGATTTCGCTGGTGTGGATGCTGGCGACTTGAACGGAGAAACCCCTGTTGCCCAGTTCGTGACAACGGATACCTTCGCCGTTCCTATCGACACGACAGATAAGACGATCACCGTAGGTTCCGCTACAGCAACCCCGGCCGCATGGATCACGATTGGTGAGTCCACCGGCTTCGCTGGTCCCGGTGGATCGGCATCCATATTTGATATAACCCATCTTGGCTCTACGGCGAAAGAGAAAATGATCGGCCTGCCTGATGAAGGCCAGTATACGTTTGATATCAACTGGATACTGGATACAGACGCAGGTCAGCAGGCTGCGCTTACGGCACGCAATGCCAGGACGCTGAAAAACTTCCGGGTTGTTTACTCGGATGATTCCACCTTAACCTTCGCAGGCTACGTCCTCGGGATGAATCCTACTGGTGGCGTGGATGATAAAGTAAGCGGGTCCGTCACGATCGAGATCACTGGGGCCGCTAACTGGAGTTCGATCTAATATGAATCCGATAACGGGTGAGAAGGTCATCAGCCTTGACGGGAAGAAGATGGTCCTCAGATACACGTGGCGGGCTATTGCTGAGGTCGAGACAAAGCACGGGGACATGCCCAACTTGTTTGACGCTGAAGTCGTGGCGAGTGTGGCGGCCATAGGTCTCCAAGGCAAGCATCCGGAGTATACCGCTGAGCGCATTATGGACCTATCCCCTCCGCTGATACCTTTCGCTAAAGACGTTCAGGAAGCCCTACAGTGGGCCTACTTCGGGAAAGAGATACCTCCCGCTGCCGATAGCCAAAAAAAAAGCCGCCTGAAGGGTGGGTGGTGGCAGCGTTTAAAGCGGTGGCTCGGTCGGGGTTAAGCCCTGTTGACTTCTGGGAGTTGACGCCATACCTCACGGGGTTGGCTGTCGGTGGCGCTATAGATAAACAAACGAAAGATGCGTGGCTTAATGCTAACTATGGCCGTGCCAAGAAGCTACCGGACCTTGATAGCCTGCTCGGGACGGCTGAGGGGAAAAAGAACAACATGGCTGACTTGAAAAACCACCTTAAAACTATGGAAGGCAATAAGTAATGGCCGCTCCCATTGGTGCCCTTCATGCCGCGATGTCCGCTGGCCATGCTCAGTTCGCTGCTGATATGGGCAAGGCGAAGAATGCTGTCAAGTCCAGCGCTACGGGTATGGCGTCTGCAATGGAAAAGGCTAGAAGGGGTTTCAACGGGACTATCAAGGCTATCAAACTTATGGCGGTGGCCGGTGCGGCCGCCGGTATCGTTCTGGGGAAAATGGTTAGCACGGCGATAAAGAACGCCGATGAAATGACAAAGATGTCCCAGTCAGTCGGTGTCTCTGTTGAAACTCTTACCGCTATGGCACACGCGGCAGACCTTTCCGGAGTCAGTGTTGAGACCCTGGCGAAAGCGTTTAAGATCACAGCACAGCGGGCCGCCGAAACAGCGACTGGAACAGGTGAGGCAATAGAAGCATATAAGGCTCTGGGGATATCCGTCACGGATACCGATGGGGCGCTGAAGAACTCTGACGTGCTTATGCTTGAGATCGCCGATAAGTTCGCGGTCATGGAAAATGGGGCCGGAAAAACGGCGCTTGCCATTGACTTGTTCGGCAGGTCAGGGGCGGACCTCATCCCGATGCTTAACCAGGGGCGCGCCGGACTTGAGGAAATGACGGATGAAGCCAGGCAACTCGGTCTTGTAATAGATACCGAAACCGGTCAAGCAGCCGAACGGTTCAGGGACAACCTTACCAGACTCAATGGTGTCAAGGTCGGATTGGTGAACACGATTACTCAGGCGGTCCTGCCTACCCTTGAAGCATATACCAATTCAATGGTCGATAGTGCCAAGGAAACCGATAGCATGGCCAAGGCGGGTGAGTTCGCAGCCACGTCCTTGAAACTCCTACTCACGGCGGGCACTTTGGTCAAGGTCGCGTTTGATGCTGTTGGTTCCACCATCGGCGGCATGGGCGCAGTCATTTGGGAATTCGTCAATGGCAACTGGAAGAATGCCTGGGATCTGGCGGGTGACGTTGTAGATGACTTCAAAGGTGACATGACCGCCGCGGCGGATAGCATTGGAGACATCTGGAATACGGCGGCGGCTAACGTTGAAGCATCGGCTCCCGAGACTGGTAAAAAGTTGGCCGCCCCCCTGGCCGTAGCTGCCACTGAGGTGGAGGTGGAAGCCGCGAAGCTACAGAGGACTGTTGACAGGTACGAGGCGGAACTGGTTTCAAGCGCTCAACGTGTTTTTGAAGGGACCAGGACCCCCGTCGAGCAGTTTGGCATGACGATCGGTGAACTGGATGAGCTGCTGGAACAAGGGGCGATTTCCATGGATACATATACCCGGGCGGTCGCGAACGCCAATGAGAAGCTATCTGGCCTGGCCGAGGATTCATCTGTACCAGATTTTATTGATGAGATTAGCGATCTTGAGAACCGGCTATTCGAGGAAGCAGAGCGTAATTTAAGTAGTGCAGGAGATTCGTTCGACGACCTGGGTGATAGTGTCGAGGATTGGGGTCAGAAATCAGGTGACGCTATTCTGGATATGGCGCTATCTGGGAAGGCTAACTTTAAAGATATGATCGACTCGATGATAAGCGATCTTATACGTCTGATCGCCAAGCAGCTCATTCTGAACGCTGTGACCGGAATCTTCGGTGGCTTCTTTGGTGATGGCGATGTCTTCTCTGGAGGGAAGGTTACAGCGTTTGCCAGGGGTGGAGTTGTCAGCAGTCCCATGTTGTTTCCAATGGCTCGGGGTATGGGCCTTATGGGTGAGTCTGGACCCGAAGCTATTATGCCACTGAAACGAACAGCAAGTGGTCAGTTAGGTGTGCAGGTTGTGGACGGTGATAAGACCAAGACACCGGGCAGTGTTATCATCAACGTGGCCGGTGGAACAAAGGTCATGACACCTCAAGATCAGGGGATGGTTGCGCTCAAAGCGATAGACGATTACCTCCAGCAAACAGGCGACCGGCTACCCAGTGGTCGTGTTATTAATTTCCAGACGTAAGGAGTGAAATGCTTCAGAACCTTCCTCCCAGATTTGTTGAGGAGTTGGGGAGTCCCAACCCGCAGCCGTTCGCTCTCCTTGAAATTCAGGGGGCAGGTCAGAGTGATGAAGCTACCACGGAAGCGCATTGGGGTGCGAACATTCCGGGCGGCACATCGAATGTTGATTATACATCCTCGCCCCTTCCCCCAGATTCCGGCGATGTGATACTTGCCGCCGCCGCTGGTAAAACAACAACTGCGAACGTAGTACCAACTGGCGATGGGACAACAATAGATGCAGACCAGCCGGGAAGTAATGTATGGGCTAATGTTGATGAAGATCCGCACGACAGCGATACA
>SDBT01021097.1_pt1 | contig 10183 bp, 10 predicted proteins | sample 2277101 | NCBI WGS metagenome assembly SDBT01 (sample SAMN10404973, study PRJNA504765) | marine sediment metagenome | isolation source: marine sediment core GS10_PC15, 103 cmbsf | place: Arctic Ocean: Southern Knipovich Ridge | collected 2010
GGCATGAGGGAACCAGGTATGTACTAAAATTAAGACCATATTTTTAACCTCCTTTTTAGGATTATTTCATTGAATTAGATTTCTAGTGTAATATGATTTAATTCAATAATATTTAAATCTTTATAATTTTAACACGCTGGACTTAACCGAAGATGACATCAAAAAAATAATCGGATTATAAAATTCTTCTTCTTCTTTCTACTTCTTCTGAAATAAGTAATGACTAGTCAAGAAGAACAAATAATGGTAAAAACCGGTAAAGTGAAAGTAAACGATATAAATATGTATTATGAAATTCATGGAGATGGATTTCCGCTCGTGATGATACATGGAATAAATCAAAATTCTCTTGCATGGCCCCCTATTTTTTTGGATGAGGTTGTTGCCAACTAAATCTCACATTTAAAAAGTATAGATTTTTTTTATTTTTATGAGTAGTTTTAAATAACTGGTTTTAAATTACTAAAATAAGATTAGTAAAATAAGGAGGTTGATAAAAATGGGTCCATTGAAAGAATTAAATGATCTAGAAATAGAGATATATGGTTTTCATTTTCCTATTGCTAAAGAAGAAGAACAAAAATATAATGAGCTTGTAGAAAAAGCAAAAAATCTAGAAAAAGAAATAGTAAAAGAATGTTTAGAGGCTATAGAACATCTTAAATCGCTTATTAATAATTGTTCTGAGATAGTTGATGCGGTTTATTTGAATACTGGAGCAGGAATACTTAGGGAAATACTTAAAGGTATAATAGACAAATTACAGAAATTAGATCCTCAAAATGATTTATTCAATAAATTGAGCTAAATTACAATAATTTCATTAGAAAGAAAAAATTTCTTTTTTTTTAGAAAAAAATTGAAAACCTTCACACTTATAAAAATTAAATTTAGCTTAAATATCTGTAATATTAGTTTGTTTGTTTTTTTAAAAAGCCAATTAAATTAATTTGAATTGTTTGAGGAGGCTCTTTTTCGCTATCTTCAAATTTTAATTTTGCAAGTTTATTGCAAACAATTTCACTAATATTCTTTCTTAAAGCTAAGGTTTTTATTATTTGATATTTATCAAATAATGTTTTCTTTCTCTAATTCTCGATACAATTGTGAGTGATCTCAATATACAAAAAATCTAAAAAAAGATAAAAAATATTATTTAATCTTCTTGGGCTACATATTGTTAATCTAGCGTATTTTTATCTTTTGAGCTGGCTATTTACCCAATCGTAGTATCCTTTATCTTCCATTACTTTAGGCATCTCAGCAAAAAATTGTTTGGTTATCTCTTTTACATTTTTCGCAGCGATTGGATGGAACATCATGGCCAAATCAAGCCCAACTAGAGTTAGAGCAAGTGCATTTATTATTTCCCATATTGGTCCGCGATATTGTCTTAAACCCCATTCAGGTGCTATTTTTTCACTCATCCATGCTTCACGAGCACCCCACGCATTTGTGGTACCTCCGCTTATAGGATATCCTAAATCAGTCTCACCTAGTAATCCAGCTATTCGCATTCGCTGATAAATGCTAAAACTATACTCCATCCCATAACCGAGCGTAGCTCATGTACGATCCATCACGATTCGATTGGAAGGGAGTCCACGTTCAAGTGTCTCCTTATTCATCTTGATCTGATTATTTAGAGCCAAGCTAGTCAAGAGTAAGCAATTATGGTCATACTTTACTGCAAGTGGGATAACCTCTTCCCATGTAGCTTTATCTGCGGCAGATAACATTAAAACTTCGTCTTCTGTTGCTGCAGCTGTAACTTCAAATAACTCAATATCCTTCTTTTTATTTCCAGAGCATCCAATAATGACAGGAACATCTACTGCCTGCAATATATCTTCGAGATATTTTCTAGATTGAGAAACAGGTGCATCGCCTAATGCTGGATCAATTGATAGTGAATGAAAAGTAACACATTCAGCGCCAAATTTATCCACGGCAAATTTTGCCCATTGTGCAGGATCCGCCAAAACTTCTTTATATTCAGCTTTAATTGGTTTAGGAAGGCTCATTTTAGCACCCATATCGAAGACATCATATGTGATTAGGGGGGGATTAGGATTTCTTTTATCAAGTCCCAAGAAATTATAAAAAGGAGGGACTTTTTCTCCACCAATGGTACATGTTTTACCATTTGCTCGAATAAATTGTATTGTCTCAATTTCTCCCGGAAAATCTATATCAAGCGAAAATTTAGTAGGAGTCCACTCTGCCTTTCCTGGAGCAGGTAATCCTACGGCTTGAGCGGCTGAAGAAATCATGGTTGGCAATACTTCGAACTCTAAGTAATCAGCCACTAAATCCACATCAGTTAACTCCATTTCTTCAGTGTCTCTCATTAATTCTGCTAATTTTTTACTAAGTTCTTCAAATGAAATTTTTTATCACTTAAAATTTGTTATTTCGATAATTTGATAATTAAAATTATAAAATTAAATATTGAAATTAATCATAATTTAAATATATCACGCGGCGAATCTCGCAAAAGTCATGTTGCTTTTTGATCACTCTTCACTGATATCGGTTACTTTTATCCATTTGGAAAATAATTATTTGAAAGATTTTTGAAAAGGTAAATTCAGATTCTGATTTCGATGAAAATTCTAAACAACGGTAAAACTTTCTAAAAATCTTAATTGAATATCTAAGATTTTATCTGAGGGGATTTTTCCTATTTTATTCATTTTATAATATTTAGTTAGGTAATTTTTATACCAATTGAAAACTATCTCATGAGAATAATTTAAAAAATGTTCAGAAATATCACCTGATAGGTTTTCATGTATATTCAACATTTTCACTGGAGTCGCACCTGAAAAATCGAATGAAGATAAATTGAAGGATCGAATTTCTTTATTTTTCTTTGTTCTAAAGTGTACTTTTAAGTTCGCTGTATCAAAAACTATGCTCCATTGTGTTATGGTCTGCCTAACTTTTCTTAACGTATCAAAAGCAAATTCTACTGTTGAATCTACTTTATTTACTTGGTAATTCTTTAATCTCTCAGTTGCTTTATCAAAACGGTAAAGTGAAGATATACTTAATGGTTCAAGTTTCTGAAAATACTTCGGATCTTTACGTTGTTCTCTTGAATTAATAGATTCTTCATATGTGCTATTTGTAAGCACTCTAATTGGTAATGTCTTATCTGTATAGAAAACTGTTTTTCCGTTTAGAAATTCAATTACAGCACATTTACCTTCTCTATCACAGACAATATGATGATCAACAGTACTAATATTTGAAATTAATTTATTACTTGCTATCACTTCTTCAACTGAACCACAAGTATCAAATAGATATTGCATCCATAATCCCGATTCAAGAGCATGTCTATTGTCCACAGCAGGAGGTTGAGTTTCCGGAAGATACATTGTACTCATTACTAAGCCAGCTTCATTTATGCCTCCCCAAGCATACTGGGCGCACCTAAATTGAACGTTACACTTCCATACTTTGAAATCCAACTATAATGTTCACCTTTAGCATTTGGAAGATGACTTTTTTTTGAGATGTTCTTTTTATTTACAATTAAATAACCTTCGAAAATTTCATGATCATAATTCGTTGCGTATACCGAATGTCCGTTATCAACAAAACAAATAGAAGTACATACCATAAGATCTTTACCTCAATTAATTGGAACAAAATCAATAAAATAAGGAATAGAAAAAAATTAAGTTTTTTCTAATTTTTACTGTCTTGGTATTTAATTCTTTGATAATTGATAAGTTTTACAAGTCTTAAAAAATTGAATTTCCTTTCTAAGTTCCTTAATGTCTTCTTTTTCCAAGAATTGTGCGCAATCTGGTGATGTATGAAAGATTTTAGATTCATTATTCAATAAAACGACATATTTCCTCAAGATTTTTGCGCTTCGTTGGTTTGGGGATATTTCCTTTAATGTGTCCTACTGCTAATATATATAATAAATAGTCCTGCTCATCAATCCCTAATAGTTTTTTAGTGTGTTCTCGATCTAAAAAACCAATGCAACAAGTACCTATATTTAAAGCCCACGCCATTAGCATCATATTCATCCCGGCCAATGAAGAATCCATTAAACATTGCTCTTTTTTTACTTCCATCTCAGTAGCCTCACCACTCCAAATTCGCTCCAAATTAAATTCGATCTTGGGATATTCACCAATATTGCCTACTATAGCAATCCCTAATTGTGCGGTTCTAAGAGGTAACCCAGCAGGTAAACCCAGATCTTTTCTTCTTTTAACAATTTGTTGTAATAACTCACGATTTTTTATAATAATGAATTTCCAGGGCTGTCGATTCGTTCCGCTTGGAGCCCATCCACCTGCTTCCAATATCATATTCAGATCTTCATCTGAAATCGGTTTCTCTAAATATTTTCTGATACTCCTTCGTCTTATCAAAAAATCTAAAAATTCTTTTGGATTCATATGTTCTCATATCACTAAAATGAATTTTCTTATAATATTCTAATAATTTGAATAATTAAAATATTACCGCAAACTCAGAGTCTGATTTCAGATTTAATATTTCTTTGTAAACATTGATCTACAAAATTTTTATAATAGAATTTCCTTTAAATTCTAATATGAATATGAATAATGATTTAGACAATCTTTTCAAATTAACACCAGAATATATTGAAAAGGTGTGTGAAGTGGCAGGTAGTGCTTTTCAAGATGATCCCGTTTCGGTCTTTATATATCCTGATGAGAATAAAAGAAAGCAAAAACTAGGCTATGGATTTTTTATGCTCTATAAGTATGGAATGAGTATTGGAACAGCTTTTGCTAAATCTAATAATTTAGAAGGAATAGTAATGTGGCTACCCCCCGATAAGATTTATACATCTTTTTGGACCATAATGAGATATGGTGGTTTTCATGCAATGCGTAAAGCAGGTTTAAGAATAAAAGCAATGAAGAGAGCCATGACCATCTTTAAATATGAGGAATCTAGACATAAGCAGCTTGTACCCTTTGATCATTGGTATCTTCAAAATATTGCCGTTAAACCAGAAGAACAAAGAAAAGGATATGGAGGGCTTCTCTTAAGTCCCATGATTAAAAAAATTGATAATGAAGGATTACCAATTTATTTAGAAACTAATAAAGAAGAAAATCTGTCATTTTACCAGAAATATGGATTTGAAATACTTGAACATGTAATAATACCTGAAACCGATGTACCTCTTTGGTGTATGTTAAGAAAACCAAGGTAAGTTTGATAAATGAGGCAAGTGAACTCTTTTTATGAAAATTGGATGTATTTATAGGTTCATTCAAATACTTTAAAAATTATATTACATAAAAAGGAATATGAACCGTATCCAAATCAAAGCTCGTGGATTCACGTTTGACGCCTGGTCAGATGGTCCGGAAGAGGGACCGTTGGTACTGTGTTTGCATGGTTTGCCCCGAACGAGCTGGGAGTGGCACCATCAGCTGCCGAAATTAGCTGAGGCAGGATTCCGAGCTGTTGCGCCTGATCTGAGGGGTTTCTGTCCGGGTGCGCGACCAAAAGGGGTGGAGGCATATATTGAAAATGAGTATGTTGAAGATATTCTGGCAATTGCCGATCAGCTTGGATGGGCGGATCGTCCCTTTCATCTTATGGCTACTAGTATCGGATCTGTGTTCGCATGGCGTCTTGCCGGAGAGAATCCTCAGCGGGTAGCGACATTGGCCTGCATCAACATTCCACATCCGATGGCATATAACGAGGTGATGGCGACAAAGGCAGCGGATAAACAACAACATAAGATGAGTTATATAACTGATTCCAGAAAAGAGGGCAATGAATTGAAAATGTTTGAGCTTACCCTTAAACTAATGGACTTGCCTGCCGAGGAGACCGACCCGTATCGTGAGGCGCTCAGCAGCGAAGAAGCGCTTCGGGCCGTTTATAACTTTTATCGGGCACTTAAATTTCGAAGACTAAAACCGGTTGTCATGCCCACTATGTATATTTGGCCCCCAAAGGCAGGTAATATATCCCGGGAGGCGGCTGAAGCAAATGCACATTATGTTGAGGGGCCGTATCGATTCGAGATCCTCGAATTTGCGCGCAATTTCGCACTTCAAAAGGAGCCGGAATTGATAACCCGTCTTTTACTTGAGCATCTGGCTGAACACGCTCAATAAAATGATTTAATTATAATTTCATTTAATTTGGTTTCCTGTTTTGCCATGGGGCGATTTCTTCAAAGGCTTGAAAAATTTTAAAAAAAAAGGATATAAAAGGTTGAGTTAAAGCCCCATAGCGATTAATTTCTTCTTGTTTTCCATGGCAACTTCTTTAGTTATTTTATTATATTTAGAGAAGAAGAGGATTGAAATTAGCACAAAAACCGCGGGGATAACCGATACTTGCATATTTAGTCCGATTCTTTGGATTAGCGTAGGAGGATTTGCTTGAGTATATTCAATACTAGGATCATATCCGGTTATGGTGGACACAATCAAGAAGATTACACTCCACCAAAAAATTGCAGTAGCAGTAAAAAACCGTAATACCCCTAGATAAGAACCTTCTTCACGGTAACCCATTCTTACTGCTGCATCATCAATTGCTTCTGAATATACGGCAGGAAAACTGACATTAAGACCCACCCATCCAGTAGCAATTAAACCTACAAGTATCAGGGCAGGAATAAGACTCCACGCCAAGAATAGATAAGCTGGAGCTAAAACAATTGTCGACGTAACGCTTAATATGTATGTTTTTCTTGCACCTAGTTTCTTTGTAAGTTTCATCCAAAATGGTATGGAAATGAAAGCTGGGACAAGTTGCGCTATTACAAACAAAGCAAGTATCTCTATTGATAATCCTAAGCCATCAACAATATATAAAATCCCTCCAATTGATACACAAAAATACATGACTGAGTAGGTAAGATTGCAAAACATAACAGTTACCCAATTTTTATCCCTAAAAGCTTTTTTTAGTGCTGCAATGAAAGAAGTTGATGCACTTTTCCCTTCTTGATCTAATTTTGTACGTAATTCCACCATTTCTTCTGGTTCACGTGTAACTATTAGAAATGGAATTAATAATACTGAAATCATTACACATACGAAAATCATTGTGAAGAGATAAGCAGTTGGAGTTCTAATCCCTCCAAACAATCCAAGTGCTATTGGAATCGATACTCCTTTTATTACCCCGAAAATTCTATTTATCAAGACTTGATAACTCCCATACTTTGCCCGTTGGGGAGTATCTCTAAACCTATCAGTGGTAAATCCTTGAAGACTTAATTCAGCCAAAGTCTGAAATTGGTCCCATGCGACTAAAAAACAAAAAATCCAGATTACGGCAATAATTGGATTTGAAGTTATTGGCAAAAACATTAATAGGAGCGTAGCAATACCTCCTATCATACCGATCACGATAAAAGGAAACCGCTTACCATATTTAGAGGTAAACTTCTTGGACTTATCTAGTAAATATCCTGTAAGGGGGTCGTTGACTGCATCCCAAATAACGTATATACCAAAAACTAACACAACAAAGGCAATTGATAACCCGAGCCCCCATGTCATGTATAATTGAAGCCAACTTCGCATTTCAATCATTGTTGTTATGATTGTTCCTCCAAAGACAAAGGCAATCATCTTTTTATTACTAAAAGGTTCATATTTTGTTTCAGTATCTGCATCACTCATTTTAAATCATACTCAATTTCTAATTTTCTTAGATAGATTACTTGGTAATTATCATTAATGTGCAAAATAATAATATATTTTTATATAATCTAACACAAATATATAAATCAATTTTTATCCAAATAAGTGTTTAAAAATTTGAAATTTCAAGTTTTTTGCAGCCTTGTGGCCCATTCCAACATTATAAAAATAATGTTACATAATGAGAAATATGAACCGTATACAAATCAAAGCTCGTGGATTCACGTTTGATGCCTTGTCAGATGGACCGGAAGAGGGACCATTGTTATTGTTACTGCATGGTTTGCCCCGATCGAGCTGGGAGTGGCACCATCAGATTCCAAAATTAGCGGAAGCGGGATTTAGAACTGTTGCACCTGATATGAGGGGTTACTCTCCGGGTGCACGACCCGAAGGTCAGAATTTATATGTTGTAAAAGAATTTGTCCAAGATACCCTCGCACTTGCCGATGAGCTTGGATGGGCGGATCGTCCCTTCCATCTTATGGGTACCAGTATTGGAGCTATGATCGCATGGACTCTTGCCCAAAAGTATCCTAAGAGGGTAGCAACGCTGGCCTGCATCAACCAACCACATCCGGGTGCAATTATTGAGGTGATGGCAACAAAATCAGCGGAAAAACAGCGAGAAGGGTATAAATACTTTGTTAGGTATAGAGAAAAGGGCAAAGAATTGGAAATTTTTGAGACTATTATGGAAAAATATGAAGCATTATTACCAGCAGAAGAGATCGCTCCGTATCGTGAGTTGCACAATAGCGAAGAGGCACTTAGGGCAGTTTTTAACTGGTATCGGGCACTTAGTCTTCCAGCACCAAAACCTGTTGTCATGCCCACTCTCTACATTTGGCCTAAAAATATACAAAATGTCAAACGAGAATCAGCAGAAGCGGTTGCGCATTATGTTAAAGGGCCTTATCGATTCGAGATCCTTGATAAAGCACTCAATTTCTCACTCCAAATGGAACATGAAAAGATAACCAATCTGTTACTTGAGCATCTGGCTGAACACGCCAAATAAATATTTCTTTAAGTTAGAATTGTCTAAAAATTTAAAAAAAATGAATTGAAATATGAACCGAATACAAATTAAAGCTCGTGGATTCATATTTGATGCTGTGTCGGATGGACCAGAAGATGGACCATTACTACTTTTACTGCATGGTACGGCCCGCACGAGCTGGGAATGGCACCATCAGCAGCCTAAATTAGCAGAGGCTGGATTTCGAACTGTTGCACTTGATATGAGGGGTTACTCTCCAGGTGCGAGGCCTGAGGGGAAGAGCGCATATGTTATAGATGAGTATGTTAAAGATACCCTTGCAATTGCCGATGAGCTTGGATGGGCGGATCGTCCCTTTCATCTCATGGCTATCAGTATTGGATCTACAACTGCATGGACTCTTGCCGCGAACTATCCAAAGCGGGTAGCGACGCTAGCCTGTCTCAACCAACCACATCCTATGGCAATTGTTGAGGTGATGTCGACAAAGGCGGCAAATAAACAACGAGACGGGTATAGCTATTTTGCTGAATTCGTAAAAAAGGGCAAAGAATTGGAAAATTTTGAGGGTATTCTTGAACGATCGGGATTACCTGCCGAAGAGCTCGCCCCATATCGTGCGGCACTCGACAGCGAAGAAGCACTACGGGCTGTTTTTAACTGGTATCGAGTTATTCAGGTTCGAGCACGAAAACCGGTTGTCGTGCCCACTCTCTACATTTGGCCTCGAAATATAGGAAATGTGTCCCAAGAGGCGGCTGAAGCAAATGCGCATTATGTTACGGGGCCTTATCGATTCGAGATACTCGAAAAAGCGCGCAATTACTCGCTCCAAATGGAACCGGAAAAAATAACACTTCTGTTGCTTGAGCATCTGGCTGAACACGCTCAATAAGAAAAAAAAGGATGACAAATAATTTATTAACCATATCTAATAATTGATAAAAGTTATAATTTAGAGGTTAAACTAGGAAGCGGATAACCTTTTAGGATATCGGCTTTGTGCTTTAAGGTTTTCATGGAATAATTGTTCAATTAACTCATATCGTAATTCTTTATGAGAGTGCCATAAATTATTCATTTCATCGGGATCATTTTTACGTGAATAAAGATCGCCATATCCTCTCAAATTTTCATAAAGCGTCAACTTATATTCATCTGTAACTAAATGTCTTAATCTTACTGTAATTCCCTTGCTACCTATAGGTAATTCTTCATCTTCTTCAATTAAACAACTATCCCTTACCTTAGTACTCGGATCTTTTAACACAGAAGTAAGATCAATACCCTGCATATTTGGAGGATAGGATCTTTTCCTAATACCAAGTAGACTTAATATGGTTTTTGGGATATCAATTGAACTTGCAAGGGATTCGGAAACACCTGGCTTTGTGAGCCCTGGCACTTTCCATAATAAAGGTACATTTAATATGCCTTTAAACGGGCATGGTCCCTTGAGAATCATTCCATGATCCCCCATTAAGTCCCCATG